>OJPW01000397.1_pt1 | contig 38618 bp, 39 predicted proteins | sample 1598571 | NCBI WGS metagenome assembly OJPW01 (sample SAMN03922493, study PRJEB24848) | human gut metagenome | isolation source: stool sample | host: Homo sapiens | place: Germany | collected 2011-05
GTATATCTCCGGGCTTGTCCACCTGCGCACGCGTGAGATGGAATCGCTCTCGCAGAAGATTCACGATCCCGTTCTTGCGGCATTTATCATGAGCAAATATGACCGGGCTGCCGAGCAGAAGGTCGATCTGATCCTGACAGACCGAACAGAGCTGCAATGTGGGCTCTCGGAAGAAATGCAGCAGGATATGGTCGTAATCACCGGGAATCTGCTGGAAAATGCCTTTGATGCGGTGCAGGGCTGCGCAATGCGGATCGTTACGCTGGAGATCCGCGAATCTGCCGGAGATATTATAATCGCTGTGTGGGATTCCGGAATGGAAATTCCGCAGGAGCTGCGAGAGGTGCTGTTCGACTATGGGGTGACGAGCAAAGAAAACGGGAACGGCATCGGATTGCATCTTGTGCGGCAGGCGTGTGGCCGCCACGGCGGCTATGTCAGCGTAGTGAGTGATGCGCAGAGCGGAACGGAGTTCGTTGCGCATATTCCGTACCATACAAAGGAGGATGGCGTATGTACCGATGCCTTATCGTAGAAGATGATCCGCAGGTGGCAAAGCTCAATGCGACCTATTTGGCGCAGGAGGGGTTTCTTGTTTTTGCCGTGGCCGCTGATGCGTCGCAGGCGCTCGCCGCCATGGAAGAGCAGACATTTGACCTTGTGCTGCTGGATGTTTTTCTTCCCGGCATGAACGGACTGGAGCTTTTGCGCCGGCTGCGCGCAACACAGCAGACATCAGAGGTCATCATCATCTCTGCTGCGCGAGACAGCGCACAGATCTGCGAGGCGCTGCGGCTTGGCTGCGTGGACTATATCATTAAGCCGTTCTCTCCGGATCGGCTGCATCTGGCGCTTGAAAAGTATCGGCAGCGCTCGCTTTTGATGAGAAAAAGCTTTCTGGAGCAGGGAGAAGTCGACCGGCTGGCTGCAACAAAGGACGACTCGGAAACGGAGCAGATCGCAGAGTATCCCAAGGGGATTGAGCAGAAAACGTTGGAATGCATTTGTGAAAATCTTCCAAAAGACGGCACTGCATTCAACGTGCAGGAGATCGCCGAGCGAACAAATCTGTCGCGCGTGTCGATCAAAAAGTATCTGGACTATCTTTGCGAGCGCAGGGTCCTGCGCCAGACCTATGTGTATGGCAACAAAGGCCGCCCTGCAACGCTTTATCAGGCAGTGTCGACCGGCGATCACACGAGCAGACTGCTCTGATATGAAGAGTGAGGAAAAGCAGGCCTGCTTTTCCTCACTTTATTTAATTTCAAAATTCAAAGAATATTTACAAAAACAGACAAGCTTTTGTTCCGCTGCTATACTGTCAGTGGATACAGGAGATGCGAAAAGGAGAAATTGAAGGATGTCCCGTTTCCAAAGTTTGTGCGAAAAGAGGTTTCATCTTGCACAGAATCAGACGAACCTTCACACGGAAGTGTTGGCCGGCTTGACCACCTTTGCAACGATGTCCTATGTACTGGCAACCATTCCCAATATGCTTAGCAACGCAGGTCTGCCAAAGGGTGCGGTCCTGACAGCGCTTATCCTGCTGGTCATGTCCTGCAGCATCGCTATGGCGGTGTATACCAACCGCCCATTTTGCTTGGCGCCGGGGATGAGTTCCGTTGCCATTCTCAGCGCGGTGGATACGACCGGCATGACGGCAGAGGTCGCTTTCGGTGTCATTTTTATTGAGGGCGTTATTTTCGTTCTGATCTCATTTATTGGGCTGCGACGGATCGTCGTCAACGCGATCCCGACAAGCGTAAAAATATCCATCAGCGCAGGTATTGGCCTTTTCATTGCGCTGATTGGGCTTAAGTCCGGTGGTATCATTATCACCAGTGACAATGATACGCTGGTGCTCGGCGATCTGACAACGTCAACGGCACTGCTGTTCGTGATTGGATTTGTCGTGTTGCTCTTTCTGGAGGCGCGGAATTTCCGCGGCAGTATGATCGTTTCGATTCTGATCGTGACTCTGTTGGGGATTCCGCTCGGCGTTACCGCAGTACCGGAAAGCATGTTCCTTATGCCCGCCTCCGTACGGCCTGTCATGCTCCGCATTGATATCGCCGGTGCACTGAACGTGAAATATTTCCCGTGGCTGTTTGCTTTTTTCGTGCCTGACTTCTTCGGCACGATGGGCATCATGCTCGGCATTGGCAACCGCGCCGGCTGGCTGGATGAGAACGGCAATATGTCGGATATTGAAAAATGCTTCAAGGTGGACTCCCTGTCTACCGTCGCAGGTAGCCTGTTCTGTATGCCGGTCATGACGACCTATCTCGAATCCGTCTCCGGTGTGGAGGATGGCGGACGCACAGGCCTTACGAGTATCGTGACCTCCGTGCTCTTCGGCCTGATGCTGCTGTTTACGCCCCTTGCGCTGATGATCCCGTCCGTTGCGACAGGGCCGGTGCTGGCATACATCGGGATGCAGATGCTCGGCTCAATGAAGAATATCAACTACGAGGACAAGACCGAGTACATCCCAGCCTTCATGGCGGTCGCCATGACGATCTTTACCAACAGTATCGCAACGGGTCTGTCACTCTCTGTGATCTCTTACGTTTTTCTAAAGCTCGCCGCAGGCCGAGCAAAGGATATCCATGTTGCAATGTACGGGCTGTGCATATTCCTCATCTATTACCTCACAACGCTGCTGTAAGGAGCGGCGCTCATCTTATCTTTTCCGCCGCGCGGCATCTGTACCGGCCGGACAGATATCTGTGGCGATAAAGACACGCTCTTTTCGGACGTGAAACATGAAAATCTATAAGGAGGAGAAAATGAGTAATTTGAGTATGTCCCTTGACCGTCGCTTTCAGATCAAGCAGAATGGCAGCACGGTCAGGACGGAGATTCTGGCAGGTATCACCACCTTTGCCACGATGTCCTATGTCCTCGCGACCATTCCCAATATGCTTGAGCAGGCGGGGCTTGTCCGTGGCGCAGTCCTTACGATGCTGATCATCGCCGTTGTGGCGTGCAGCGTGGCGATGGCGCTCTATACCAACCGTCCGTTCTGCCTCGCACCGGGCATGAGCTCTGTTGCAATTCTCAGTTCCATTGATTCCATCGGCATGACGCCGGAGGTGGCCTTCGGCATTATCTTCTGGGAAGGCGTTATCTTTGTCATCATTTCGTTTGCCGGCCTGCGCAACATCATCGCAACGGCCATTCCCGCCAGCATCAAGATCGCGCTGAGCGGCGGCATCGGACTTTATATCGCCCTTATCGGTCTCAAGTCCGGCGGCATCGTCGTTTCCAGCCAGAGCAACACGCTGATCTTCGGCGATCTGAGCACCCCCAAAGCGCTGATGTTCGGCATCGGCTTCCTGCTGGTGCTGATCTTTGAGGCACGCAAAATCAAGGGAAGCATGATACTATCCATTATCATCGTCACGATCATCGGCATCCCGCTCGGCGTCACCCAGCTGCCGACGCATCTTTTCAATATGCCCAGCGGCATCAGCGATGTCACTCTCCGCATTGACATCCTTGGCGCGCTGCGTCCGGAATACCTGCCCTGGCTGCTGACCTTCTTTGTGCCTGACTTCTTCGGTACGATGGGCATCATCCTTGGCGTGGCCAACCAGGCTGGCTGGCTCGATGAGAACGGCGATATGCCAGGCATTGAAAAGTGCTTCAAGGTCGATTCCCTGTCTACCGTTGCAGGCAGCTTGTTCTGCATGCCCGTTATGACGACCTACCTTGAGTCTGCCTCCGGCGTGGAAGATGGCGGCCGCACCGGTCTCACCGCACTGACCACCAGTGGCCTGTTTGCACTGATGCTGCTCTTCACCCCGCTTGCTCTTATGGTTCCCGGCGTGGCCACCGGCCCCGTGCTGACCATCATCGGCTTCCAGATGCTTTCTTCCATGCGCAGCGTGGACTACAGTGACAAGACCGAGTGCCTGCCCGCGTTCATTGCCGTCGCTATGACCATCCTGACCTATAACATCGCCAACGGTATGGCGCTGTCCATAGTTTCCTATCTGATCCTCAAGCTCGCTGCCGGCAAGGGCAAGGAGGTTCCCAAGTCCATGTATGTCATCGGCGTGTGCATGCTTTTCTACCTTTATACGTTGGTTTAAGCTTGAGAAATGGATAAGGCGGCATTGTCCCTGCCTTTTCCAAAATGGCCCTGCATAACAAACACAGAACGCTGGCCTCTTTTGAGGCTGGCGTTCTTATATCCCGAATACGCGGCGGGCAGGGGCTAAAAGAGGCTTCTGTCGATGGAGAAAACGCTTTATGTATGGCGGAAATGAGATTTGGTAACTACAAACTACAAATCAAAGGGAGCGCGCGGACAAGATAGGTCATTCTTGACAATATGATTGATATTATCGATAATTTGCATTTACCCACCTCAATAATTAGAGCTTTGTAATGATTCAGTTCCAATATCGTAAAACAGCAATTGCCAGAATTCACTTTTTATCCGGCACGATTTCCACGATATCCTCAATCTGGCAATCCAGCGCTGTACAAATCTTCACGAGTATCTCCGTGGTGACATGCCCATTCCGTCCCATTTTAGTGACGGATGCTGGGCTGATACCTGCCTTTTCACACAGGTCTTTTTTCTTCATGTCCTTATCGATAAGCAACTTCCAGAGTTTTTTATAACTCACAGACATAAATATCTCCTCCGTACTGATATGCAAAAAAATGCTCTGCCGCTTGGCAGAGCATTCGGTCTATTGCAGCCATACTGCCAAGGCCTATTCCAACACTTGACAGCGTTGTTTATAATAATAGCACATTTTGACATAGGAAGCAAGAAAATGATAGATTTGCACGATTTTTGCAGCAATCACAGCGCATAGATCTTTTTCGCAAATGAAGGATTTTTCTCTTGACTCTTCCGTTACGTCATAGTGTATGGTAAGCTCACACGGAGGAGGGATGCCCATGATGACCATTCACGAAGTCGGCAAACTGGCCGGTGTCAGTGTCCGGACACTTCACCACTATGATGCCATCGGGTTGCTGCCACCCACAGCCCTTACAGAAGCTGGTTACCGGCTGTATGATGATACAGCCTTGGCGCGGCTGCAATCCATTCTACTATTTCGGGAGCTGGAATTTCCGCTCAAAGACATCAAGAGCATTCTGGATGACCCAAAATTCGACCAGGCCACCGCTCTCACAGATCAGATCAAGCTGCTGGAGCTACGACAGGCGCGGTTGGGACAGCTCATCGCCCTCGCCCGTGAAACCTTAGAAACAGGAGCAACACCTATGAAATTTGACGCATTTGATAAGACCGAGCAGGAAAAGTACGTTGCTGAGGTCAAAGAAAAGTGGGGCAATACCATCGCCTATCAGGAATATCAGCAGCATGAAAAAGGCGGGGCTACCGGCAACCCTGCCGATTTGATGAGGCACTTTGCAAAGCTGGGCAAGCTGAAGCACCTTGCCCCTACCGCGCCAGAAGCGCAGGCGGCCATTCGTGATTTGCAGCAATTCATCACCGATCATTTTTACACCTGCACGCTGGAGATACTGGCTAGTTTAGGCCAGATGTATGTGGCCGATGACCGCTTCCGCAAAAACATTGACATGGCTGGCGGCGAGGGCACGGCAGCGTTTGTCGCGCAGGCCATCGCCGCCTACTGTGGAAAGTAACTCTTCTTTGTCTATAGCGCTGCAAACTTTGAGTTGCGTCTTTCGCAAGATTTTTTGCACTGTCTAACCTCCAATGCCTCGAAAAAGCTCTCGCTTAATGCCTCGCGGAGCCTTTAGCGAAACAAATTTGAAACTACTCTCCATATACATATCATTGAAAAGGAATCGATAGGTCTGCAATCAGAAAACAACCTTATCCTCTCTTTTCGTACTTCTCTCTCAGCTCAGCTAGGACTTGCTGATAGCTGGTCTGCCCGCTGGCGATTCGGTCAAGATTTCTGCGGGTATATTTGCTGACCGTCATACCCTCGGCAGCAAATGTCCCGCAGATGTTGCTGAGGTTACTCTTATGCTGTCGAGAATCAAATTCGTTTTTTCTCTCCACAGTCTTCTTGGAAATCAGTCTTCCCATATCAATAATCCATCCAACAATTTAAACGTCAGATTGTGTGTTAGGTCGCAAGTTACACGCAAGTTGGTTTTAAGTTAGTATCAAGTCAGTTCCAAGTGGCGCACTACCACCCGGAAGCTCTTAAATATTTTTCAAATATTGGTGCGGTGTTTCTCTTTCGCTTTGCTGCGGAGTATTTGTATTTTTCCAGCAGTTCTGCAATATCCTACTTAGCTGCATTTAATTATAGCACCGGCAAAATGGATGCTCAATATCATTCTGCGAACTGATTATCTTTATGTTTCTCTTGGAAATATTCGTCTGAAGAGCCTGCATTTTTCAAGCGAGAAATGCTCTCTTTTTTCTCTACAAATATTGCTTGATTTTATATCACTTTGGTGATACTATTTTTACAGTGATACTTAGGAGGATGCGGAGATGAATCAGAAAATTACCCTATATCATGGCTCCGAACAGATTATCGAATCTCCAACCTTTGGGTTGGGTAAGCAGAACAATGACTTCGGGCTGGGCTTCTACTGCACGGAAAGCGAGGAACTCGCCAAAGAATGGGCTGTATCCTCTCTGCGTAACGGCTTCGTCAATCGTTACAGTCTTGATACGGAATACCTGAAAATTCTGAATCTGAACAGTCCAAATTATACAATTCTGAACTGGATTGCTGTTCTGGTAGCGCATCGTCTGTTTTCTATCAAAAGCCCAGCCGCACAGCGGGCAAAACGATATCTGATTGACAATTTCGGCGTCAACGTCAATGCCTACGACCTGATTATCGGATACCGTGCCGATGACTCCTATTTTGACTTTGCTGCGTCTTTCCTAAATAACGGAATTTCCGTACAGCAACTCGCAAACGCTATGCGACTTGGCAAGTTGGGCGAACAGATTGTCATCAAGTCTAAATACGCCTTTTCGCTGCTGCATTACGATGGATTTTCTATTGCAGAAAAGGAAAAATATTATGTCCGCCGTAAGGCTCGAAATGATGAAGCCGACCAACTTTATTCGGATATACTTGAAGAGGAAACAGATGGTCTGTATATCCTTGATATCATAAGAGGAGGCATCCAAAACGATGACCCACGCATACCAAGAAATCTATCTGAGTAACGCGCAGGCATTACTGGGCGATGCTTTTGATTATGCTATCAACGCGTGTGGAGTTGCCGGAGATAGCTTTATAAAGCTGTTTTCCGTCAGTTCCGTCAGTAATCGGATCGAGAATGGTGAACCTTCATATCTTTTTGGGAAAAGCGGGATTGAAACTGCTGTTGATGTTCTCGTTGAGACTACGGGCAAAGCGCCGACCGCCAAGCCTCAAGCGAATTTCAGCCGTTCCAGAGAGTATTGGATCGGCTGGGCAGTCGCCTACTACCAATGGTTTTCCGGAAGAAAATTCAGTGATATTTTTAAGGTTCTTTCGTTTGAAGATTTGCAGCAGATGTATTCCCCCCTTCATGAAGCGGATGTCACTAAATTCGCTGATATTGTCGATACTAAAGTGCGCGAATACTTCGCTGATACCAACCTCAAACGTATCCGCACGCTTTATGGCTGCACGCAGGCAGAGCTTGCCAAGCGAAGCAATGTCAGTCTTCGCTCAATTCAAATGTACGAACAGCGCAACAAGGACATTAACAAAGCCAGTGCGGAGACTGTTCTTAGCCTTGCAAAAGTCCTCGGCTGTACGATGGAGGATCTTCTGGAAACGTAAGGTTGTGACGAAAAGGGTAGTCTTTCCCTTAAAAAACTACATGAATTACGGGAATGTAATAGCTGTTAAGGGAAAACCATGATTTCATCCAGAAGGGGCAACTGACATGGATAAAGAACGTATGGCAGAGTTGGAGAAAATCGAAGCCCACGGTGCCGAGAACGGCTGGGTTGCACCGATGACAGAGGAAGACAGGGAGTTCTTTGCATATTTTCACTCGGTGTTTAAGCGCTACAATATTTCGCCCTCAAAGGCAACACGGCTGGAATATAATTTTGTGACGCAGGTTGCGGAAAATGAGTTTTACCTCCAGAAGGTGTGAGGGTATTCTTTGCCTATAGCGATGCAAATTCTGCGCCGCCTATCCCTGCATAAAAGACTTGCTCAACCTCTCCAGCAGAGATACAATGCGACAAAACAGAATGCCAAACCATCCATCCCGATAAACTGTAAAAACCGCTTTCTACTCCCTGTCATGAGGGTGTTCAGAAAGCGGTTTTTGACCACATGTTTGACTACAGACAGCCGTGGAGCATGCGGAAACAGTGGAGGTAAGAGTTGCGAAGAGCGTCCGTAACAAAGTGAAAACGGCTATAAAGCGTCGAAAAAAGTAGAAAAATTTTTATTCAAAAGTTTGGGAGCAAGATGTCGGGAGTTCGAGTCTCCCATCTCGGACCAGAATGTGTTGATGAAAGATGCAGCGCAGAAAACACCGCACGAAAGCGCGGTGTTTTCACATATTTATCAGTTTTTTCGCTGCAAAAAGTTAGAAAATGAGATTTTTCAACGTCACGATCTCCGCGCGCGTGCAGTCCGCGTTGGGGCTGAACATTAGAGAGAAAAAGGAGAAGTAACATGGCAGTTCGTAGATTAAAAGGTTTATACTTAAAATCAGAAGGTAAATACTTAGAAGACTACCCTTCGTGTTATGTTGAACAGACAGAGGCACTTTTTGAATGGCGGCAGAGCACACCGAAGCAGGATATCGAACTTCATAAGAGAGCTGAGAAGTTTTCCGGCCTGTTCAGGGATATGCTTTTGGACAAGGATGCAATCGAGAATGTTAAGTTGTTTGAAGACGCTGCGTTCTTTTCTCCCACAGCGTTTACATCGGCCCAGTAGGTTCTAAATTTGGTAGCACTTGTCCAAGGCGAGCTTCTTCCTCGCCCCCATGATGGTCCATCCACGAAAACCGTTTCATGATCTGTTTCTCCCTGCTGTTCCAAATGAGCCACATACTGGTAAAACAGATCCTCCACTGCCTCTGTACGCCGCCCTGTCCGAAACCGTGCCAGCGTTGTATGATCCGGCACAGGCTCTTCTTCCAAAAGCCACATGAAGTCCACACGGTACCGACAGGCCTCCTCCAGCTTTCTGCTGGAATAGATTCCGCACTGGTATCCGTACGCCATTACCTTGAACAGCACTCGCGGGTCGACCTTCGATTTTCTGCCTCTGGCAGAATAGGCGCGATACAGTTTCCTGTAATCCAGTTCCTCAAGCTGGGCGCTTGTCAGTCGGACGGGGGCGTTCTCTGGCAACAAAATTTCGTTGTTCAATGCAAAGACCAGTTGACCATTTCTCTCATTTACGGTACACTGATCTTGTTTTGGATTTTGTTTCACACCTCAATCATAAAGCAAAAAGATGAGCAGGCAACCCCTTTCGGGGAAACCTGCTCTTCTTTTTCAGCGCGCTATTTTGCAACGTCCCCTTTTAGGTAGGAGCAAAAATGAAGAGAAAGGATCTGATTTTAAAGGCCAAAGGCGACGTCATAGCCGAGGCGGACAGCTTCGGTCATGGTGGCGGGTTTGTTGCAGTCGCCGATCTTACGGAATTCAAGCGCGCAGTCGCGATAGGCCTCGACCTCGTCGAGATCAGCGCGCATGCCGATAGCGAGCAGGACGGTATCCGCAGGGCAGAGGGTCTGTTCACCAGTCTGGACATTCTCAATCAGTACACCCTCGGAGGAGATGCTGATGCACTTGCTGTTGACGAGCGCCTTGGGGGCGCCCTCTTTGAGATACTCCTTGTTGACGGCGGTGTAGTGCAGGTAGGGTGCGCCAAGGCAGATCTGGTCGCGCATTTCCACGACCGTGACGCTTTTGCCCTCCTGCTGGAGAACGAGACCCTCTTCGGCACCCTGCGGGCCACCGCCGATGATGACGACATTTTTGCCGACTTCGATGGAGCGGACTTCGTCGATGGTGTGGATTATCGGCAGATCAGCACCGGGGAAGGGGGGCTTGATGGGATGTGCGCCGATGGCAAGAATGACGACGTCGGCACCAAAAGCCTTTGCATCTTCGGGAGACATGAAAGTGTTCATGCGAAGATCAATATTGCTCTCTTTGACCTTGCGGATCTTGAGGTTGAGATAGCGGCGGTATTCATCCTTGAACGGCGCTTCCACGACAACGTTGATCAGACCGCCGAGATGATCGGATTTTTCGCACAGCGTGACATCGTGTCCGCGCTCTGCGGCGGTGAGGGCGGCCTGCATGCCGCCGGGGCCGCCGCCGATGACGAGAACCTTCTTGCGTGGGCCGGGAGGCATAATGTTGACCTGCCACTCGCGGCCGAGCACGGGGTTGACGGCGCATTTGCGGATGTGCGCGTGGAAAGGAGTATAGTGCGCAGGACCGTATGCACAGGGGACGCAGGTGCCGCAGCGCAGGCAGGGGACGATCTCGTCCTCGTGGCCATGGTAGGCCTTGTCGACCCAGCTCGGGTCGGCAAAGAATGCACGACCGGCGGCGACCATATCAACTTCGCCGCGGGCGATGGCCTCGTCAGCCTGCTTGAGGTCGCTGATACGACCAACAGTACAGACGGGCGTCTTGACAGCGGCCTTGATGGAGGCAGCAAGGGGGATATTGACGCCGCGCTCGGTAAACATGCTGGGGAAGAGCTTGCCGCAGGAGGGATCGAAGAACGAGGACGAGGTGATGTGGATCAGATCAACCTTGCCGTCGAGCATCTTGGCAAATTCAATGCCCTCTTCGGGGCCGAAGCCGCCTTCCATGAAGTCGTTTGCGGAGAAACGGTATTCGATGGGTAGCTTAGGGCAGCGCTTGCGGATGGCGTCCACGATCATCAACGGGAAGCGGGCGCGGTTTTCAAGGCTGCCGCCGTATTTGTCGGTGCGGTGGTTATAGAGCGGGGACATGAATTGGCTGAGCAGCCAACCGTGCGCGCCATGGATCTGGACCATGTCGTGCCCGCCGTACTGCGCCATCTCGGCGGCGCGGGCATAGGCTTCGATGAGCTCGAACATAATGTCTTCGGTCATTTCCGTGGTCATGATGCCATAGGGGTTTTTGAATGCGCTGGGCGCGTAGAGCTTGCCATCCGGTGCGACGGAGAGCGTGTTCCAGCCACCGTGATGCGTCAGCGAGACGGAAGAGATAGCGCCGTACTTGGCGCGATTTATGGCGGCATCTGCACGCCCTCTGAGGCGGCGGCTGTGTCCGTGTTCTATGCGGCGTTTGTCGGACTTTTCGTTTACAAGAAAATCAATTTCAAGGATTGTGTGCAGATCTTCGTCAAGACTTGCTGCACGGCCGGCGTGTGCGGCTTCATGGTGTTCTGCGTTTCCATGGTCAGCCGTATTTTCATGGTCGAGAACCTCAACGGTGCGGTCGAGGCCCTGCTCAACGCTATGGGCGGCAACCGCTACGTGATCCTTCTGTGCGTGAACATCCTGCTCATCCTCTTTGGTATGTTCCTGGATGACTCCAGCGCCATGTACATCTGCGCACCGATTCTGACGCCGGTGCTTGCCAACTTCGGTATTGACCCCGTTCACTTTGCGGCGATCATGATCGTGAACCTCGGCCTTGGCTGCATCACGCCGCCGTGCGCGTCAGTCCTCTTCATGGGAGCCCGCGTCGGTAAGTCTTCGCTGACGAAGATGCTGCCGTCCACATATTCGCTGATCCTGTTTGTCTGGCTACCGATGCTGGCGATTCTGACGCTCTTCCCCGATGTGGCGCTTTGGCTGCCGCGCGTGATGCTCGGCTACGGCGCATAAAACGCTTTTCAGAGCGATCTCTCCTGAATACTCCACACAATAGTAAGAGCCTCCTGCTTTGTCCAGGAGGCTCTTGCTATCGATTGAGCGGCCGCTCGGCGCTCTCATAACCCGGAGGCCGTAGGTTCGCGTCCTGCCTCCGCAGCCAAAAAAGTCCTGAAATCGTAAGATTTCAGGGCTTTTTCTAACCTTTCGACAGTAATTATAAAGCACAAAATAACGCTTTCTAACACTTTTCTAACATATTCCGTCAGATAAAGAGGAGAAGTCGTTTAGTTTAATTGAAATTTGCGACAGTATATGATATTTTTATATGATTAAAAGAATGTGTCGCTATGTGCATTCCTGAAAATACATTAAATATCATCATTACTTCTATTGTTTCCTCACTTTCTAACTGCCTTCTAATCGGCAATTCAGCAGAACAAAGTGTCTATCACATGTGCTTAACTGAATTTGGGGCGTTGCACATAGTGGTGCAATATGGATTGAGAGATAAGGACCATCGCATTTTGCGATGGCCCTATTATTATATGCGAGAGTTATATCTCGTTACGGTCAGCAGTCTTGTTCATGATAAATATCTCCAAAATGTTTTGTACTCGAAAGGTTGTATTTTTCTTTCGTTGGCCTTATCATAGCGCCATAGAGAACTTTCGTAAAGTAAGCACAATATTGTGGCGTAGTTACCAAAAGGATACTATTGTATATTTTCAACACTTTTTTCACAGCTGATGGAGTGATACCATGATCGACAAAATGCTCATTCGTGGGGCAAAGGTCCACAATCTTAAAAATATCGACGTCGACATTCCGCTCGGTAAGATCGTCGGCATCGCGGGCGTGTCCGGCTCAGGAAAATCCTCACTGGCGCTCGGCGTGCTGTATGCCGAGGGCTCGCGTCGCTACCTTGAAGCGCTGTCCACCTACACGCGCCGCCGCATGACGCAGGCGTCCAAGGCGAGCGTGGATGAGGTTCTGTATGTTCCCGCCGCGCTGGCGCTGCACCAGCGCCCCGGCGTGCCCGGCATCCGCAGCACATTCGGCACGGGCACAGAGCTTTTGAACAGCCTGCGTCTGATGTTCTCGCGTTTAGCCAGCCACCGCTGCCCGAACGGGCACTACGTCCCACCTTCCCTGCTCGTTGCGGCGGGCAAGGAGCTCGTCTGTCCCGAGTGCGGCGCGCATTTCTACGCGCCGTCCGCCGAGGAGCTGGCGTTCAACTCACAGGGTGCCTGCCCAAAGTGCAGCGGCACAGGCATCGTCCGCACCGTCGACTTAGACACACTCGTGCCCGACGATTCCCTGACCATCGACGGCGGCGCGGTCGCGCCGTGGAACAGCCTGATGTGGTCGCTGATGACCGACATCTGCCGCCAGATGGGCGTGCGCACGGATGTACCGTTCCGCGACCTGACCAAAAACGAAAAGGACATCGTCTTCCACGGCCCCGCGGAGAAGAAGCACATCTTCTACCACAACAAGAATTCCAACCAGGCGGGCGAGCTGGACTTCACCTACTTCAACGCCGTCTATACCGTCGAAAACGCACTCGCCAAGGTTAAGGACGAAAAGGGCATGAAGCGCGTCGAAAAATTCCTCAAGGAAGAGACCTGCCCCGAATGCCACGGCACGCGTCTCTCTTCTGCCGCCCGCGCGCCGAAGCTGCGCGGCATTTCGCTCGACGAGGCCTGCGCAATGACGCTCTCGGACCTTGTCGACTGGGTGCGCGGCGTACCGGAGAGCCTTCCTACGGAGATGCGCCCGATGGCCGAGAGCATATGCGAGGCGTTTGAGAGCACGGCAAAGCGGCTCATCGACTTGGGCCTCGGCTACCTGACGCTCGACCGCTCGGCCTCTACCCTCTCCACCGGCGAGCGGCAGCGCATGCAGCTCGCCCGCGCCGTGCGCAACCGCACGACTGGCGTCCTCTATGTGCTCGACGAGCCGTCGATCGGTCTGCACCCGTCGAATATCGTGGGCCTGACCGGTGTGATGCACGATCTCGTCGCCGACGGCAACTCCGTCATCTTGGTCGACCACGACACACAGATCTTGAAAGAGGCCGACTGGATCGTCGAAATGGGCCCCGAAGCGGGCGCTAAGGGCGGCCATGTCATCGCCGAGGGGAACATCCCAATGATCGAAGAAAACCCAAATTCGCAGATTGGGCCGTTCCTCTCCGGCAAGGCTGAAACAAAGCTGCGCGAGCGCGCCAAAAAGGACGAACTGTTCGCAAACGGCACGGTTCATCTGTCTACTTCTCAGATCCACACTGTCAAGCCGCTTGAGGTCGACATCCCCAAGGGCTGCCTCACGGTCGTCACCGGCGTGTCCGGTTCGGGCAAGACGACGATGGTGCTCGAGAGCCTTGTCCCCGCGCTGGAAGCGAAGATCAACGGCAATCCCCTGCCCGCGCACATTCGCTCGGTCGAAGCCGACGGCATCGCGCACGTCAAGCTCATCGACGCGACGCCCATCGGCATCAACGTCCGCTCCACGGTCGCGACCTACGCGGGCGTGCACGATGAGCTGCGCAAGCTCTACGCCAAGTCGCCCGACGCGAAGGAACACGGCTATAAAGCGAGCGATTTTTCCTACAACACCGGCTCTCTCCGCTGCCCCGGCTGCGACGGCACGGGCGTTGTAAGTCTCGACGTGCAGTTTCTGCCCGACGTCAACATTCCCTGCCCCGACTGCCGCGGCTCGCGCTACGCAAGAGCCGCCTATGGCGTGAAGCTCACGAACAAGGCGGGCGAAAACGCCTCGCTTCCTGAACTCATGGACATGGACGTCAACTCCGCCATTGAATTCTGCGCGGACCGGAAGACCGTCAGCCAGAAGCTCGGCATTTTGAAGCAGCTTGGCCTCGGCTACCTGACGCTCGGCGAGGAAACGCCGAGCCTGTCCGGCGGCGAGGCACAGCGATTAAAGCTCGCCAGCGAGATCGGCCGCACGCAGACCGACTCTGTCTTCGTCTTCGATGAACCGTCGATCGGCCTGCATCCGCTGGATGTTCGCGTGCTGCTCGGTGTCTTCCAGGCGCTTTTGGACAACGGCGCAACGGTCGTGGTCATCGAGCACGACCTCGACGTCATCCGCAACGCGGACTTTCTCATCGACATGGGCCCCGGCGGCGGTGAGGCCGGCGGCAGGATCGTCGCCTCCGGCACGCCGGAGGAAATTCAATTGAACCCCGACAGCATCACCGGTCAATATCTGTAACACAAAGGAGGTCATACCATGGAATTACCCGCCTGCCCCGTCGAGACGACGCTCATGCTCATCGGCGACAAATGGAAGATGCTCATCCTGCGCGACCTGATGGACGGCACCAAGCGCTTCAGCGAACTTAAAAAGTCCATCGGCCATGTGACGCAGAAGGTGCTGACCGCGCAGCTGCGCGACATGGAGGCCAAGGGCCTGCTCACCCGCAAGGTCTACGCCGAGGTACCGCCGCGCGTCGAATACACGCTGACCAAGACCGGCTACAGCCTAAAGCCCATTCTCGATTCCATGGTCGTCTGGGGCACACATTACAAGGAAAAAGCCGCGGCAATGGAGGATGACGATGCGCCCGATGAAGCCTGATCCCGGCATCCGCGTTCAGGCTGTCCGCATCCCGACGGAAAACGGCGGCATGTCCGCGCTCCTGCTCTCGCCGCTCGCCGCGCCGAAAAATGCCGCAGGCATTTTGTGGCTGCACGGCGGCGGATACATCGCAGGGATGAAAGAAATGGTACACGCCTCCCGCGCAGTTGACCTCGTCAAGAAATTTGGCGCAGTCGTGCTGTCGCCGGGATACCGGCTGGCGCCGAAAGCCCCCTACCCTGCCGCGATCGACGACTGCTATGCCGCGCTCCTTTACCTGAAAGCGCACGCCGCGGCGTTCGGCGTCCGCAGCGATCAGCTCATGGTCGGCGGTGAGAGCGCAGGCGGCGGGCTGTGCGCCGCCGTCTGCATCCGCGCGCGGGACGAAGGCAAGGTCAGCGTCGCGTTTCAAATGCCGCTCTACCCCATGCTCGACGACCGCGATACGGAATCTTCGCGCGACAACCGCGGCAGAGTGTGGAATACGCGCCGCAACCATTTTGCGTGGCGGCTTTATCTGCGCGGCACGGACCGCGCACAGCTCTCGCCCTACGCCGCTCCGGCGCGGCTGACGGATTTTTCTCATCTGCCGCCCGCCTATTCGTTCGTCGGCGACGGCGAGCCATTCTACGCCGAGGCCGTCCGCTATTTCGAGCGGCTGCGCGCCGCAGGCGTTCCGGCAGAGCTGGACGTCTATCATTCTGACATGCACGCCTTCGACATGATGCGCCCCGACGATGTGCTCAGCATTCAGGCGGCTGAGGCGTTCAACACGCGCTTCGCCGACGCGCAGGCCCGCTTTTTTGCTCCGCAGCATGAGATTCAGGAGGAACGCCATGATTCGTGAAATATGCAAAGCTGAAGTCTTCCTCGCCCAAAAGGCCGAAGCCGCCACGGCGGACGATCTCAACACCGCGCAGGACCTTCTCGACACGCTAATCGCCCACAAGGACGGCTGCGTCGGCATGGCGGCGAACATGATCGGCGTCAACAAGCGCATCATCGCTTTTGAAAATGACGGCGAATACATGCTCATGTTCAACCCCGTCATCGTCAAAAAGTCCGGCCCCTACGACACCGAGGAGGGCTGCCTGTCCCTCACCGGCACGCGCAAGGCAAAGCGCTTCCAGACCGTCAAAGTCCAGTGGCAGAACGAAAAATTCCAAACACGCCTCAAGACCTTCACCGGCTGGACGGCGGAGATCATCCAGCACGAGATCGACCACTGCGAGGGGATCGTCATTTAGACATCAGGAGGTGCATCATGCTCAAGCAGCTCAAATACTTTCAATCCGTCGTGCGTCTCGGGAGCTTTTCCGCCGCGGCGGAGGAAAATTTCATCTCGCAGTCAGCCATCTCTCAGCAGGTGCAGTCCTTGGAGCGTGAGCTGGGCTTTGCGCTGCTCGTGCGCAAAAATCGCTCATTTTCGCTCACGCCTGCGGGCGAATACTTTTACCGTAAGAGCCTGCTGCTCACAGCGGACTGCGACCGCATGTGCGCCGAGGCGGCGAAGATCGCCAAGGGCGAGGCGGCGAATTTGAAGATCGGCTACCTGCGCACCTATGCAGGGGGAGAGTTCCACCGCGCGCTCGCGGCCTTTTCGGCGAGGTATCCCGACGTCAGCGTCTCCATCGCGTACGGCAGCCATGGGGAGCTGTGTGATATGCTGAGCGAGGATCGGGTCGAGATCACGCTCAACGATCAGCGCCGCTTGTTTTCCGACGCCTACGAAAATCTGATTCTTGCAGCCCGGCCCGCCCTGATTGAAGTCTCCGCCCACAGCCCAATCGCGCAAATGGAGGCGGTCGCACCGGCAGAGCTCAAGAATTTTCCCTGCATTCTGATCGCCCCGCCGCCGGAGCGGGAGGCGGAGCAGGAATTCAGCCGCATTGTACTCGGCTTTCCAAGTGAATTCCTGTATGCCGAGAATCTGGAGGAGGCGCGCCTTCTGGTCGCGGGCAGCAGGGGCTTTTTGCCGCTGGAGGGCGGCGAAAGGCAGGCAGCCGAACCGCTTGCCCGTGTGCCGCTCGTGCGAAACGGCGAGCCGATTCTTCGCACATACTGCGCGTTCTGGAAAAAGGAGAACGTGAACCCCTACGTGCCGGAATTCGCACGGCTGCTGAAAGAACAATTCGATACCTGACCATGTAAGGAAGGCGTAACCGACGGCTCCGCCTTTTTTCATATCAGTTTTTCTTATAGAAAAGCCGCAAAACCGGAATTGATACCCGCGGCGCGGCGGTTTACAATGGTAGCATCAACAAAAACCGTGCGCCGCTTTTGGCGCAAAGAGATAAGAAAGGAGCGAAACAATGGCAGCATTGATCGCATTTTACTCCCGCGCGGGAGAGAACTACTTCGGCGGCGCGTACCGCCGCATTTCCGTCGGCAACACCGAAAAGGTTGCTGAGATGCTCGCGGATCTGACCGGCGGCGAGCTGTACAAAATTGAGCAGGCCGAGCCCTATTCAGACGACTACAAGACCTGTGTGGCGCAGGCGCGTGAGGACTGGCAGAAAAACGCCCGTCCCGCGGTGTTGGATCTGCCCGATGACCTCGACGCCTATGATGAAATTTACCTCGGCTACCCCAACTATTGCAGTACGATGCCGATGGCGGTCTACACCTTCCTCGAGCACTACGACTTCACGGGCAAGACCATCCACCCCTTCTGCACGCACGAGGGCAGCGGCCTTTCCGATACCGAAAACGACATCCGCAAGGCTGCCCATGGCGCGGCGGTCACGAAGGGCCTCGCCATCCACGGCAGCCACGTTGCAGAGGCAAAGAGCGCGCTTGCGCATTGGGTCGAGGAGGTAACGAAATGAAAAAGCCCCTGATCGTTTACTATTCCTGGTCGTGCGGCAACACCGAGCGCATCGCAAAGTCCTTGCAGAGCGTCGCCGGCGGCGACCTTGTGCGGCTCGACACCGCCGTGCCGTACTCCGGCAGCTACAATGATGTGGTCGATCAGGGGCAGCGCGAGGTGAACGTGGCTTTGCGCCGGAGCTCAAGCCACTCTCTGTCAGCGTCGCCGACTACGACGTCATCGCCATCGGCACGCCGACATGATGGTACACGATGGCTCCCGCCGTCAAGACATTCCTGCGTGGACAGAATTTTGCAGGCAAGACCGTTGTCCCGTTTATGACAAACGGTGGCTGGCCGGGCCGCGTCATCAAAGATATGAAGGCCGCCTGCCCCGGCGCGGATTTTGCCTGTGATATGCAGGTGAAGTTCGACTCGAACGGCGGCGACCATCTGGAAACGCCGGAAAGCAAGATCAACGCCTGGGCGCAGAGCGTCAAGGTGCTGCTGTAAGGAGGAAAACGATGAAAAACGTCATGTTATGGGCCGGTGCCGGACAGATCGGCACGGCCATCGGCCGCCGCATGGGCGCGGGCTGAAGATCGTCGTCGGCGACAAAAAGCTCGCAAACGCGCAGGCCATCGCTAAGACAATGAACGAGGCGGGCTTCGATGTCACACCCGTCGAGATGGGCCTCTCGAGCCGCTCGTCCATCAAGGCCCTCATTGCCGGGGGCAGAGGTACGGCGAGATCAAGATGCTCGTCAACGCTGCGGGTGTGTCGCCCGGTCAGGCGCCCATCGAGGCGATCCTGAAGGTCGGCCTCTACGGTACGGCGGTACTTTTAGAAGAGGTCGGCAGGGTCATCGCACCGGGCGGCGTGGGCGTGACGATCTCGAGCCAGTCCCGCTGGCGCATGCCCGCCCTGACGGCGGAGCAGGGCGAAAAGCTCGCCACCACGCCGACGGAGGATCTGCTGTCCCTCGACTTTTTGCAGCCCGAGAACATCCGTGACACGCTCCATGCCTATCAGATGGCGAAGCGCTGCAACGAGAAGCGCGTCACGGCGCAGGCGGTCGGATGGGGCAAGCGCGGCGCGCGCCTGAACGACATCGCCCCCGGCCTCATCGTCACGCCGCTGGCACTCGACGAGTTCAACGGCCCGCGCGGCGGCTTCTACAAGAACATGTTCGCTAAGTGCCCCGCGGGACGCCCCGGCACGGCGGACGAAGTCGCAAACGTCGCCGAGCTTTTGATGAGCGACAAGGGCGCGTTCATCACGGGCTCGACCTTCCTCATCGACGGCGGCGCGACCGCGAGCTACTTCTACGGCCCGCTGCGCCCCGAAAAAGCATGATTTTTCCCTCTCTCTCAAAAAAGCGGCAGAGCCGCCGGAGCATTCCGGTGGCTCTGCCGCTTTTTTTACTCAAATCTGCTCCTCGCATTCTGTCTTGATCGTCTTCACACCGAAGAGGAAGTAGACGAGGTGGCAGAGCCACACAATAGCGAGAATAGTGCAGGGAATGTAGAGCGCTTTTCGCAGCATCAGGAAAAAGCCGACGGCCATCAGCAGCGTCACGGACATCAGGATGCCGGCCTTGGTCTGCGCGGTCATGCCCTTTTTCTTCACGAATGAGTCGAGGTGCTTTTGATAGAGCTCTGTGCCGAGAAACCATGTGTGCAGCTTTTCCGACGAGTTTGCAAAGCAGAACACCGTCGCAAGGAAGAACGGCACCGTGGGCAGCACCGGCAGCACGATGCCGACGCAGCCGAGCGCAAGGCACACGCAGCCGAAGATCAGGAAGAAAAGGCGTTTCAGCTTCATCGGTTTTCTCTCTCCAGTCTCTTTTTTTCGCGCTTTGTCTCCACCACGTGGCGGATTGCGGCGACGGGGTGATAGAAAATCATCCGCGGGCCGGAAAAGCGCATCACGGCGCGGATCTTTTCACGCATGTCAGGTTTGTAGCAGTGCACGCGGCAGTTGACGCAGAAGGTCTTCGTCTCCATGAACGGGCAGTGCTCGGAGCGGGCGCGGGCGTAGTCGTTCAGCGCCGCGCACTCGGGACAGAGCACGCCCTTTGTGTGGTGATTGCGGTGGCAGTAGAGGGCGATCATCTGCGAGATCATCTTCTTTTCGCGCTCGCGCTTGGTTTCGATATCCTTCATCAGCTCATTCTCCCGTGCCCGACGGAGTAGACCGTGTCGGCGATGCGCATGGTCGACGCGCGGTGCGACACGAGCACGACGGTCTTGCCCGCGCACTGCTCGTGCAGCGATTTCAGGATGACCGCCTCGTTCAGGCTGTCGAGATTGCTCGTCGGCTCGTCAAGGAGCATCAGCGGCGCGTCGTGCAGAAACGCGCGGGCGAGTCCGAGGCGCTGGCGCTCGCCGCCCGAAAGCGTGTCGCCCAGCTCGCCGACCGACGTGTCGTAGCCCTGCGGCAACGTCATGATGAATTCGTGCACGGCGGCCTTTTTGCAGGCCGCGACGATCTCGTCGTCCGTCGCGTCGAGCTTTGCGATGCGGAGGTTATTTTTGATGCTGTCGTGGAAGAGATGCGTCTCCTGCGTGACGAAGCTCTCCATCTCGCGCAGATTCCCCGTGTTGATGCTGGAAACGTCCGTGCCTGACAGGCGGACGCGGCCCTTCTGCACATCCCAGAAGCGCATCATGAGCTTTAAAAGCGTCGATTTTCCGCTGCCACTGCGGCCCACAATGCCGACGACGCTCCCCTCCGGGAAGCGGACGGAAACGTCGGAGAGAATGTCCTCCCCGCCGTAGGAGAACGTGACGTGCTCGGCCTCCGCGCCGGTAAATTCGACCTCTTTCTGTCCGCTGACCTCGTCGACCACGGGTTCTTCATCCAGAATGTCGAGTACGCGGTTGCCCGCGGCGAAGGTGTTTTGCAACGTCGCACCGAGATTTGCCAGCGCGACCGTGGGGCCGAACGACGAGAACAGCGCAAGGACCGCAATGAGCGCCCCGTCGAACGTCAGCTCTCCGCGCTGCACCAGCGCCGCGGAAGAAACCAGCATTGCAAGGTCGAAGAGCAAAATGGCCGTGTTCGTGATGCCCATGTTCTGGCCCGTGAGACGCTTGAGCTTGGCTTCCTCTTTGGATAGCGCATCGGTGCGCGCATCCATCTCGGCGCGGCGCTCTGCGCCCCGATCGTACTGAATGGTCTCGTTCAGGCCGCGCAGGCTGTCGAGCACGAAGGCCGACAGCGCACCCGACTCCGTGCGGAATCGCATCCCCGTATCGCACGAGCGGCGGGACGTGATGAGCGGGATGACCACGCCGACGCAGACGTAAGCCGCGAGTGCCAGAAGGCCGAGCAACGCGTGATAATGCCCGATGAACAGACACATGATGAGCGTGAACAGCGCCGCGATGGCCGCGGGCGAGATCGTGTGCGCGTAGAAGACCTCGAGCAGCTCAATGTCCGACGTGATGACGGAGATGAGGTCGCCGCGGTCGCGGCCCTCGAGCTTCGCGGGGCAGAGACGGCGCAGTGCGCGGAAGACCTTGTCGCGGATCAGCGCAAGCAGCTTGAAGGCGATGAAGTGGTTGCAGGACTGCTCGGCGTAGCGGAAGACGCCGCGCACGAGCGCGAAGAGCAGCACACAGACGAACATCGTCTTGAGCGCGACGGGCGTTGCGAAGCCGAGCAGGTCAAGCACGGCAAAGCCGCCGAAGATCGTGATGAACGCGGCGCAGAGGTGGCCGACAAGGCCCATCAAAATGGCGAGCACCATGTAGCCGCTCAGTGGCTTCACGAGGCCGATGAGCCGCGCCATGACGGTAAAACCGCTTCTTTTTTTCATTTTGCCGCCTCCTCTCCGTAGTGCTCCAACACCTGCTGGGCCGACCACAGTGCGGCGTAAGCGCCGCCCTGCTTCAGCAGCGCCTCGTGCGTGCCGTGCTGAACGATATCGCCGCGCTCCAGCACGTAAATTTCATCCGACGCTGTGACGTTCGCCAAACGGTGCGAGATCAGCAGCACCGTCTTCCGGCCCGCCAATGCGTGAATTTGCGCCATGATGTCGTTCTCGCTCTCAACGTCGATGTTCGACGTAGCCTCGTCGAAGATGTACACGGGACTGTCGTGCAGCAGCGCGCGGGCGAGCGCAAGGCGCTGGCGCTGACCGCCCGAAAGGTTCTCGCCGCGCTCGGAAAGTAAGGTGTCGAGCCCCGCTTCCCCTCCGAGAAAGTCCGCGAGATTGACCTGCGTGAGCGCGCTCCAGAGCTCGTCATCGCTCGCACCAGGCTTGCCCATCAGCAAATTGTCGCGTACCGTACCCTTGAAGAGGTAGCTCTGGTGGCTGACGTAGGTGATGCGCCGCATCAGGCTCGCTTTTTCAATGCTGCGCAGCTCCGCGCCGCCGATTGCCACAGAGCCGGTGTAGCCCTTGTTTCTACCCATCAAAAGCGCGGAGATCGTCGACTTGCCGCAGCCCGACTCGCCGACGAGCGAGACAAATTTGCCCTGCGGGATCGTCAGATCAACGCCGTGCAGAATTTCGCGCTCCGGTTCGTAGGAAAAGCGCAGGCCGCGGCAGACAATGTCGCCCGCGGGACAGCTGACGCCGCCGTGTGCGGGCTCGGACAGGTCGAGCAGGCGGAAAATCTTATCGCTCGCGGCCATGCCGTTCATGGCAATATGGAAAAACGAGCCGAGCTGGCGCATGGGGATGAAAAAGTCCGCCGCCAGCAGGATGATGAGCAGCGCGCCCGCAAGGTCGATCTTCCCCGCGCGCAGCTGCGTTGCGGCCATGATGACGCCGAGCGCCGCGCCGCCGTAGGCGATGAGGTCCATGATTGTGATGGAGTTGAGCTGCATCGTAAGAACCTTCATCGTGATCTTGCGGAACTTTTCGGCCTCGACGTTCATCTCATCATTTTTGAAGGCGTCGGCCTGATAGATTTTCAAGGTCGTCAAGCCCTGCAAATTTTCAAGAAACGTGTCGCCGAGCGCCGTGTACTGCCCCCAGTATTTCGAGAGCAGCTTCTTCGCCCATGTCTGTACCGCCGCGATGGCGACGGGGATGAGCGGCACGCAGACGAGCAACACGACCGCCGCCGGCACGCTTACGAAGCACAGCACAGCAAACAGCGTCAGCGGCGCGAGCATTGCGTAGAAAAACTGCGGCAGATACGCGCCGAAGTACGTTTCGAGCTGGTCGACGCCCTCGACCGCGACCTGCACGACCTCCGACGTTTTGACCTGCTCGGAATACGACGCGCCGAGGCACAGGAGCTTGTCATAGATCGCGCCGCGCAGCGTCTTCTTGACCGCCTTGGATGATAGATACCCCATGCGCAACGCGCCGACGGTACAGCCGTATCGCACGGCGACAGCTGCAAGCGCGATCACGGCGGTCGTGACGATCTTACTCTGCGTCACCTCGCCCGCGAACAGCGCGGCGAGCAGCGCCGTCACGGCGCTCATCATCGCGATGTTCGCGCACAGCGAGCACCATTGCAGCGCGACGTTGCCCGCGATATATTTTTTGCTCTCCGGCACCGCGCCGATGAGCCGTTTGTTGATCATCATAAGAAAAAGCCCTGCCTTTCGGTGGCCGTTCAGTTAGATAACGTGAACCGCCGGTCGAAAACGGCCGACGGACACATGGTTCAAGATGCCATATCCGCCCCCATTCCGCAAGCAGAAAATGCAGGAAACGCAAGTATACGAGAGGCAATATGCCTCTTTCGCCCCTTTCGGTTAAAAAAGAAAAGCCGCGGCGATTTTTCTCTCAGGCTCAAGTCCCTTTACTCCGCCGGTTTTCCTACACAAAGCGCTTGTCTGCGCGCGCCACGGCTGGTACAATAGAGGCAATACAATATTCGGGCAGTGCTCGAGCAAAGACACAGGAGGTCGCCATGGTACTCTATTTCACCGGCACCGGCAACAGCCGCCACATCGCCGAGCGCATCGCACACGCGCTGAACGATACGCTCATCAGCCTGAATGACCGCATCAAATCAGGCGACATAACACCGCTCGCCGTCAATGGACGGCTCGTCCTCGTCATGCCGACCTACGCCTGGCGCATCCCGCGCATCGTGCGCGACCATCTGCTGCGAACAGAACTGCGCGGCGCGAGGGAAACGTGGTTCGTCATGGACTGCGGCAGCGAGATCGGCAACGCCGCGAAGTACAACCGCGCGCTCTGCCGCGAAAAGGGCCTCGTCTACATGGGCACGGCGCAGATCGTCATGCCGGAGAATTTCATCGCCATGTTCAACGCGCCAACCGTCGAGGAGGCTCGCCGGATCGTCGCCAAAGCCGAGCCGTTCATCGACCGCGCGATCGCCGCGATCCGCGCAGGACACATGTTCTCGCCGCCGCGCAAAAAACTCTACGACCGCATCGCGAGCAGCGCGGTGAACCCGGTTTTCTATCCGCTGTTTGTGAAGGCAAATCCCTTTACTGCAAGCGATGTCTGCATCGGCTGCGGCAAATGCGAAAAGCTCTGCCCGCTGAATAACATCACACTGCAAAACGCCCGTCCCGTCTGGGGAACCAACTGCACACAGTGCATGGCCTGCATCTGCTATTGCCCGACAAGAGCCATCGAATATGGCAAGAAAAGCGCCGGCAAGCCGCGCTACCATTTTGAAGAATTGTAAAATAGTTTCACTTTACAGAGGTTCAGCAAGCAGAGTGCGTCTCTTACAAAAGTTTTTCTCTTTCGACATGGTCTTCCCGTATAGGCAAAAACCTCGCGCTTTCTCAAAAATGTCATCCCTTTGCCGCGCATTTCGATCAGCGGCGATACCTCACAAAACTTATCAAAAGCCGCGCGCCTAAGGGCGCGCGGCTTTTGATGTTTACATAATATCACGTTCTGCTGCTTTCTCTTTTTTCTCCATCCTCCATTTGACAAAGGTCCACAGCGCGTTGACCAGCACCCAGCCGAGGCCTGTTGCCAGCGCGACGGCGGGGAGGCCCATTTTGCCGACCAGCAGCCACGAGAGGACGACTCGCAGCGCGATGTGGCTCGTCGCACCGAGGAACGGGACGCACACCTTCCCGATGCCGTTAAAATAGCCAGCGAATGTGTTGCCGGTGAAGCAGAGCGTGTAGAAAAGCGCCACGAGCTTCAGATAGTCGCGCGCATTCTCAAACGCCGCGCCGCTGCGCGTCCCGAGCATAAAGCCGACCGACGTGCTCACGCTAACGTACATGATGAGCGACATCGCAAGCCCCATCGCAAGCATCAGAAAAAGGCTGCTGCGAAACGATTCCTTCACGCGCTCTTCTTTCCCTGCTCCCCGATTCTGTGCCACGAGCACGGAGGTCGCAGCGCTGCCGCTGTCGCCAAACGAGTTGGCAAAGCCCTCGATGCGCGTCGTCGCCGTGTAGGCCGAGATCATGTCCGTGCCACCAGTGTTGACCGCGCCCTGCACCAGGAGCTTTCCGATGTACAGGCTCGACTGGTGCAGCGCCGTGACGAAGCTGAAATGCGCCGTCTGCTTCAATAGCTCTCCATCCATACGGCAGTCCGCGCGGGCAAAAATGAGCTCCGGTGCCTTGCGCCGCAGGTAGAGGATGCACAGCACCGCCGAAATGGCCTGCGACGCCGCCGTCGCCCACGCCGCGCCCGCGATGCCCAACTGAAAGCGCGCAACAAAGCAGTAGTCGAGCGCGACATTGACCGTCACCGCCGCGGCGAGCACCATCAGCGCCGCGTTCGCCCGCCCGATGGCACGCAGCAGCGCGCCGTAGAGGTTGTAGAGAAACGCCGCGGGCAGGCTCGCCAAAATGATCGTCAGATACACCGAGACAAAGGTCTTGAGCTCGCTTGGCGTCTGGATGAGCCGCAGCAGCGGCGAGAGCAGCAAAAAGCCGAGGCCGCTGCACGCGAGCGTCACCAGCAGCCCGCACGAGAGCGCGAGCCAGTGCTCGCGGCGGAAGCGCTCGCGCTCGCCCGCACCGTAGAGCTGGGCGAAGATGACGGAAATGCCCGTGCACGCGCCTGTGATCTTAAAGAGGAAAAGGTTCATCACCGAGCCCGCGACGCCGACAGCGGCGAACTCCAAATCGCCCGCAAAGCGCCCGAGGATAAAGGCGTCCACCGTGTTGTAGAGCTGCTGCAAGATATTGCCCATGATGAGCGGTGCGGCCAGGCGCAGCAGATGCTGCGGGATGCTGCCGCTCGTTAGATCGTAAGAGCGTGCCATAGTTCCCCCCATTTCCAAGGATTTGACAACGGCATACACCCGCGCTATACATTGCGTAAACCGATGATCCATCAAACTATCTTTGACAATTTCGCAAAGGAGAACGCCATGGAACTCGATCGCTACCGCGCGCTCGTCTGCGCCATTGAGACCGGAAGTCTGTCCGCCGCCGCGGAGGCGCTGCAATACACGCCCTCCGGCGTGAGCCGCATGGTCGCGGCGCTTGAGGAGGAGACGGGCGTTCCGCTCCTGCTGCGCGAGCACAGCGGCGTTCGCCCGACAAAGGAGTGCGAAAAGCTGCTGCCCGCCATCCGCGACCTACTGCACGCGGGCGAGAGCTGCGCCCAGCTCTCCGCGCAGCTGCGCGGGCTGGATGTCGGCACGGTTACCGTCGGCACGGCATACAGCGCGTTTTATTCGCCGCTCGCGCGCATCATATCGGATTTCCACGCGCGCTACGGCGGCATTCAGGTGCAGCTGCGCGGTGGGTACAGCACAGAGCTGATCACACAGCTCAACGCGCACCAACTCGATCTGTGCTTCATCTCCGCGCGCGAGGGTGGGCACGACTAGCTCCCCATCGGCTACGATGAGCTGAGGGCCTGGGTTCCCGCTGCGCATCCGATGGCATGGCTGCCCGCGCTGCCGGTCGCGGCGTTCGCCAAAGAGCCGTGCATCGAGACCTATCCTGACAAGGACATCGACAACGCGCGCAGACCGCCGCTTCGGTTATGCGGCCATCCCGCTCGCCGTGCTGCTCGCCTTCTCTCGTCTTTATTTATATGTGCACTTTCCGAGCGACGTGTTCGCCGGCGCGGTGCTGGGGCTTGTGATCGGTGAGCTCGTCCCCCGTTATGCTTCAAAGCTCTTTCAAAAGCGCGGATAATGGTGCAACCCCCTTCGCACAGGGCAAACTTCTTATTATTTCCAGATAAAATTAGGGTTCTTTTAAGGTGCTGTTCATACTGTATTCATATTCCCTGTGTAGTCTAAGCGCCGGTAGAACAGAAAGGGTGATAATTTGAACAAAACATTTGGCAAAAAGGCCGGGGTGCAGATTCTTTTTCTGCTGCTTGGCCTCGCATTCCTCGTCTACGGCGCATCTCGCGGCGAGGCGGGCGTCGTGCTGAACAAGGCGATCAAACTATGTCTGGAGTGTGTGGGCATTGGATAAGAAAAAACCGTTTTCCTTTCTGCTCGCCCGCTGGCGCGGACTGGTTCAAGCCTGCGCGGCGCTGCTGACGAATCTGCACCTGCCGAACTTCCTCACGGGTACGCTCTATCGCGGCGCGGGCAAGACCGTGTGCGTGCCGGGGCTGAACTGCTACTCCTGTCCGGGAGCGGCGGGCGCGTGTCCCATCGGCGCGTTTCAGGCTGTCGTCGGCTCGTCCAAATTCAGCTTCTCCTATTACATCACCGGCATCCTCATCCTGCTTGGCGTGCTGCTGGGCCGCTTCATCTGCGGCTTCCTCTGCCCGTTCGGCTGGTTTCAGGAGCTGCTGCACAAGATCCCGACCAAAAAGCTCTCCACCAAGCGCCTAAAGCCGCTGACCTACCTCAAATACGTCATCTTGGTGGTGATGGTCTTCCTGCTTCCGGTGCTCGTGGTGAACGAAGCGGGCATGGGCGACCCGTTCTTCTGCAAATATCTCTGCCCGCAGGGCGTTCTGGAAGGCGCCATCCCGCTCTCGCTTGTCAACAGCAGCATCCGCGCCGCGCTCGGCAAGCTTTTCTCGTGGAAGCTTTGCGTGCTCGCAACAGTCGTCGTGCTCAGCGTCGTCTTCTACCGCCCGTTCTGCAAGTGGCTCTGCCCGCTCGGCGCGTTCTACGCACTCTTCAACCGCGTGTCGCTGCTGTCGATGCACGTTGACGAGAGCAAATGCGTCTCCTGCGGCAAGTGCGCAAGGACCTGCCCCATGGACGTGGATGTGACCAAAACGCCGAATCACAGCGAATGTATCCGCTGCGGCAAATGCGTGACCGCCTGCCCGACGGAGGCCGTCCGCTTCCGCTACGCCTTCGGTGGCAGCGGAGCATGTTCCAAATTGTCTCAAAAACCGATCATTGAAGAAAACAAAGGAGAATAAACCATGAATGTTAAGAAGATTATTACGCTGCTGCTCGCCTTTGCACTGACGCTTTCCCTCGCCGCCTGCGGCAGCAAGGACGACGGCAAGGGCGACAGCGATACGCAGGGCGCGACCGCCGAGGAGATCTACGCTCAGATCCAGGAGCTCGCCGACAAGGAAAACGCCATCATGGAAGAAAACCTTGAGCTGTGGCAGAAGCTCTTCGCCGCCATGAACGAAAAGCGCGACGAGATCCCCGATGAATCGAACTACGGTTCTTACCTGCTTGCCGCCCTCGACCTCGTGAAGGATCAGTTCACCGAGGACGAACTCAAGACGCTGACCGAAGGCTCCGAGCAGATCCGCGACCTTGAAGACCAGATCCAGCCCCTGCAGGAGCAGTACGCCGCACTTCAGCCCGCAGGCGACGGTGAAAACGGCGACATGAGCGCCGCCGTTCCGACCTTCCCCACCTTCACCGGCAAGGACCTTGACGGCAACGACGTGGACAGCAGCATCTTCTCCCAGAACGCTGTGACGGTCGTGAACTTCTGGTTCAGCGGCTGCAAGCCCTGCGTGGCGGAGCTTGGCGAGCTGAACGCCCTCAATGAAACGCTCAAGAAGCAGGGCGGCGCGGTCGTCGGCATCAACGTCGATACGCTCGACGGCAACGCCGATGCGATCAGCACGGCCAAGAACCTGCTTGAGTCCAAGGGTGCAAGCTACCAGAACATCTACTTCCCCTCCGACAGCGCAGCCGGCGACTTTGCGGGCGACATCATGGCCTTCCCGACCACCTATGTCATCGACCGCAGCGGTGCTATCGTCGGTGAGGCAATGCTCGGCGGCATCGACAACGAGGACAACATGGCAGCGCTCCAGAAGCTGATCGACCAGGCCCTCGCGAGCGACAGCGCAAAGTAAGCTTTCCATCACAGCAAAAATACGCCCCGCGGATCATCCGCGGGGCGTATTTTGTTTCTCTCTATCTTTTTACCCGAGCGATACCTCGCGGTAGAACGCGGCGTATGCCGCCTCCTGATAGGGGCGCAGCGCAAGGTTGCCAAGGCCGAACGTCAAGCTGAGGAGCATCCAGCCGATGAAACTGAATTGCAGGCAGAACAGCCGCCAGCGGTTGCCCTCCATCATCGCCTTCGAGCCCTTCATCACCTCGCCCGGCGCCATGTCCGGGTGCTCGGCCAAAATGTAGTCCGTCATCGCGTAGGTGTAGCCCATGATCAGTCCCGGAATGACGAGCAGGATCGTCCCCAGCAGAATATAGAGGCCCTTCCAAAGCCGCGTCAGCGTCGTCGTCTTCCAGTTCGGAAGATAGGCGAACAGCGCCTCAAAGCCCGGCTCCGTGCGGTCGACAAGGCCGAGGTTATATTTGGCATACCCCACGCCCAAGATGCTGCCGAGGATGAAGTACGCCGCCGCCAACACGAGCGCGATCACGATGAGATAGACCACACCGCCGACGAGCAGTCCGCTCCACTTCGGGTCCAAACCGTAGCCTGTGGAGTAAATCGTCTGTCCGCCGTAGCCAAACGTCGTCGACACGCCCGAGGACACATCGTAATTGAATTTGACCTCCGGACCGCCGCTCCCTGCGCCGCCGAGCAGCACCGCCACAAGGCCGATCAGAATGGCGATGGGCCACTTGCCGCGCAGCGCCTCGCGCGCCGCCTGCCGAAAATCCGCCGCAAGCTTCATAAATTCTCCTCTCCGCCCTCCGCATGGGAGGGTCTCTCTCAAATCTTCTTGCTTCTGCTTATTTAGACGCATTCCGCGCCCGTTTTGTTTCACCGGGCGTCAAATTTTCTCGCATTCATGATATCATATGCCGCTGGGAATGGGAACCTCTCTTCTTTCTTTTCCTTGCAAGTCGTTTCCGCCTCTGGTAAAATACCAGAAAACGACAATGGAGGAGACGCATGAGACCAAGCGAACTGCTCACCGCGCTGCACACGGCGGAAAAATTGAAGGACACCACCCGCCACTGCTACACCTCCGGCGGGCGGCACGAGAGCGTTGCCGAGCACAGCTGGCGCATCGCACTGATGGCGTTTTTCCTGCGCGATGAATTTCCCGAGGCCGACATGGACAAGGTGACGCGCATGTGCCTCATCCACGACCTCGGCGAGTGCTTCACGGGTGATATCCCCGCCTTTGACAAGACCGCACAGGACGAATCGACGGAGGAAGCGCTGCTCTACCAGTGGGTCGCATCGCTTCCCTCCCCCTGCCGCGAGGAGATGCGCACACTCTACGACGAGATGGCCGCGCTCGAAACGCAGGAGGCCCAAATCTACAAGGCGCTCGACAAGCTCGAGGCCGTGATCTCCCACAACGAGTCCGACATTTCGACCTGGGAGGACCACGAATACGACCTCCAGCTCACCTACGGCGAGCAGAACGTCGCCTTTTCGCCCTACCTGACGGCGCTTCGTCAGGCTGTCCGGCAGGAATCGCTCGACAAGATCGCACGCGAGGGTGACCGGCGCAAATAAAATCTTTCGCAGCCCATGTACAGCAAAAAGCACTTCCCGCCGCTGGCGGGAAGTGCTTTTCTATGTCTTTTATTCCACGATCTCCGCGTCCAGCAGGTCAAGGATCGCCTGGTCGGCGCTCCAGAAGTAGGACTCCTCGCCGAGAAGCTCGGTGATGCCCGCGCGGTCAAAGTAGGTGCGCACCGCCTCGGTCATGCCGCAGCAGGCGACCGTCTTGCCCTGACTCTTGAGCGACTCGCACAGCTCGAGCATCGCCTGCGCGCCCGAAACGTCCACGCTCGGCATACCGCGCATCGACAAGATGATGTGGTCGTACTGCGGCATCTCCGCCATGCGGTGGTTGAACTCATCCACCGCGCCGAAGAAGAGCGCGCCCGTGATGTACGCCACGCCGGAGGTCTCAAGAATGGGGGGCTTGCCCTCCACCGAGCGCAGCTTGTTCGCGTCGATATCGGAGAAATTCACATGGATATGACTCGACTTCGCCATGTACAAAATGGCGGAGTATACCACGCCGAGCAGGATCGCGACCGTCAGGTCAAAGACGACCGTTGCGAGCATCGTGATCAAAAACTGGCTGATACCGGACTTGAACTTGTGGCGGAAGATGTAGCGGATGCCCTCCCAGTCGTTCATGCGCCACGCCGTGACCATCAGCACACCCGCGAGCGCCGAGAGCGGCAGGCGCGCCATCACGCCGCCGAGCAGGAACATCGAGGCAAGCAGGAACAGCGAATGGAACACGCTCGTAAGGCGCGTCTGCTGGCCGGACTTGACCGCGACGCTCGTGCGTGCGATGGCTGCGGTCGCGGGAACACCGCCAAAAAGCGGCAGCAGAATATTACCCACGCCCTGTGCGATCAGCTCCTGATCGGCGTTGAACGCTTCGCCCTTCATGCGCGAGGCCGACGCGCCGCAAAGCAGGCTCTCGATCATGCCGAGCGCCGCAATGGTCACGATGGGAGAGAGCAGGTTTTCGAGCATCGTGAAGCTCAGGCCGCCGAGCGACAGGCGGTCGGCGAGCAGGAGCGTCTTGGGAATGTCGCCGACGACAGCGAGCTGATCCATGCCCGCGACTGTCGCGACGATCGTCGCAAGGATGATGCCGACGAGCGAGCCCGGCACGCGCGCGCCCCATTTTTTCGGCCAGAAGACCATCACCAGCACGACGAGAAGGCCGATGAGCACCGCCTGCATGTTCGGATGGAAGCCAAGACGGCCATAGGACGCGATCTTTTCCAAATTCGAGCCGCCCTCCGACACCGTGCCGAAGAAGTTGTCGATCTGCCCCATCGCAATGATGATGGCAATGCCCGAGGTGAAGCCCATGATGACGGGCATCGGGATGAAGCTAATTAAGCGACCCAGCTTGAAGACGCCCGCAAGCAGCAGCAGAACGCCCGCGGCAAAGCAGGCAAAAAACACGCCCTGCAGGCCGTATTCCGCGACGATGCCGACGAGCACCGCGCTCATCGCGCCCGTCGGGCCCGAGATCTGGTACGACGCGCCGCCGAGAATGGCGATGACCACGCCCGCGATGATGGCCGTGACAAGCCCGGACGCCGCGCTCGCGCCGGATGAAACGCCGAACGCCAATGCCAGCGGCAGCGCGACAGCGCAGACCGTCAGGCCCGCCATCATGTCGGCGAGCAGCTTTTTCGAGTTGTAGCCTGCAAATTCCTGCTTCAGGCTGCGAAAAAAGGCAGAAAACATATTGATCCTCCTAAAAAACACATGCCTGTTTACTATACCATCTGCCCCGCGCCCGCGCCAGTAGTAAAAGGGACGGTTTTTAACGAGATTTTAACACTAATGCGTCGGTTTTGCACAAACAAAGTCGAAATCCTGACCGAAACGGCAAAAAAGCGCCGCGTCCCGAAGAAAATACGGGACGCGGCGCTTTCTGTTTCGCCGGATCTACTTGAATTTTTTGCCGTCCTCGAACGCGCTGACGACCTTCTCGCCCAAGACATAATAGCCGTGGTTGGCATAGTCAAAGGTGATGACGTACAGCTTTTCGACAGCGAGCTTGCCGTTTTCGTCGAGCGCGCGCTCGTCCACGCTGACGTTCACGATCTCGCCGGTCAGGAGTCTTGTCTCCTCGTCGTAGCTCACGAGCTTGCACTCGAGCGCGAGCGGGAGCTCGTCGATCACCGGCGCGTCCACATGCTCGCTCTTCGTCACGTGGAAGCCCGCGCGCGCCACCTTGTCGGGCATGCTGTTGCCGGACTCGATGCCCACATAGTCGCAGGCCGCCGCATGCTCTGCGCCGCCCATGCTCACGGTGAACGCACCGCGCTTTAAGATGTTCTTCACGGTCTTGTGGCCGCCGCTCAAATACATTGCGATGATGAGCACGGGCCGCGGATAGACCCAGGGCTGTGCGCCAAAATGAAATCCCTCCAAAATAAATCTGTCAATTGATTTTATGGCCCAATCTTTTCGAGCTTCGCGCGCAGCGAAATGCTGCGCGGCGTTCCCATGCCGTCAAACTGGATGACGTGCGCGCCCTTGTTCAGGTCCACGTCCAGCACCGTTCCCTCGCCGAACACTGCGTGGCGCACGCGCTGCCCGATGGGCAGCGTGCCGTCGCCGTCGTCCTCGCGCAGATACTTGTCTCGCCGCGCGACGTCATCCGCCGCTTCACGCAGAAGCGTCTCGTCGACCTCGTGCGTGAACGACAGAAGCTCGCGGTCGATATCCAGCAGAAAGCGCGAGGGATAGCGCGGCGAGCCGTCAAAATTCCACCCGTCGGCCTCGGAGAGGTAAAGCCCCTTCTCCGCGCGCGTCAGCGCAACGAAAGCGAGCCGCCGCTCCTCCTCCATGCCGGGGAGCGTTCGCACCTTGCGCGAGGGGAAAATGCCCTCGTTCATGCCGCAGAGGAACACATACGGGAATTCGAGGCCCTTCGCCGCGTGGACGGTCATCAGCTTCACCTTGTCGCCCTGCTCGGCGACATCGCCGTTGCTGAAAAGCGCGATGTGGGCGAGGTAATGCTCCATTGTGCTCTCCTCGCCGCAGCTCGTCTCGTATTCGTAGATGGACTGCTTGAGCTCGGCCAGATCGTCCAGCCGCTCCTGACTGCCCTCGGTGCGCAGCGCCTTTTCATACCCGCTCTTGTCCAGAATATCCGAGAGCACCTCAGAGATGGGCCGACCCTGATACGAGTGCGAAAAGCGCTCGATCAGATCGACGAACTGCTTTGCCTTCGTGCCGCTGAACACGCTGTCTTCGAGGTGGTTTTTGAGCGTTACATAGAGGCTCGTCCCCTCTTTTTCCGCCGTCTCCTGTAAAAAGGCCATGCGCCGCTTGCCGAGGTTCCGCTTCGGCGCGTTGGCAATGCGCCGGAACGACAGATCGTCCTGATAGGCGATCATCCGCAAATATGAAAGTGCGTCCTTGATCTCCATGCGGTCGAAAAACTGCACGCCGGAGTAGATCGTATAGGGAATTTTTTCGTGCATCAACGCCTCTTCCACCGCGCGCGTCACATAGTGCGCGCGGTAAAGGACGGTCATATCCCGCAGCGGCACGCCGCGATCATGCAGCCGCTTCATCTCGCCCGCCATCCACTGTGCCTCCGCCTCCTGCGTGTCGGCAAAGTGGCAGACGACCTTCTCGCCCGAGGGCTTCGTCGGGAGCAGGTCCTTTTTGATGCGGTGGCCGTTTTTTGCGATCAGCGAGTTCGCCGCCGCCAAAATCTCCGGCGTGGAACGGTAGTTTTCCATCATCATGATGGTCTGCACGTTTGGAAAGACCTTGTCGAAATCCAGCAGATACTTGACGTTCGCGCCGCGCCAGGTGTAGATCGTCTGGTCCGGGTCGCCCACGATGAAGAGGTTGCCGTGATAGCCGCACAGCACCTCCATCAGCTCATATTGCAGCGCGTCGATATCCTGAAACTCGTCGATCATGATGTATTCGAGCCGCTGCTGCCACTTGAGCCTGATGTCCTCGTGCTGCTCGAAAATATAGAGCGAGAACTTGATGAGGTCGTTGTAGTCGAGGCCGAAGCACTTTTTCTCCTGATAGAGATAGCCGTAGAAGATGATGTCCCCCGCCGTGTCGGCGCGCTCGTACTTTTCGCGCAGCGTGTTGAGCGACATCGTGATCATGTCCTTGTAATACTCCGGCTCCTTAAAGAGCTTTCGGATCTCGATCATGTCCCGTGCGGCGGAATAGGTCATGTCGCGCAGTGTGAGGCCGCGCTCTTCGTAGATGATGCCGAGCATCGCGTCGATGTCGGAATTATCCAGCACCAGAAAGCTCTTCGGGTACTGCACCGCATGGCTGTCCTCCTGCAAAACGGAGACACAGAAGCCGTGGAACGTGTTGATATAGCCCGTGCCGTTGTCGCCGGTCAAGGCGTGGATACGCTGGCGCATCTCGTTGGCTGACTTGTTCGTAAACGTCACGCACAGGATGTTCCCCGGCAGGATGCCGAGCTCGTTGACAAGATACGCAAAGCGGTGCGACAGCGCACGCGTCTTACCCGAGCCCGCGCCCGCGATGACGCGGACATAGCCCTCCGTCGCCGTGACGGCCTCGTGCTGCGCGCGGTTCAGTCCCGCAAGCAGATGCTCCATGCGTTGTCCCCTCTCCTCTGCAAATTTCTCAATGGCGGTATTATAGCACGGTTTTGATAGTCAAACAAGTGTTCGCTTGAAAACTTCTTCTCTATTACACGGCGAGCTTGCTGCTTCAAGCTTCATTCCACCGCAAAATGTGCGGCAGGAGCTTTTCAAGAAGCGCGTCACGGTTCTGCTCGTCAATGAAGACAAGCTCCGCGTTCTCATGCCCGCGCACGGCGCGCAGGAACGGCGTGTCCTTCGGCTTGACCGCGGCCAGCACCGGCGTGTCGCCGTCCAGTGCGCGCATCACTGTAGACTGGAACGCCCTGGCGTCATTTTCGAGAAAGCCGAGCTCGTCCATCAAAATGATGCCGCCTTCCGGCGCGGACTCGATGAGCTGTGCGCCGAGCGTGTCGAACACCTCCGGATGGCGGATGCTCGAGCGGCTGTCGCACGTTCCGACGAGATTCGCCGCTTCATTGTGCCGCTCGCCCTCACTCTGCGATGTGGGATAGAGGTAAATCGGAAAAAAGCCGTTCTCATCCGCGACCGGCAACCGCTTTGTCACAAAGCCGCCGACCTCCCGCGTGCTATGCTCCAGCAGGCGGCGGATCAGCGTCGACTTGCCGACGCCGCGCTCCCCGCAGATCAAAAGATGCCGTTTCATACTGCTTCCTCCTTCGAAATAGCCGCCGTCTCAATGGTGAACAGGCACAACGCCTTTTTGTGCGGCAGGTAGTAGGGAAATTCCGCCGACGGCCCCGCGGTCAGGCGCGCTCTGATTTCGTCTTTGGAGAGCGTTTCACTTCTACTTCGGTTATAGAGTGCAAAAAAGCGCTCCGTCGCCTCAAGTGAACGGAACGGCTGGCCGAACTCCGCCGTGAAACGCTCCACCGTGTAAGGGATGCCCTTTTCGCGCAGAACATTCTCCGTACTCCCCGCCGTGTACTCGCCGAGGCTCACCTTTCCCGCGCTGAAGCGGTGGTGCGAATAGTCGCTCTTGACGAGGAAAATCTTTCCGCGGCACTGCTTTCTCGCGATGTGCAGCGTGTCCTCCGTGCGGCCAAAGAGGCAGAACACCATCGCGTCGTAGGGCTCTTTCGGCGTGAGCGCCTCCACATCGCCGCAGCGCGCGGTGACGCCTTTTATCAGGTGAGCTTCCAGCGTTTTGATGGCCAGTTCGTCGGCGTCCACCGCCGTGACATGGCGGCAGTACGGCTTCAGAGCAAGGCTCAGCTCGCCGATGCCGCAGCCCGCGTCGCAGATGTGCGCGTTTTCTGGGAGCTGCGGCGTGATCCTCTCCGCGACGGTCTCATAATAGCGGTTCATCGCCGCCGCATCACGCAAAAACGCAATGCTCTCGTCCGTCCACCGCATGCCGCATTCTCCTTTTCCCATTCAACCTGTTTCACGGGCAAACCGATACCAGCGCAAAGCACCGCTTTCACGCAAGACATAGCCGCTGAATATCAATACACCTTTATAGAATCACTATCATTCGCCGTGCCGTCTGTTGTCAAGCTACAGCGAGTGCCAGCGCCATTCGAAAGCGCCGTTGGTATTTTAATCGCTGGGTCAAAGAGAATATTTAAGAAAAAACAGCAGGAAGTTGGCGCGACACGCCGGCTTCCTGCTGTTTCTGATTTTTATAGAGGCTCAGCCCTTTTTGAAGAATGCGACCGCCACCACGCCGGGGCCAGTGTGCGTGCCGATCACGCTGCAAATGAGCGTGGAGTCGAGCGAGTCCGCCTTGTCCTGCCAGATGTCGCGGCTGTCCTCGACATATTTTTTGAGATACGAATCGCTCAGGCCGCTGTAGCCGAGGATGATCGGCTCGTCGAAGTCGATGCCGCCGCTCTCGTGAATTTTCTGCACGAGCAGGTTGTTGCCCTGCTTCGACCCTCTTGCCTTGCCGATAACCTGAATTTCGCCGTCGACGACGGTGATGACCGGCTTGATGTTGAGAAGTCCGCCCGCAAACGCGACAGTCTTCGAGATACGCCCGCCCTTTTTGAGGTATTCGAGCGTGTCGAGCAGCGCGATGAGGCAAATTTCGTCGCGCTTTTTCTCCAGCGTTTCGGCGATGGTCTTCGCGTCCATGCCCTTGTCCGCGCACTCGAGCGCGTACTCGGCGAGGATACCAGAGCCGATAGCCGCGCTCTTGCTGTCCACAACGTAGATGTTGTCGTACTCCGCCGCGGCGATGCACGCGCTCTGATACGTGCCGGAGAACTTCGACGCGAGCGTCACAACGACCGCGCTGTCGCCCACCGACGCAACGTCGGAGAAGATCGCGTCGAATGCCGCGGGCGACGCCTGACTGGTCGTCGGCAGCTCGTCGCTCTCGACAAGCCGCTCATAAAAGCGGTGCTTGTCGATGGTCACGCCGTCGATGAACTCCTCCGCGCCAAAATGCACCGTGAGCGGCACGATGCGAAAACGGTCCTTCATGCGCTCGGGCATGTCGACCGTCGAATCCACAATGATCTGAACACTCATGCTTTTCCTCCGTTATTGTTCGTCGCGGGCGGCTCTGTCGCCCGCGGTCTTCTTATGGGTATAAATCCGTTCCAAATTCTCGCTCACGAGCGCGAGCGCGCGGTACATCGTCTGCCGCTCGGCCTCGCTCAGGCCCTCAGATGCCGCCTCGACGATGCGCATGATCTTCTCCCCGATCGCGCGGCCGACCGCCTTGCCCCGCTCCGTCAGGCGCAGTGGGCTCTTATAGCGCTTGCCCGCGCCGCTTGCGCAGGTGATGTAACCGTTTTTCTCGAGGTCGTCCAGCGAGCGGGAGATAGCCGCCTTGTCCTCGTCGCAGCGCTCGCAGAGCTCGGCGGCTGTCATGCCATCCTGCTGGGAGAGGTAGTAGAGGCAGGACACATGCGGCCCTTTCAGTTCGAAGTCCGCCATTTCGTCCGCCTTGATGCGCTTGATGCTGCGGCTGATACGCGTGATCAGGACGGTAAAGGTCTCAAAGCGCTCCTCCATTGGTAATTCTCCTTTTCCCTATTTGTTGACAAATCAACAAGCTCGGTCCCGTCAAGATTTATGCGCAAAATTGTTTGCAGGCTCCGGCTGAATGAAGTC
>OJPW01000412.1_pt1 | contig 37670 bp, 32 predicted proteins | sample 1598571 | NCBI WGS metagenome assembly OJPW01 (sample SAMN03922493, study PRJEB24848) | human gut metagenome | isolation source: stool sample | host: Homo sapiens | place: Germany | collected 2011-05
CTTCTCCTTCTCCTTCTCCTTCTCCTTCTCCTTCTCCTTCTCCTTCTCCTTCTCCTTCTCCGCTATTGAACCGCCGAAAAAAACACTCCGCAACGAATAGTTGCGGAGTGTTTTGATATTGGAAAATACGAATTATCGTTTTTTGTCGATGAGTTCGATGCCCTGCCGGGTCGCCGCGCCGCGCAGAATCGTTCGGCAAAAGAGGTAAACCTCCTCTCGCGTGGCGTTGTTGAGCCGCAGTTCCAGAATCGTCTCCAGTATGCGGTCCGCAAAACCTGCGGCTTCGATTTCGGGAAGCAGCAACCCCTCCTCCTTGCTGGCTTCGAGGTGGTGTGCCAGTTCGCGGCGCCAGAACTCGCGGTGTTCGTCGAAATGGTCCGCATAAATTATTTTATGGCGCAGGTCCGACAAGAAACTGCTTTCGACCATGTAGAGGTTGGCGATATATTCGTACGCCAGCTTGAAAGTCCGCTGCAAGGCATTGCCGCTGCGCCGTTTCCGGTACGTTGCAATGCGTGCGCGCTGCTGGCTGCTCATAGAGTCGAGACAGGAGCTTATCAACTCGTCTTTATCTGCGAACATTTCATACAGGGTGCGCTTGGAGATACCCAGTGTCTGGACGATCTCATCCACCCGGACGGCACGGATGCCGTTCCGGGCGATGAGAGTCTGCGTAATGCGGATGATCTCCTCCTTGGTCGCTCCCCGCTTCATTATTTCGCCTCCTCAGCCATGTCACGACCGCCGCCGAGAGCCTGATAGAGGTTCACGACGCCTTGTATTTCGTCGAAGCGGTCGGCTATCTGAGACAGCTGGGCCGAAAGCAGCGACTGCTGGGCGGTCAGCACTTCCAGATAGGTCGTGCTGCTATGCTTCATCAGCAGTTCCGTGCTCTCCACGGCGCGCTCCAGCGCCTCGATCTGCTGTACCCGCAGATCGGCCTTCGCGCGGGCCGACTGACACTGCGTAAGGGCGTTGTTCACCTCGGCGCCGGCGTTGAGCAGCGCCTGCTGGAACGCCAGCTTGGTCTCCTCCTGCTGTGCCTTGGCGATCTTCACGCGGGCGCGGTTGGCATTGGCGTTGAAGATCGGCTGCAGAAGCGATGCCGCCGCCGACCAAAGGATCTTGCCGGGATTTTCAAGCCGGATACCGCTGTTGTTGGTCCATCCGAGCGTGCCGCTCAGCGTGATCGTGGGATAAAGGGCCGAGCGTGCTTCGCTGGTGGCGTAGTAAGACTGCATGAGCGAATACTCGGCGCTGCGGATGTCGGGACGGTTCGAAAGCATCTGCACGGGCACGCCCACCGTCAGGTCGTCGGGCAGCCGCTGTCCTTCGAGCCGGCCGCGCTCGATCTGGTGCGGGCCTTCGGCCAGCAGCGTGCAGAGACTGTTCTCGGCCATACGGATCTGGTATTGCAGATCGTGCAGCGACGCTTCGATCGAAAGACAGGTGCCTTCGTACTGGGCGACGGCGGCTTCGTTGGCCATGCCGGCCTCCTTCATCGCCCGCATTGTGCGCACGCTCTCGCGCCATTTCACGGCGGTCTGCTCGGTTACCTCATATTGCCCGTCGAGCATCAGCAGCGTGTAATAGAGGTTTGCAATGCCTGAGATCAGCTGCGTCTTCACGGCCTGCTCGTACTCCCGGCTCTGGGCGTAGAGCGCTTTGGCTTTGCGCTTGGCATTGGTCAGACCGTTGAAAATGTCGATCTGCCAGCTTGCCGTCACGGGAATGTTGTAGGTTTTCGACGGCGTCGCCCAGTCGAAACTGCTCAGGTTGCCCTGCGGTGCGAAGTTGAACGACGGCAGGTAAGCCAGACGCGCCGATTTAAGCGTCGCCTCGGCCTCCTTTACCCGCCACTGCGCCGACTGCAGGTCGGTGTTGTTCTCCAGTCCCTGCCGGATAAGCGTCTGCAGGTAGGGATCGGAGAACATCTCTTCCCAGCCGATATTGCCGATCGTCATCGTATCGGCGGTTTCGGCCGTGCCGTAAAGTCCGTCGGTTTTCACTTCGGGACGCGTATAGGGCTTGTAGATGCCGCAGCCGGTCATGGCCGCTGCGGCCAGTATGATAATAAGCTTTTTCATCTTGTTACTCTTTCTCGTTTTTACACTCCTCCAGCTCGGCGCGCACGGCCCACTGCGGATCGGGATCGAACTCCAGCGGCTTGACCTTCTCCTGCAGGGTCTGGAAGACGATGAACAGCGTCGGTACGAGGAACAGCAGCGCCAGCGTTCCGACGATCATACCTCCCACGACACCCGAACCGAGGGTGGAGTTGCCGTTGGCGCCCACACCGTGCGAGAACACCAGCGGAATCATACCGAATACGCAGGTGAGGACGGTCATCAGGATAGGACGGAGACGGGCCTTGGCGGCGGATACGGCGGCCTGCGTGAGACTCATGCCCGCGGCGCGGCGGTCGGCGGCGTACTCCGTAATCAGGATGGCGGTCTTCGAAAGCAGACCGATCAGCATGATGATACCCGTCTGCAGGTAGATATTGTTCTCCAGTCCCATCATCTTGGCGAAGAGGAACGAACCCAGCAGACCGCACGGCACGGAGAGAATGACGGCGAACGGAATCAGGAAGCTCTCGTACAGAGCGCTCAGGATGAGGTAGATCAGCAGGAGACAGATGCCGAAGATGATCGTCGTGTTGCTGCCTGTCTGCGCCTCCTCGCGGGTGATGCCGTCGAAGTCGTAACCGTAGCCTTTCGGGAGCACCTGCGCCGCGACTTCCTGAATGGCGCGGATGGCGTCGCCCGACGAATATCCGTCGGCGGCGGTGCCGTTCACGGCGATCGAGCTGTACATGTTGAAACGGTTGAGCACTTCGGAGCTGTAAACCCTCGTCAGGTCCACGAACTGTCCCAGCGGAGCCATCTCCCCGTTGTTTGTACGCACGAAGACGTTATTGAGCGACTCGGTGTTGAGACGGTATTTCGGGTCGGACTGAATCGTCACATAGTACATCTTCGAGAAGCGGTTGACGTTCGAAACGTACTGGCCGCCGTAGTAACCCGAAAGCGTTGAGAGAATCGCGTTGGGCGATACGCCGGCGCGTTTGGCCTTCGCCGCGTCGATGCTTACGACGTACTGCGGGAAGTTGATGTTGAAGGTCGAGTAGGCCATTGCGATCTCCGGACGCTGGTTCAGCGCTCCGATGAACCGCAGGTAGATGTTGTAGAAGTCGGTCAGGCTGCCGTCCGACTTATCCTGCAGGTGCATGGAGAAGCCGGTCGAGGTGCCGTAACCCGAAATCATCGGCGGCGCCACGGCGAAGATCTGCGCGTTCTTGATATCGGCCGTGCGTCCGTAGATCTGACCGATGACCGCGTTTACCGCATCCGTTTTTTCGGGACGTTCCTCCCAATCCTTCAGCTTGATGATACACATACCGTAGGACGAACCCTGACCGGCGATCATACCGTATCCGGCCACCTGCATGAAGTCCCTGATCTGGGGAATGGCCTTGATGCGGGCGGAGACCTCTTCCATGACCTGATGCGTTTCGGCGAGCGAAGTGCCCGGAGCCGTCGTGACGTTGACCATGATCGTACCTTGGTCCTCGTCGGGCACCAGACCCGTCTTCGTGGTGTTCATCAGTAAGACAAGGGCGGCGAACGCCAGTCCGAGCGTGGACCACATCAGCCATTTGTGCTTGATGAAGAGCAGTACTCCGTGCTTGTATTTGTTGATCATGGCGCTGAATCCGCTGTTGAAAGCCTTGCGGAAGCGTGCCGCGAAGTTGTCGCGCATTTCGCCGTTCTCGTCGAGATACGGTTTGAGGAGCAGTGCGCAGAGGGCCGGGGAGAGCGTAAGGGCGTTGATCGCCGAGATACCGACGGCCACGGCCATCGTGATACCGAACTGCGTGTAGAATACGCCCGACGTTCCGCCCATCATGGCTACGGGAATGAACACGGCCATGAAGACCAGCGTCGAGGTGATGATCGCCGAGGTGATACCCGACATGGCGTCGATGGTTGCCATATAGGAGGACTTATATCCCACGTCGAAACGCGCTTGGACAGCCTCCACCACGATAATGGCGTCGTCGACGACCGTACCGATGGCAAGGACGAGTGCGAAGAGCGTCAGCAGGTTGATCGAGAATCCGGCCACCGAGAGGAACGCGAAGGTTCCGACCAGCGCCACGAGGATCGAGATCGTGGGGATCAGCGTCGAGCGGATATCCTGCAGGAAGACGTATACCACGAGGATAACGAGCAGGATGGCTTCGATCAGCGTCTTGATCACTTCGTTGATCGAGGCGTAGAGGAAGTCGTTCACGCTCTGCAGGTGTGCGATGGCGACGCCTTTGGGCAGTTCGCTTTCGACCTCTTCGAGCAGTGCGTTGATCTCGTTGACGACCTGCGTGGCGTTCGAACCGGCGGTCTGGAAGACCATCGTGCTGACGCCCGGATGGCCGTTGGTGTAGCCCTTGTAGGCATAGGATTCGCTGCCCAGCTCGATGTCGGCGACGTCTTTCAGGTGCAGGATCGTACCGTCGGGTTGTGCGAGGAGTACGATTTCCCCGAATTCCTCCGGAGTCATCAGACGTCCGCGGTACTTCATTGTATACTGGAACGTGTTCTGCGAGTTTTCACCCAGCGTACCGGTTGCCGACTCGATGTTCTGCTCGGCGAGGGCCGCCGTTACGTCCGACGGGATGAGCTTGTACTGGGCCATCACGTCGGGCTTGAGCCAGATACGCATCGAGTAGTCGGCTCCCAGCGTGAAGGCTTCGCCGACGCCCGCGATACGGAGAACGCGCGGCTCGATGTTGATCTTCAGATAGTTCGACAGGAACGTCTCGTCGTAGGAGTCGTCGGGGCTGTAAAGCGAGAATATTTTCACCATGGAGGTCTGGCGCTTCATGGTGGTCACACCGATCTGCGTCACCTCCGAGGGCAGCTGTCCGGTAGCGCGCGATATTCGGTTCTGCACGTTGACGGCGGCCATGTCGGCATTGATTCCCTGACGGAAGTAAACCGTTACGGATGCGCTGCCGACTGCGGCGCTGGAGGTCATGTAGGTCATGTCCTCCACACCGTTGATAGCTTGTTCGAGCGGTACGATGACCGATTTCTGGATGGTCTCTGCGCTGGCTCCCGGATAGGAGGCGCGCACCATCACCGTCGGGGGAGCGATGTCGGGATACTGCTCGACGGGCAGCGTCGCGAGACCGATAAGACCGGCGATTACGATTACGATGGATATGACCGACGCCAGTACGGGTCGTTCGATAAAATGTTTCAGTGTCATAGGTTATTCCTCCTTTTCGGTTTGGGTTGCGGCCTCAGGAGCGGCCTGCGCTGCGGCGCCCTGTCCCTTGGCGACAATGGGCGTACCTTCGCGCAGCAGGCCCACGCCTTCGGCAACGATCACGTCGCCCGGCGTAAGTCCGGACTTGACGATATACTCTCTGCCGTTGTTGATCTTCTCCACGTCGATCATCGACGATGCGGCTTTGCCGTCCTCTACCTTATATACGTATACCTTGTTCTGCAGTTCGAAGGTCGCAACCTGCGGTACGACTACGCAGTCTTTGTGGATGTTGGGCACGATCACGCTGCCGGCGCCGCCGCTATGGAGCAGGCCGTCCGCATTGGGGAACACGGCGCGCAGCTGTACGCTGCCCGTCGAGGTGTCGATGACGCCGCTGATCGACTCGATGCGGCCCGTCCGGTCATAAACCGAACCGTCGTTGAGCACCAGCTGTACGTCGGGCATGTTCTTGAGCGTGTTGGCGATCGAACCGTACTGACGGGTCAGGTTGAGCAGCTGGTTCTCGGTCATCGAGAAGTAGACGTATACGTCCGAGTTGTCCGATACGGTCGTCAGCGGCTGCGGAATCGATGCGCTTACCAGCGCGCCGACACGGTACGGCAGCGTTCCCACCACGCCGTTGGCCGGAGCCTTCACGACCGTATAGGAGAGGTTGTTGGCGGCGTTTACGCGCTGCGCTTCGGCCTGCGCGAGCTGGGCCTTGGCAGTCAGCAGCGTGTTTTCGGCCGTCAGCAGGTCGTACTGCGAAACCACGTTCTTGGCGTAAAGTTCCTTTTTGCTGTCGTAGGTGAGCTGCGCCGTGGCTACGCCGGCTTTGGCAGCCGCCACGTTGGCTTCTGCGGTCTGCAGCGCCGCTTTGTACGGCACCTGATCTATGATGAAAAGGGGCTGGCCTTTCGAAACGGTCTGACCCTCGTTTACGCAGAGTTCGAAGATGGTTCCCGAAACCTGCGGATAGATGGCGATGTCCTGACGTCCGCGGATGGTCGCCGAGTAGTTGATCGGGATTTCGCGGTCGGTAGTGGCTATGGTCATCACGGCGTATTCCGCGGGGCCCATTGCCGTCGGTGCCTGTCCGCACGAAACGGCTGCCATGAAGCAGGCCATGACGGCTGCTTTCACAAATGTTTGCTTCATAATTCTCCTCTTTTTTAAACTAAAAAAACTTTTTACGGTGCAAAAGTACCGTAAAAAGGCCGACGATATGCCATTATATTGCGAACAGTGTTGGTGTTTTTCGGAACAAAATTTAGGAAATTAATGAAAAAAGCGTTAAATTTGTTCGAAAAAAGAATTGTTATGTCAGCGACTAACCCCATAATAACCACACCGGAAGAACAGTTCGTCGTCGGAGAGTCCGATTTCGCCTTTTTCGGCAATTATGCGAGCCGCTGCGAAGGCGGGGCGATCCTCTACTGCCGCAAGGGCAGCGCCGAGGCCACCGTGAACCAATATTGCGGTCAGGTGCGCCGCAACACGCTGATTCTGGTGCTGCCCGGCTCGCTGCTGATGCTGACCAACCGCACGGAGGATTTCCGGATGACCTTCTGCGCCTTCTCGCGGGACCTTTTCGCCGAAGCCGGCTTCCGTCTCGAACCGTCGTTTTTCAGGATGCTGCGCGAAAATCCGATCACCTATCCGCCCGCCCGCATCGTGGAAGGCGCCAGTACTTGGTTTCAGATGGCCGCATACACCTACCGCGACCGCAACAATGTGTTCCGCAATACGATTATCCGCAACCGCCTGCAGAACGTGCTGCTGGAGATTTACGACAAATTGCAGCGTTACGCCAACATGCAGCAGCAGACGCCCGAAACGACGACGCGCCAGACGGAGCTTTTCCACCGTTTCGTCGCGCTGGTGCACGAACACAGTTCGCAGCAGCGCGAGGTGTCGTTCTATGCCGACAAACTCTGCATTTCGACACGTTATCTCTCGACCATCGTGCGCAATATCGCGCATAGCTCGGCCAAGGAGTTCATCGACCGCTCGGTGCTGCTGGAGATCAAGATGCTCCTGCAGTCGACGGATCTGTCGGTGCAGGAGATCGCCTACCGCCTGCATTTTCCCGACCAGTCCTATCTGGGGCGTTATTTCAAGAAGCATACGGGCGAGTCTCCCACCGAGTACCGCAACACGAAAAAATAAGCAGCCCCGATACCGGGGCAGTTTTTGTTTCGCGCCGTCTGTCGTGTTTGGACCCTGAATTGCAGGGCATGTCGTAAAATACGAAAGATTATGAGCAAGACGATTGAAATTCTTGGGGAAAAGGCCGAATACTACCTTTCCCATGTGTGCCGGACCATCGACAAGAAACTGCTGTATCTTCCCGCGCCCGACACCGTCGACCGGGTCTGGATGGAGTCCGACCGCAATATCCGCACTCTCGGCAGCCTGCAGTGGATACTCTCCCACGGCCGTCTGGCCGGTACGGGCTATGTGTCGATCCTGCCCGTGGATCAGGGCATCGAACATGCGGCCGGCGCGTCGTTCGCTCCGAATCCGGCCTATTTCGATCCGGAGAATATCGTGAAGCTGGCTGTCGAGGGCGGCTGCAACGCCGTGGCTTCGACCTTCGGCGTGCTGGGCGCCGTGGCGCGCAAATACGCGCACAGGATTCCGTTCATCGTGAAACTCAACCACAACGAACTGCTCTCCTACCCCAATTCCTACGATCAGGTGATGTTCGGCACCGTGCGCGACGCTTGGAACATGGGCGCCGCCGCCGTCGGCGCCACGATCTATTTCGGCTCGGAGGAGAGCCGCCGCCAATTGGTCGAGATCGCCGAGGCGTTCGATTATGCCCACGAGCTGGGCATGGCGACGATCCTGTGGTGTTACCTGCGCAACGGGAGCTTCAGGAAGGACGGCGTCGATTACCACGCTTCGGCCGACCTCACGGGGCAGGCGAATCACTTGGGCGTGACCATCAAGGCCGACATCGTGAAGCAGAAGCTTCCGGAGAACAACGGCGGTTTCCGCGCCATCGGTTTCGGCAAGACCCGCGACGAGGTTTACACGAAGCTGACCACCGACCACCCCATCGACCTTTGCCGCTATCAGGTGGCCAACGGCTATATGGGCCGCGTGGGGCTGATTAATTCGGGCGGCGAGTCGCACGGCGCGTCCGATCTGCAGGAGGCCGTCATGACGGCCGTGGTGAACAAACGCGCCGGCGGCATGGGTCTCATCAGCGGCCGCAAGGCTTTCCAGCGGCCCATGGACGAAGGCATAGCCCTGCTCAACGCCATTCAGGACGTATATCTCGATCCCGAAGTGACGATCGCGTAATAACGGCCCGGCGTATACCGTTCTATATAAGTAAGAAAAAGATAAAATCGTGCATTATGAAAATAACCTTCTTCGGCACGCAGCCCTATGACCGGGAGTCGTTCGACCGCGCCAACGAGCGTTACGGATTCGAATTCAATTACCACCGCAGCCACCTGAACGGCAACAACACTTCGCTGGCGCAGGGGGCCGATGCGGTCTGTATCTTCGTGAACGATACGGCCGATGCCGCCACGATACGCTCTTTGGCGGCGATGGACGTGAAGCTGATCGCCCTGCGCTGCGCGGGATTCAACAACGTGGACCTGAAAGCCGCGGCGGAATACGGCATTCCCGTCGTGCGTGTTCCCGCTTATTCGCCGCATGCCGTGGCGGAATACGCCGTGATGCTGATGCTGACGCTCAACCGCAAGGTCCACCGCGCCTATTGGCGCACGCGCGACGGCAACTTCTCGCTGCACGGCCTGCTGGGATTCGACATGTACGGCAAGACGGCGGGTATCGTCGGCACCGGAAAGATCGCCCGCGAACTGATCCGCATCCTCAAGGGATTCGGCATGGAGGTTCTCGCGTACGACATCTACCCCGACCCGGAATATGCCGTACGGGCGCAGATAGAATACGTGTCGCTGGACGAACTTTACCGCCGCTCCGACATCATCTCGCTGCACTGCCCGCTGACCGACGAAACCCGCTACATGATCGACGGCGCCGCCATCGGCAGGATGAAACCCGGCGTCATGCTCATCAATACGGGCCGCGGTCAGCTGATCCACACCGAAGCGCTGATCGAGGGGCTGAAGGAGAAGAAGATCGGCGCGGCCGGACTGGACGTGTACGAAGAGGAGGCCGCCTATTTCTACGAGGATACGTCGGACCGGATCATGGACGACGACGTGCTGGCGCGCCTGCTCTCGTTCAACAATGTCGTCATGACCTCCCATCAGGGGTTCTTTACACGTGAAGCGCTGGATAATATAGCGCACACCACTTTGCAGAATATCAACGATTTCGCCGAGCACCGGGAGTTGCGGAACGAGGTGCGCGCCGAACCGGAAAAAACGATGAACTGAACGATGAAAAAAGTTGTTTTGCTCCGCCACGGCGAGAGCACATGGAACCGGGAAAACCGGTTCACGGGATGGACGGACGTCGATCTGAGCGAAAAAGGCGTCGCCGAGGCCGAAAAGGCCGGCCGGCTGCTGCGCGAGGAGGGTTTTCTGTTCGGGCATGCCTATACCTCCTACCTGAAACGGGCCGTGAAGACGCTCGACGTCGTACTCGACAAGCTGGATCAGGACTGGGTGCCGGTTTCGAAGAGCTGGCGGCTCAACGAGAAGCATTACGGCTCTTTGCAGGGGCTTAACAAAAAGGAGACGGCCGAGAAATACGGCGACGAGCAGGTGCACATCTGGCGTCGCAGTTACGACGTGGCTCCGGCGCCGCTCGGCGAAGAGGACCCGCGCAACCCGCGCTTCGATCCCCGCTACCGCGACGTACCCGAAGCGGAGCTGCCCCGCACCGAGTCGCTGCTCGACACCGTCGGCCGCATCATGCCCTACTGGAAATGCGAAATCCTGCCTGCGCTCGCCCGCCACGACTCCCTGCTGGTCGTGGCCCACGGCAACAGCCTGCGCGGCATCATCAAACACCTGAAAGGCATCTCCGACGAAGCGATTTCGGAGTTCAATCTCCCGACCGCCGTGCCTTATGTCTTCGAATTCGACGACGGGCTGAATTACGTCAGGGATTATTTCCTCGGCGACCCCGAAGAGATCGCCGCGCTGATGGCCGCCGTCGCCGATCAGGGCCGGAAATAGCGCGGCGCGAATTCCGGCGCGGGAAGGTCGAATTCCCGGCCTTCATGTTTTAGCCCCCGCTCATTGCGAGCGGGGGCTTTTTTTTCGGCGCGGGTGATGCGATTCTCTGGGGTGGCTCCGGTTGCCGCCGCCTGAATGCGATAATGCTTCGTTGCGGCGTCAGTTCGTCGTCCGGTATTCGTTGGGCGACATGCCGACGCACTTCTTGAACAACCGGGTGAAGTGCTGGGGATAGCGGAAACCGAGTTCGTAGGCGATTTCGCTGATCGACTTCGTCGCGTCGAATATCCGTTCCTTGGCGATGTCGATCACCTTCAGCTGAATGTACTCCTGCGCCGATTTGCCGGTCTCCTTCTTTATCAGGTCGCCGAAATAGTTGGCCGACAGGTGCAGCTGTTCCGCGCACCAGCGTACCGAAGGCACCCCGTCGCGCTGGGGCGTGTCGCCTTTGAAATAGTCGTTCAGCAGCCGTTCGAACCGGGACAGCGCGTCTTTGTTGACCTCGCTGCGCGTGATGAACTGCCGCTCGTAGAAGCGTATGCTGTAGTTGAGCAGCAGTTCGATGTTCGAGACGATCAGCCGTCTGCTGTGCTTGTCGATGGCATGGTTCAATTCGCCCGTTATGTTCTGCAGGCATTCGAGCACCACGAGCCGCTCCTGCTCCGAGAGATGCAGGGCCTCGTTGGCTTCGTACGAAAAGAAGGTGTATTCGTCCATGCTGCGTCCGAGCGACGTGCCCCGGATCAGGTCGGGGTGGAACAGCAGCGCCCAGCCTTTGGGCTGAAACACCTCGCCGTTGTCCTCGATGCCGACCACCTGCCCCGGTGCGATGAATACGAGCGTTCCCTCCTGATAGTCGTAATAGTGGCGTCCGTAGCGCATGTCGCCGCATTTGACGTCTTTCAGGAAGACGCAGTAGAATCCGTACATGCGCCGGGCGTGCCGGGTCTTCGGGCATTTCGAAAAGTCGATGACGCTGACCAGCGGATGGAGCGTCTCCTGCCCCATCATTTCGTTGTACTGGTAGACGTGCTCCATTTTTACGATCTCGTCCATATGCTTCGATTATTGTTGTCTGTCACAAAGTTAATGCTTTTTTCCATGCCCGCCGCACCTTCGCGGCCGAATCGGTAATAATGGTATGACGAACCGTAATTCGGGTAATGACACGCCGCCGGAATCGCCCTACTTTTGCAGTGTGAAACGGACCCGAACCCGATAAACCGGGAAAACGAAAGGTGGTTCCGTCGGTCGGAATACGGGTTTGAAATCAATAAAAGGAGAAAAAATGGAGCATAGAATTTTAAACAACGGCGTCGAAATGCCGGTTCTGGGTTTCGGCGTCTATCAGGTCGGGGAGACGGTCTGCGAACAGTGCGTACGCGATGCGATTGCGGCGGGTTACCGTTCGATCGACACCGCTTCGGCCTATCTCAACGAGCGGGCCGTGGGCCGGGCGATCCGGCGGAGCGGCGTACCCCGCGAGGAACTTTTCATCACGACGAAACTCTGGGTGCAGGACGCCGGGTACGAGAGCACGAAGCGGGCTTTCGCCAAGTCGCTCGAACGCCTGCAGCTCGATTATTTCGACCTCTACCTGATCCATCAGCCGTTCGGCGACGTCTACGGTTCGTGGCGGGCGATGGAGGAGCTTTACCGCGAAGGGGCCGTCCGGGCCATCGGGGTGAGCAATTTCCAGCCGGACCGGCTGGTGGACCTGATCCTTCACAACGAGGTGGTCCCCGCCGTCAATCAGGTCGAGACGCATCCCTTCTGCCAGCAGGCCGAAGCGGCCGCGGTGATGGCCTCCGAGGGCGTGCAGATCGAATCGTGGGCACCGTTCGCCGAGGGGCGCAACAATCTGTTCGGCAACGGGACGCTGGTGTCGCTGGCCGCGAAATACCGGAAATCGGTCGCTCAGGTCGTCCTGCGCTGGCTGATCCAGCGCGGCGTGGTCGTGATTCCGAAGTCGGTGCGTCCGGAGCGCATGGCTGAAAATATCGACGTCTTCGATTTTCACCTCGCGCCGGAAGACATGGACCTGATCGCAACGCTCGACACCCGGCGGAGCTGTTTTCTGTCACACCGCGATCCTGAGACCGTGAAGTGGCTGGGGACGATGAAATACGAGATGGACTGATCGGCAACTGAGGATATGATGAAAACGCGAAACGATGAAGCAACTAATTTTTATAATTGCGGCCGCACTGCTTGCGGCCGGAACGTGTAACCGGATAAATGCTCGGAATATGGAAAAACCGAAGAAAATCAGTGCGTTCCCCGTCGGGGACAAACTGCCCGAAACATTCTCGAAATATTTTGTCGGTCAGGCATATCTGGCCCGGCTGACGCGGAACGGGGCGCTCAACTGCCCGATTTCGAACGTAACGTTCGAACCCGGATGCCGCAACAACTGGCATAGCCATACGGGCGGCCAGATTCTCGTCGCCGTGGGCGGCCGGGGATATTATCAGGCCGAGGGCGAGCCGGCCCGCGAGCTGCTGCCGGGCGATGTGGTCGAAATCGCTCCCGATGCGGTGCACTGGCACGGCGCGGCTCCTGACAGCTGGTTCTCGCATCTGGCGATCGAAACCAATCCGCAGACCAACCGCAATACATGGCTCGGACCGGTGGACGACGCGCACTATTCCGCCGCGACCGCCGGGACTGCCGCGATCGCCTCCACACCCGCCTCTGCGACCGCTCCCGCCGCCGGGATTGCTGCGACTGCCGAATCTTCGGCAGCGGCCGTTTCCGCGGCAATGTCCATGTCCTTCGCCGCGCCCATTCCTGCGGCAATGTCCATGTCCTCCGCAGCGTCCGTGTCCTCGGCCAAGAGCGCGGCTCCGCGCCTGCGCGCCGCGGCCGTCGAGACCCGTGCGCAGCTGTTTTCCGGGTGCGAATCGGAACTTGCGGCGACCGATCCCGAATTAATCGAAATTTTTGATAACTTTGCGTTCGCTGAAGTACTCGGCTACGGCGATCTCGACGTTAAGACGCGGATGATGTGCATCCTCGCGTCGTGCATTGCCGGAGCCGCGCAGACCGAGTTTCGGACGATGCTCGAAGGCGCGCTGAACGTGGGTGTGACGCCCGTCGAAGCGAAAGAGGTGGTCTATCAGGCGGTTCCCTACGTCGGCATGGCGCGGACGGTCGATTTCGTGCATATCGTCAACGGGGTGCTGACGGCGCGGGGCGTTGCGCTTCCGCTCGAAGGCCAGTCGGCGACTTCGCCCGAAACCCGCTTCGAAAAGGGACTGGCGGTGCAGAAGGCTATTTTCGGGGAGCGGATCGACGCGATGCGCGCCGCCGCGCCGGAGAACCAGAAGCATATGCAGGACTACTTGTCAGCCAACTGTTTCGGCGATTACGTCTCCCGCGGCGGGCTGGATGCGAAGGTGCGCGAACTGCTGACTTTCTTGATGCTGCTCACGCTGGGCGGCTGCGAGTCCCAGTTGCGGAGCCATATTCAGGGCAACCTGAATGTCGGCAACGACAAACGGACACTGTTGTCGGTCGTGACCCAGCTGCTGCCCTATGCAGGCTATCCGCGTACGCTGAATGCGATCGCCTGCCTGAACGAAGCGATACCCGAAAACGAATAAAAAAGAAGAAAACGATATGGCGAAGAAAGTATTGATCCTCTCCTCCAGCCCGCGGCGCGGGGGTAATTCGGATCTGTTGTGCGACCGTTTCATGGCCGGGGCGCAGCAGGCCGGACACGACGTGGAGAAGATTTTCCTCCGGGATAAGAAGATAAATTACTGCACGGGCTGCGGCGTATGCTACGGCGGGGCGAAGCCCTGTCCGCAGCGGGACGATGCGGCCGAGGTGGTCGGCAGGATGATCGGCGCGGACGTGATCGTGATGGCTACGCCGGTTTACTTCTATACGCTCTGCGCGCAGATGAAGACCCTGATCGACCGCACCTGCGCCCGCTATACGGAGATGGGCGGCAAGGAGTTTTACTTCATCCTGACGGCCGCCGAAGAGAGCGTTGAGATGATGGAGCGCACCGTGGAGTGTTTCCGCGGATTTCTCGACTGTCTCGACGACCCCGAAGAGCGGGGCGTCGTTTACGGCGTCGGAGCTTGGCAGGCGGGTGAAATCGAAGGAATGCCTGCGATGGACGAAGCCTATGAGCTGGGCCGCCGGGTGTAAACCTAAAATAGAGAACAAAATGAAACGGATTGTTTTGATAGCGATTATGACGATGTTCTTACCCGATATGAATACACAGGCGCAGACCGCATCCGGCACGAAGGTGCTGGTGGCCTATTTCTCCCACAGCGGCAATACGCGCGCCATGGCGCGGCAGATCGCCGAAGCGGCGGACGGCGACCTTTTCGAGATCGTTCCGGCCGAAGCCTACCCCGCCGAATACAAGGCCGTGGTGGATCAGGCCAAAAAAGAGATCAACGACGGCTTCCGCCCTGCGCTGAAAGGCAGGCTGCCCGACGTCGGAGCGTACGACGTGATTTTCGTCGGTTCGCCCTGCTGGTGGTCCACGGTCGCGCCGCCGGTGGCGACGTTCCTCGCGGACTGCGACTGGGCGGGCAAGACCGTCGTGCCGTTTATGACCCACGAAGGCAGCCGCATGGGCCGCAGCGAAGAGGATATTCGGAAACTTTGTGCGGGCGCTACCCTGCTCGGCGGGCTTCCCCTACGCGGCGGGGCCGTGAAAGACTCGCGGGACGTCGTGCGGAAGTGGGTTCAGGGATTGAATCTGACAAAATAAACTATAACAGATGTTGCGAAAAATCAGAATCGCGGCCGCGGCCGTTTTCTTTACGATGATTACGCTGCTCTTCCTCGATTTCACGGGGACGTTGCATGCGTGGTTCGGCTGGATGGCCAGAGTGCAGTTGCTGCCCGCTGTTTTGGCGGTCAATGTCGCCGTCGTTGCGGCGCTCTTGGTGCTGACGCTGTTGTTCGGACGGGTCTACTGTTCGGTGATATGCCCGCTGGGCGTCTTTCAGGACGTCGCTTCGTGGGCGGGCGGCAAACGACGTAAAAACCGTTTCACCTATTCCCGTGCCTTGCCGTGGCTGCGTTACGGCATGCTGGCGCTGTTCGTTGCGGCGATGGTTGCCCATATCAAGCCCGTCGCCGAACTGCTGGCGCCTTACAGCGCTTACGGGCGTATCGCGTCGAACCTCTTTGCGCCGCTCTACCGGTGGGGCAACAACCTGCTGGCCTATGCGGCAGAGCGGATCGACAGCTATGCGTTCTATACGGTGGACGTTTGGGTGAAGAGCGGCGTGACGTTCGCCGTGGCTGCCGCGACGTTCGCGGTTCTGGCCGTGCTGGCGTGGCGCAACGGCCGCACCTACTGCAATACGGTTTGTCCGGTCGGCACGCTACTGGGCTTCGTGTCGCGTTTTGCGGTCTTTAAGCCCCGCATCGACACCTCGAAGTGCAACGGCTGCGGGCTTTGCGCGCGCAACTGCAAGGCCTCGTGCATCGACGCCAAGTCGCACGAAATCGACTACAGCCGTTGTGTGGCCTGCATGGACTGTATCGGCAAATGCCGTCAGCACGCCATCGCCTTTTCGCGCAAACCGGCCGCAAAACCCGCTTCGGAGACCTCCGCGTCCGCAGCAGCGGAGGCTCCGGCAAAGACGGACCGCGTCGTTGCCGCGGAATCTTCGTTAAAGGCGGAGCGTGTCGTCGCCGCGGACAGGCCCGCCGACCCTTCGCGCCGCAAATTCCTCACGATTGCCGGCGTTTTGGCCTACACGGCGACCGTGAAGGCGCAGGAGAAGAAGGTGGATGGCGGACTGGCGCTGATCGAGGATAAGAAAGTCCCGGACCGCGCCGTGCCGATCACGCCTCCGGGATCGCTGGCGGCCCGCAACTTGACGGCGCACTGTACCGGGTGTCAGCTGTGCGTGGCGGCGTGCCCCAATCAGGTGCTGCGCCCCTCCGGCAAGCTGATGACCCTGATGCAGCCCGAAATGTCGTACGAGCGCGGCTACTGCCGGCCCGAATGTACGAAGTGTTCCGAAGTGTGTCCCACGGGGGCTATCCGTCCGATCACGGCGGCCGAGAAGTCGGCGACGCAGATCGGCCATGCCGTGTGGATCGCCGACAACTGCGTCGTCAATACCGACGGCGTGGACTGCGGCAACTGCGCACGCCACTGTCCCACGGGAGCCATTCACATGGTGCATAAGGATCCGGATAACCCTGATTCGCCGCTTATCCCCGCCGTGAACGAGGAGCGCTGCATCGGCTGCGGAGCATGCGAGAATCTTTGTCCGAGCCGCCCGTTCAGCGCGATTTACGTCGAAGGGCATCTGCGTCACAGAACCGTTTAACAGTCAGGAGTATGAAAGAGAAGAAAAAGATAGACCGCCGGGAATTCCTGAAGGTGCTCGGCGTAGGAGCCGCCGCCACGACCGCCGCGTTGTACGGCTGCAAACCCAAAGGCGGTGCGGCGGGCGACACCGCCGCCGTGGGAGAAGTCCCGACCGACCGGATGACCTGCCGTACGACGCCCACCACGGGCGACCGCGTGTCGCTGCTGGGCTACGGCTGCATGCGCTGGCCGACGCGTGCGAAGAGCGACGGTTCGGGCGATGAGATCGACCAGCAGGCCGTCAACGAACTGGTCGATTACGCCATTGCGCACGGCGTCAACTACTTCGACACCTCGCCGGCCTATGTGCGCGGCTGGTCGGAGACCGCGACGGGAATCGCCCTCAAACGGCATCCGCGCGAAAAATTCTTCGTAGCCACGAAACTTTCCAATTTCGACCCGTCGACCCATAGCCGCGCGGCCTCGATGGAGATGTACCGCAACTCTTTCCGGGCCTTGCAGGTGGATTATATCGACTATTACCTGCTGCACGGAATCGGCATGGGCGGCATGGAGTCGCTCCGCAGCCGTTACCTCGACAACGGGATGCTCGATTTCCTGCTCGCCGAGCGCGAAGCGGGACGCATCCGCAATCTGGGATTCTCCTATCACGGCGACGTCGAGGTGTACGACTACCTGCTTTCGCGTCACGAGGAGATAAAGTGGGATTTCGTGCAGATTCAGCTCAACTATATGGACTGGAAACATGCCAAGGAGCTTAATACGCGCAATACCGACGCCGAGTACCTCTACGGCGAACTGGAGAAGCGCGGCATTCCGGCCGTCATCATGGAGCCGCTGCTGGGCGGCCGCCTTTCGAACGTTCCCGACCATATCGTCGCCCACCTCAAACAGCGGCGGCCCTCGTCGAGCGTGGCTTCGTGGGCGTTCCGTTTCGCGGGGTCGTTCCCCGGCGTGCTGACCGTGCTGAGCGGCATGAGCTACATGGAACACCTGCAGGACAACCTGCGCACCTATTCGCCGCTCGACGAACTGACCGACGCCGACCGGGAATTTCTGGAGGAGACGGCGCAGCTGATGCTGCGCTACCCCACGATTCCCTGCAACGACTGCAAATACTGCATGCCGTGTCCTTACGGACTCGATATTCCGGCCATTCTGCTGCATTACAACAAATGCGTCAACGAAGGCAACGTGGCCGCTTCGTCGCAGGACGAAAATTACCGGAAGGCCCGGCGGGCGTTTCTGGTGGGCTACGACCGCAGCGTGCCCCGTCTCCGACAGGCGAGCCGCTGTATCGGCTGCAACCAATGCGTGCCGCACTGTCCCCAGAACATCAAGATTCCGCACGAACTGCACCGCATCGACCGCTATGTCGAGCATTTGAAACAGGAAAATCTGTAATGCGAAGCCGCCGCAGACCGATTCTGCGGCGGCTTCGTATTTGGCGGCATCGGCGCATTGGAATCCGCTGCGCATTGGTGCCTGCTTTGCGTCCGTTTCTCGTTTTGTTCGCATCTATCTGCTTCTCTCCGCTTCTGCCTGCAGCGAGCTGCATCCGTTTGTTCCTGCCTGTTCTTGCCTGCAGCGGGCCGCATCCGTCTCCGCTCCTGCCTGCATTGGGTCGCATCCGTTTGTTCTTGTCTGCTTCTGCCTGCATCGGGCCGCAGCCGTTTGCTCCCACTCACTCAGCCCGTCCCGATACCTTCCCGGAGCCAGTCCGCCGTATCTACACCGGCAGCAGGATCGAGAACCGGCTGCCCCTGCCGATCTCGCTTTCGACCGAAATCGTGCCGCCGTGCGCTTCGACGAACTCCTTCGAAATGGCCAGTCCCAGCCCGCTCCCCTGCACCTTCGTGCCCGGAACCCGGAAATAACGTTCGAAAATGCTCTTGTGGTAACGCGGGTCGATGCCCCGGCCGAAGTCCTGCACATAGATTTCGACCGCTTTGTCGTGTTGTACGGCCCCGATGACGATGCGCGATTTTTCGGGCGAATGGTGGATGGCGTTCGACAGCAGGTTGGTGATGACCCATGCGATCTTCTCGTTGTCGACGAACAGTTTCGAGATCTTTTCGGGATAGTCTATCTCCACGAAACAGCAGAATCGGTCTGCCAACACCTGCGTTGCCTTTACCGCATAGTCTATCAACTCGATAGGCTTTGTTATCTTAGGCATCAGTTTAAGTTTCCCGGTCTCGATCTGCGTCATGTTCAGCAGTTCGCCCGTGATCGAAAGCAGGCGGTCGCTGCTCTCCCTGATACTGCCCACCAGCTGTTTCTGCTCGTCGTTGAGTTTTCCCAGCCGGTCGTCGCCCAGCAGCTGCAGGCTCATCAGGATTGACGAAATAGGGGTCTTCATCTCGTGCGAAACGGTCGATATGAAGTTGGTTTTGGCGGAGTCCAGCTCCTTGAATTTGGTGATGTTGTTGAGGATGATCAGGTTACCCACGAACTGCTGTTCGCGTCCACCCACGGGCGTGATGTAGAGCGGTGTGTTGTCCATCTGGAAATAGCTCTCCTTGTTGTCGGCGTATATCTTCAGCGGCTCCTTCTCGGCGTCTTTCCTTTCGTCGCAGAGTTCACGCAGCAGACGGCGCAGCAGGTCGTTGGACAGGGCTACCTCGGTCGCGTTCCGCCCGATGACGTCTTCCGGAAGATTCAGCACCGAAAGCGCTTCGCGGTTCATGAAAAGGATGGTCTTTTCGGGATCGAGTCCGATGATCGGCTCGTGGAGCGTGTTTACGATCGCTTCGATGCGTTTTTTCGCCGTCATCAGGTCGTCGAGCGAACTGCGGCGGTACTCGTCGAGTTTGGCGGCCATGTCGTTGAACGACTCGGCGACGGATTCGAATTCGCGGTTGCCCGTAAAGTCGAGCCGCTGCCGGTAGTTGTGGTTGGCGATCTCCTTGATACCCCGCTTCAGGGTGTCGATCGGCCGGAGCACCGTCTGCGGAAACCAGATCAGGATGGCCCCTGCGCTCAGGACGCACAGTGCGGCCACGACGATCAGCCACCACATCACGTAGTCGGCGCGCTGCTCCACCCCGGAGCTTTTGCTCCGGATGGCGGCCATGTTCAGCTCCATGATCCGGAAGAGATCCTCGCGCACGGTCTGTATTTCGGCTTCGGTGACGGGGTCGCTCAGCGACGCGATATGCCGTTCGAGCGCCGTGGTCATCTCCTTTTCGCTGATCTCGGTGATGTTCTGCTGCTGCAGGGCGAGACTCTGCCGCAGGACGTGCCGCGATACCGAATCGTGCCCGATGTCGTTCAGCGACCGCAGCATGTCCCCGGCGTACTGCAGCGAATTGTAGTTGTCGGCCAATATGGTCCCCGTGGCGTGCGAAAGCTGCCGGACGTAACTGACCGACTGGATTCCGAGCAGCAGGATCATGGCGAACAGCGCGCCGATTCCCAAGGTGAGCCTTCTTTGTATTTTCATGGTTTACGACATAATGTAAAGATCGATGTTCATGCGCGACAGCCTGCCGATCAGGCGGCGCAGCGCGACGATGCTTTTCAGCAGCGAAAATAGCGAAAATTCGGGCCGTCCGGTGCAGACGATACTGATTTTTTGCTCCCGGCACAGCTCCACGATGGTTTCGACCGGCCGGTTGGAGTGTATCTGGCGTATTTCGCCGCCTAGTTCGGTGGCGAGGTTCAGGTTGTTGATCAGGTAACGCTGGTTGGCCAGCGGAATGCGGTCGGCGGCTTCCCGGTCGCTCTGCACGTAAAGCACGACGAACGACGTGTTGAGGTGGGTCGCCATGCGGGCCGTCTTGCGGATCACGCGGCGCGAACGTTTCTCCGAGGAGTCGATGACGGCCAGCAGTTTGTCGTGACGGAACTTGTCGCCCGCGGCGATCTCGTTCTCGACCTTTTTCTCCACGCGCAGGGCCACCTCCTTGAGTGCCAGTTCGCGCAGCTGCAGGATATTGTCCTGCGTGAAGAAGTTGTTGAGCGCCGCCGCGACCTTGTCGGGGCGGTAGATTTTCCCCGCTTTCAGCCGCTCTATCAGCTCGTCGGCCGTGAGGTCGATGTTCACCACCTCGTCGGCCGTGGCCAGCACGCTGTCCGGCACGCGCTCGCGGACCTCGATCCCGGTGATCTCCTGCACGGATTCGTTCAGGCCTTCGATATGCTGGATGTTGACCGCCGTGATGACGCTGATTCCGGCGTCGAGCAGCTGCATCACGTCCTGCCACCGTTTGGGATTGCCGCTGCCTTCGATGTTGGTGTGGGCCAGTTCGTCCACGACCACGATTTCGGGATGGAGGTTCAGGATGGCCTGCGTGTCCATCTCTTCCAGCTCCTTGCCCTTGTAGAAGAGCCTGCGGCGGGGCACGAACGGAAGCCCTTCGGCGAGGGCTTCCGTTTCGGCGCGGCCGTGCGTTTCGATGTAACCGATGCAGACGTCCACGCCTGCGTCGAGCAGCTGATGCGCCTCCTGCAGCATGCGGTAGGTCTTGCCTACCCCGGCGCTCATGCCGATGTATACCTTGAACTTTCCCCGGTGCGAGTGGCGGATCAGCTCCAGAAACCGTTGAACGCTGCCTTCCTTGTCCATACTACATCCTCAATGATATGCCGCCCGTGAAATTGACGTCCTCCGCCGCCGGGTTCCAGTTCAGGGAGGTGAAGATTCCCAACTGCATGGACTTCAATATCTCCCAGCTCTTCGCTGCGCTGACGAAAACGTTCTGTACGTAGAAGTCGCGGTCTATGCCGTACGTGCCGACGGCATTCCACGGAACGACGCCGACGCCGGCTTTCATGCCGACGGTTTTCACGGTGAAGGGATACGACGCCTCGATGTAGGTCGCATAGGCCCGTTTCCCTTCGGCATTTACGTCGGCGGCTCCGAACAGCACGGTGTTCCAAGCCAGCGTGACCGGCGCTTCGGGCGATATGCACCACGCGACGCCCGCCTCGACGCGGTGCGGAGAGTCCGCCCCGAAGCGGAAATAGTTGCGGCTGATCGTGCTCCGGTCGCCCGCGCCGCCTTCCCAGTAGAGGTCCGCCAGCGAGAAGGTCACGGGACCGAGCGCATAGGCCAGCGTCAGGTCCATCTCCTTGTAGGAGGTGGCCGCGAAATCGACCGAACCCCATGCCGTCGCCGAGAAATTTCCGGCCGACAGGGTCATTACGGGTTGTATGCAGGCTCCGGATTCCCAGACGCCGCGCCAGACATAGCCGCTGACGATGTCTGCGCCGCCCGAAATTTTCACGCCGCGCTGCGGCTCTTGTGCGCATACGTCCACGGCAAGCATTGCCGCCAGTGCGGTAATCAGAATTACGATCCAGCGTTTCATGTGTTTGTCCATTTCTTTGAGTTTTTTCATTGCCGTATATTATTTCTGCTCCGTCATTGCGTCTGCTGAGCGGTCGTCACCGTTGTTGTCGGCCGATTTTGCCGGGACCGCCGCCGTGACGTTCGGCTGCATTGTCTCCAGTGCGATGTTGAGCCGGAGCACGTTGACCTTCTCGGTGCCGAAGAGTCCCAGCCACGGCCTTTGGGTCAGCGAATCGACCAGATGCCGGACTGCGGCCGCGTCGAGTCCGCGGGCTTCGGCTACGCGGCGCACCTGCACCTGCGCGCCGCGCGGCGAGATGTCGGGATCGAGTCCCGAACCGCTTGCCGTCACCATTTCGGAGGGCACTTCCTCACGGGTGAGATAGGGATGCGCCGCAAGGAAATCCTGCACGCGCCGCTCCACTTCGGCCAGATATTCCGGGTTGGTCGCGGCCTTGTTGCTGCCGCCCGAACCGCCGCCGTTGTAATCCACGGCCGAAGGACGGCCCCAGAAGTAACGGGTGTCGGTGAACTGCTGGCCCACGTTCGCCGCGCCGACGGTCCGGCCGTCGAATGTGAGGGTTTCGGCTTGGCCGCCGCCGGGTCCTGCCACGGCCGAGACGCCGCGCAGTACAAGTACGTATCCCACGCCGAGCAACAGGCACATTGCCAGCGTTATCCTGATTGAAATCCAGAAGTTTTTCATAATTGTAGCGATACTTTAAAAGAACATACTTATAAACATGTCTATCAGTTTGATGCCGATGAACGGCACGACGATTCCTCCCAGTCCGTAGATGAAGAGGTTGCGGCCCAGCAGGGCCGATGCGCCGATCGGTTTGTAGGTCACGCCGCGCAGCGCCAGCGGAATCAGCAGCGGGATGATGACGGCGTTGAAGATCACCGCAGACAGGATGGCGCTTTCGGGCGAGTGCAGGTGCATGATGTTCAGGGCCTGCAGCGATGGAATCGAAGCGATGAACAGCGCCGGGACGATGGCGAAATACTTGGCTACGTCGTTGGCGATCGAGAAGGTCGTGAGCGTGCCGCGCGTCATCAGGAGCTGTTTGCCGATTTCGACGATCTCGATCAGCTTCGTCGGGTCGTTGTCCAGATCGACCATGTTGCCCGCCTCTTTGGCCGCCTGCGTGCCGCTGTTCATCGCCACGCCCACGTCGGCCTGCGCCAGCGCCGGGGCGTCGTTGGTGCCGTCGCCCATCATGGCCACCAGCTTGCCCGACCGCTGTTCGCGGCGTATGTATTCGAGCTTGTCTTCGGGTCTGGCTTCGGCGATGAAGTCGTCCACTCCGGCTTTTTCGGCGATGTACTTCGCCGTCAGCGGATTGTCGCCAGTCACCATCACGGTCTTCACGCCCATCTTGCGCAGACGTTCGAAGCGTTCGCGGATGCCGGTCTTGATGATGTCCTGCAGTTCGATCACGCCCCGTATCTGCTCGTTCTCGCTGACGATGAGCGGCGTGCCGCCGTTCTCCGAGATGCGGCGCACCGTCTCTTCGATACCCGCCGGGCATTTGTTGCCGGCTTGGGCGGCGATGCGGAGGATCGCTTCCGATGCGCCCTTGCGGATGCGGCGTCCGTCGGGCATATCGACGCCCGAACATTTGGTCTCGGCGGTGAACTGCACCATCTGCACGCCGATCAGCTGCAGGGGATCGACCTTCATGCCCATTTCGGCGCCCAGCTCGACGACGGATTTGCCTTCGGGCGTCTGGTCCGAGACCGACGAAAGCACGCACAGGCGGGTGAACTCTTTGACACCGTATCCTTGTGCCGGGTGGAATGCCGTCGCTTTGCGGTTGCCGATGGTGATCGTGCCCGTCTTGTCCAGTAGCAGCGTGTCGATGTCGCCGGCGGTCTCGACGGCTTTGCCCGACTTGGTGATGACGTTGGCCCGCAGGGCGCGGTCCATGCCCGCGATGCCGATGGCTGACAGCAGTCCGCCGATGGTGGTCGGAATCAGGCAGACGAACAGCGAGATGAAGGCTGCTATGGTGATGTTCGCCCCGACGTAATCGGCAAAGGGCTTCAGCGTCGCGCAGACGATGACGAAGACGATCGTAAACCCGGCCAGCAGGATCGTCAGCGCGATTTCGTTGGGCGTTTTCTGACGCGACGAACCTTCGACCAGCGCGATCATCTTGTCGAGGAAACTCTCGCCCGGCCGCGCCGTAACCTTTACCAGTATGCGGTCCGAGAGGACTTTCGTGCCGCCCGTGACGGAGCTTTTGTCACCGCCCGCCTCGCGGATCACCGGGGCCGATTCGCCCGTGACGGCGCTTTCGTCGATCGAGGCGAGTCCCTCGACGATCTCGCCGTCGGCGGCGATCGTGTCGCCCGCGACGCACTCGAAGAGGTCGCCCTGCCGGAGGTCCGAGCTGCTGACGATGTGCGACTGGCCGTCCGGCTCGATGCGTTTTGCGGGCGTCTCCTCGCGGGTCTTGCGCAGGCTGTCGGCCTGCGCCCTGCCGCGGGCTTCGGCGATGGCTTCGGCGAAGTTGGCGAAGAGGAGCGTAGCCAGCAGGACGACGAAGACGATGAAGTTGTACAGCAGCGAACCCTGCGAAGCGTCGCCCGTGACGGCGATGTAGATCAGCAGCGCCAGCATGACGAAAGTGACGGCCTCGACGGTGAACATGATCGGGTTGCGGACCATTTTGCGGGGGTCGAGTTTGATGAACGATTCGCGGAGGCTCCGGCGCAGCAGCGCGCGGTCGAGCAAGGAATTATTTCTGTTTCGTTTCATGGTCATTGCGTTTTTAGAAGGTCAGGTAATCGGCGATCGGTCCGAGCGCCAGCGACGGGAAGAACGAGAGTGCGGCGACGATGATGATGACGGCGAAGGTCATCAGCGAGAAGGTTCCCGTGTCGGTCTTGAGCGTACCGGCGCTTTCGGGAATGAACTTCTTCGAAGCCAGCAGTCCGGCGACGGCCACCTGTCCCACGATCGGGAAATAACGGCCCATGATCAGTGCGATGCCGGTCGAAATGTTCCAGAACGGCGTATTGTCGGCCAGTCCTTCGAAGCCCGAACCGTTGTTGGCCGCCGAGGAGGTGTATTCGTAGAGCATTTCGCTCAGGCCGTGGAACGACGGGTTGTTCAGCCATCCGATTTCGGGATTTGCGGCGGCTATGGCCGCGGAGATTCCGGTGCCGACCAGAATCAGGAAGGGGTGCATCAGCACGACCAGCGTTGCGATCTTCATTTCGCGCGCCTCGACCTTGTGTCCGAGGAATTCGGGCGTGCGGCCGACCATCAGTCCGCTGATGAAGACTGCGATGACGAGGAATGCGAAGTAGTTCATCCACCCCACTCCGACACCGCCGAACCAGCAGTTGATCTGCATGTTGAGCATCTGCATCATGCCGCTCAGCGGGGTCTGCGAGTCGTGCATCGAGTTTACCGAGCCGTTCGACGTGACGGTTGTCGTCATGCCCCACATGGCCGATGCCGCCGAGCCGATGCGGATCTCCTTGCCCTCCATCGAGCCGAGCTTCTGCGAAATGCCCATCTGCTCGATCTGCCGACTGCCGCCCGTCTCCTGCCATACCGAGAAGATCACGCCGGCGGTGTAGGCGAAGAGCATCACGCCGAAGATCCATGCCGCGAGCCTGCGGCGTCGGATGTAGAAACCGAAGGCCCACACCATCGCCATCGGGAGAATCAGGATCGACCAGCACTCCAGTATGTTGGTGAATGCGTTGGGGTTTTCGAGCGGGTGCGCCGAATTGGTGCCGAAGTAACCGCCGCCGTTGGTGCCCAGTTGTTTGATGGGGACGATGGCCGCCGCAGGACCCTGCGAGATGATCTGTTCGCCGCCTTCGAGCGTCGTGAGCGTCTGCCTGCCGTCGAACGACATCGGCGTCCCGTTGATGATCAGCAGGATGCCGACCGCGAGCGACAGCGGCATCAGGATGCGGGTTACGCTCTTGGTGAGGAAGACCCAGAAGTTGCCGATCGTTTTCGTGGTTTTGGCGGCCAGCGCCTTCATGACGCCCGCCATGGCGGCCATGCCGCAGGCGGCGGTGACGAACTGGAACAGCATGATGACGAACAGCTGGGTGAAATAGCTCAGTCCCGATTCGCCGCTGTAATGCTGCAGGTTGCAGTTCACCATGAACGAGATGCAGGTGTTGAACGCCAGATCGGGCGACTGTCCGGGGTTGCCGTCGGGATTGAGCGGCAGCCAGCCCTGACATACCAGCAGGAGCATGCCCCAGAAGAACCAGAAGAAGTTGACCGTCAGCAGGGCCTTGAGAAATTGTTTCCAGTTCATCTCCTGCATGGGGTCGATGCCGCAGATGCGGTAGACGAACCGTTCGACGGGAGCCATGAAGTCGAGCCATGTGCGCTCCCCTTTGTATACTTTGGCAATGTAGCGTCCCAGCGGATAGCAGAGTATCACGAGGGCGGCCCATTGCAGTATGACGCCTAAAATTTCGCTATTCATTTATTATGGGTTTTCAGAGTCCGACAATCAGAATTTTTCGGGTTTTACGAGCACGTACATCAGATAGACGAATCCGGCGATGCTCAGAATAAGCAGTCCTGTAAACATTTTCCATCAAATTTTTTCAAACCAATCGACACATTTGTAATAGAACCAGTAGCAGAGCGCCCCTAAGGCGCAGAGCGCGAGGAACAGTACGATTCCGTTCATCTCATTTTCTTTTTTGAGTTAGACAACAATTTCGCAAAACCGCAAATCATCCGGCATAGCAGAGCCATTGCGCCGCAGAATATCAGTATCAGGATCACGATTGCCATATCGGTTTATTTGGGTTTTGCCGGATAGCATACGAAGGGGATGCCAAAACCTCGGTTTCGGATCTATTGTGTTGATAACGAATGGAATGTCGGTCGGGAGCGTGTGCCGAAAACAACGGCCGCCCTATCAAAATGATAAGGCGGCCGTTTCAGAATGATAGGCTTGTGCGGGAGCGTCAGGACTTCAGACCGTAACTTTCGAGTTTGCGGTAGAGCGTGGCGATGCCGATGCCCAGCAGGCGGGCCGCTTCGGCCTTGTTGCCTGCGGCGTATTCGAGTACCTTGAGGATATGGTGCCGTTCGAGGGCGTCGAGGGCCATCGAATCGGGGGCTTCGTTCCGTCCGGCTCCGGTTTGGAATTCGGGCGGAAGCGTATCGGCCGTCAGCGTGCCGCCCTCGGCCATGATCATGCTCCGTTCCACGATGTTGCGCAGTTCGCGGACGTTGCCGCGCCACGTGTGGCGTTCCAGCGCGGCGATATAGGCGTCGTCGATTTTCTCGATCCGCTTCCCCATCTTGGCCGCGAACTGTTCCGCGAAATGGCGGGCGTACTCCGCGATGTCCTTTTTGCGTCCGTTGAGCGACGGCAGCTGAATGCGGAACACCGAAAGCCGGAAAAAGAGGTCTTCGCGGAAATTGCCGGCGGCGATCTCCTTTTCGAGGTCGCGGTTGGTGGCGGCAATGATCCGCAGATCGACCTTCGTCGGACGGGTTTCGCCGATTTTGATGAATTCGCCGCTTTCGAGTACGCGCAGCAGCTTGGCCTGCAGCTCGACGGGCATTTCGCCGATTTCGTCGAGAAACAGCGTTCCTTTGTCAGCCTCCTCGAAAAGCCCTTTCTTGTCTTTCGAGGCGCCCGTGAAACTCCCGGCGCGGTGCCCGAACAGTTCGCTTTCGAGCAGCTCCTTGGAGAAGGCCGAACAGTTGACCGCCACGAACGACTCCTTGGCGCGGGGACCGGCATGGTGTATCGCCTGCGCGAAGACCTCCTTGCCGGTTCCGGTTTCGCCGGTGAGCAGGACCGAGGTGTTCGTCGCGGCGACCTTGCGCGCCAGTGCGACGGCCTGCCGGAGAGCTTCCGACGAACCGATGATGCGGTCGAACGAATGTTCGTCGGAGAGTTTCTCCTCGAAGCGGGCCAGCCGGCGCTGCATCTGGGCTTTCTCTGCGGCCCGGCTCAGCAGCGGGAGTATCTTGTTGTTGTCGTCGCCTTTGGTGATGTAGTCGAACGCTCCGTTCTTGATGGCCTGCACGCCGTCGGGGATGTTGCCGTAGGCCGTCAGCAGAATCACTTCGGCCGACGGCGCCGCCTCCTTGATCTTCCCGACCATCTCCACGCCGTTGCCGTCGGGCAGCTTGACGTCGCACAAAACCACGTCGGGATCGTACTGCCGGAGCATTTTGAGACCTGCGGCGCAGTCGGGGGCTTGTGCGACCTCGTAACCTTCAAGCCCGATGATCCGGGCCAGAAGTCCGCGCAGCTGTTGTTCGTCGTCGATAATCAGAATCTTCGCCATATGTTTTTTTCGGTGCGGTCACGGGATGAGAGGGACCGCATTCGGGGCAAATATACGCATTTATCGTTTTTTCGAGACCGGACCGGATTTATTTTGTCGGACGGACGATGCGGCGCGGATTGCCGGAGTGTGGCGTTCCGGGTGGATAATGTTGCAGGAAAGCGGCGTGAAATTGCGCAATTTCAGCCGGTTATTCGTATCTTTGGGGTGCAATTACGAAATCCCGCAATGAGGAAGCTTTATTTTCTGTTCATGCTCCTGCCGGCGTTGTCTTGGAGTGTCGCCCTGAGGGCGCAGCGGCTCGGCGTCGAGGTCACGCCTGCGTGTCCGACGGTATTTCAGGAGTTCGAAGTGGCATACACGGCGGACCGTGAGATCGAGTCGATCGTGCCGCCGCGCTGGGGCGCTCTGACGCTGGTCCGCGAATTGGGACGGTCGCACGGCTCGCAGCTGTCGGTCGTGAACGGCGTCCGGACCGACTCCGAACTCTTCTCTTACCGCTACCGGGTCCGTTCGCGCGTGAGCGGCGAGGTCTTCGTGCCGGGAACGACGGCCGTCGTCGGCGGTCGCGAATGTTGTTTTGAGCGGAAAAGGATTACGGTGCTTCCCGATTCGGCGCATTGCGAGCCGCAGTGCCGGCTGGAACCGGATTCGGCGGCTATGGCCGCCATGGGCGGCTGTATCGTCCGGCTGGTCTGCGATCGCAAACCCGACAAGGCCGATCCGGTGCTGGTGCTGGACGATACGGAGACCTGACCCCGTTTTCGACCGCTTATTCCAGCAGGAACGGGCGGGAAGAGTGTATTTACCGATATCGGATCGACGTGGACAACTCCGGAAAACATATCCTTACGCCGCAGTTGTCGTTCGGCGGAAAACCGTTCGAAGCCCCCTCTTACGTCGTCTGGCTGAAAGGCGAAGCCGGTCCCGAAGGTACTGAACCTGCGACGCCCGGCCGGAGGCGGATCGTATATGCTTTTGCGGGCGTGCTCCTTTTTTTGTGGACGGCGATTTTCGTGCGCGATCATGCACCCGCCGCAGGCCGTAACGCCGTCGTTTCCCGCTTCTCGTGGCAGGTGTATTTCGTCGTGGCGGCCGCCCTGCTCTTTATCGGGTTTTGCGGCCTGTTCATCTGCGGTGCCGTCCGGGCGGAGGGAGCATCCCGGCTGCCGGTTTACGGCGTGACGCTCCTGATGCTGTTCTGTGTCTGCTGGCTGGTGTTCGGGGAGCTGAGACGCTCGGCCGTAAGGTTGCGTATCGACGGCGGCACCCTTGCCGTCACGTCGTTCGCGGGACTGGGATTTACGCGCAGATACGATCTGAAAAGTTTCGACGCCATCACTTCGACGATACTCGTCAGCCGGGGCGGCGCGTACGAATACCGCTATCTGATGAAGGCCGGCCGGCGCGTGGTCCGCATCTCCGCGTTCTACCTCAAAAACTATGACGGATTGTGCGAAGCGTTGTCGGAGCGCTGCGTTTACAAGGGCCGCCGGCCGATGAGCTTCCTGCTCGAAATGAAGGAGATTTTCCGCTGAGCGGACTTGCGCCGCGGGAATCCTGCGCATCCCCCGGCCGGGACGCGGATATGAAAAAGCCGGACCTTTTTGAAAAGGTCCGGCTTTCCCGTTTGCCGTCGAGGGTCATGCCTCGGCGTTGGTTTTCGAATATTCCGAGAATTCGCAGCCGAAACGCTCTACGAGCATGTTGTCCATCTCGTCGGCCCGCAGTGCGAGTCCGACGATGTTTTTGCGGATTTCGTCTTCCGATTCGTCCGTGATGTCGGCCAGATGGATGCGGTAGGCGATGTAAATTTGCCGGCCTTCGATTCCCAGCTTGTAGGGACCGAAATCCTCGCTGAGCATATAGTCCAGTACGTTCTCCACCTCCTTCTTCGGCAGCAGGTTGATCGGCGAGGTCGAGAAGAGGTAGTTGCCGTCGTATACGAAGATGCGGATTTCGGAGCTGCCCTTGTGGAAGAGCCACGAGTCGTATCCGTCGCGCGCAAGCACCGGATTGACGCCCATTTCCCGAATTGCGCTTTCGACGAATCCGCCCAGCGGCGAAAGCTCGCGCTCGTCGAAAACGCCTTCGGGCAGCTTGTCGCCGCACGAGGGGCAGAACTCCTCTTCCTCGCAGATCAGCTCCTCGCAGCTGCCGCACTGCACTTGGAATGCCGTGCGGTCCAGCTCGCCGAGCGATTCGAGCAGGCCGTGGAGCGTTTCGACGCGGATGCCGAAGCCCATGTTGTCGGCCTGCGTGAATTTGCTGACCGTCACGCCTACCACCTCTTCCGCGTCGTTCAGGATCGGACCGCCTGAGTTGCCGGGGTTCACCGCGGCATCGGTCTGGATGTAGTATTTGCCGTCCATCAGCTGTTTGGGCGACGATACCGAACCTTCGGTGATCGTGAAGGGCATGCCGTAGGGGTATCCCGCGACGTATACCTTGCGACCGATGGTAAGCGAGTCGTCCGCTGCGAGCGTCATTTCGGGCAGCGCTGAGAAGTCGCCTTCGGCGGCCAGCAGGGCGATGTCCAGCGCCGGATTGACCAGCACGACCTTCGCCAGATAGGGATTGCGGTCGTTGTCGTGTACGGCGACGGTGCGGTACCCTTCGACCACATGGTAATTCGTTACGAAAAGATCGTAATTTTTCAGGTAGAAACAACTGCCGGAGCCGCCTGAGTGGGTTACTTTGAATACCGACCTGTAGATATTGTTATGTTCCATGGATATACGGATTTTGAGCTGTTATTTTTGTTGTCCGAGTGCCTGTTCCATCATTTTCTGCTGGAATTCCTGCGCCAGACGCATGTATTCGGCCATGTCGCCCTTCATCAGCGCCTGCTGCATCGCAGCCTGCATCTGAACGATCTCGCCCTGCATGGCGGCGGCCATCTGCTGTACCTGTTCCACGGCTGCGGCCGCGGCGGCTCCCAGCTCTCCGGTCTCCTCGTCGTCGTCCGTCGTCAGGTCGTCGTCCATCACCTTTTCGAGCGCTTCGAACAGAATCTCCGACGCCTCCTCCATCGACTTTCCGGCCGATTTGCGCAGCGCATTGGCGATCACGGCGTTCAGGTCGTCCTGCACGTCGTTGTAGAAGTACATCTCATAGAACTTGTAGAGTATGCGCACCGCGCTCCGTTCATAGTTCTCCGCTTCGATGGCATCCGCAGCCTCCTTGTAAACCTCCTTGAAATTCTCCTGCACGTTGTTCAGCGACGAGCAGCGTTTGGCCGAAACCAGCGTATCGACGAAATAGAGGTCGCGCGCCAGCTCTTCGCGGGGCATCGCCAGCAGGCGTTCGAGGAACGCCTTGCCTTTGGTCACCAGTTCGGCTACGGGCAGCTCCTTGTCCATGTCGTCGACGGCCTTGTCGAGGTCGTTCATCAGCTGGCCCTGCGGCTGGGCGAAATAGGAAATCTTGTAGAGCGCGATGTCGATCACGTTCCATGAGTAGCCGTATTTGCGTTCCGCCTCATACTCCTTCACGGCTTCGAGCGTCTCGCGGCAGGTCTGCCGCACCGCCTCGTGGATTCGCGTCACCTCTTCCTCGGAATAAGGCGTCACCTGCGGTTCGTAACTGCGCTTGGCGCCGAATTTGGCGCAGAATTCATCGTCGTAGCGGTCGCCGATATGGCAGATGTTGCGCAGGATGAAATAGAGCTTGTGCGGATGGCTCTGCGAGAGCGGGCACACGTATTCCATCTTCAGCTTGTCGCCCTCCTTGCGGAAGCGCGGCAGCATCAGCCGGTTGATGTTCAGGTCGGCGACCTGACGCAGCATGGCGACGCGGCCCTTTTCGGGCAGCTCCAGAAAGTCCGCGCTTATGTGCAGCTTCCCCTCCCTGATGCGGATGTTTACCAGAATCGAACCGTGGGGAATATGGAATTCCGTACCTTCGGCGTTGCCGTATTTCGTGCGGAATTCCGGGTTCAGGTGATCGAGCAGCAATCGGAACGCTTCGAGGTGTTTGCCCTCGTTATAGTTGTCGATAGCCTGCTCATAGGCCTCCGTATTGACTTTGCTCTGCGTGGAGTTCAGTACCGGAGCGACGAATGAGTGTGTAGTTTTCATAGTTTTGGTATTATCGGAATGTCCCGGCGGGGCATCGGGATATAAAATTAGAAAAAAAACGGGATATTCCCCGTTTTTCCCAGACGAAAATCTCAATTTTCTTCGATCGTGAGCGTGCCGTCCGGCCCCACGGTCACTTTGGCTTCGTAATAAATGTACGAGGTTTTGCCGGCGCTGCTCTCCGTTTCCTTGCCGTCTTCGGTGAAGCGGACGATGAACGAGGTGTGCTGTTGGCCCGGTTTGCGGTTGCGGTTGAATGCGGAATTGCCGGCCGGAACCTCCTCCTCGATTTCGTAGCGGCCTACCGATTTGTAGGAGTGTCCTTCGGGAAGCATCGTTTTTGCTTGGGCGATCTGGGCGGCGATCTGGGCGGGATTGAGTTGCGACAGGTCGATGCCGACGGTCGTTTCGTATTCGGGAGCTTCGAAAGTGCTCTGTACGTCGCGCAGGTCGGTGGGCGCCAGACCGTTCATGTAGTAGCTCTGGCTGAATGCTCGGTTGTCCCTGTTCACCAGTTTCACCGTCACGAGGAACAGGTTGTCGGAGAGCGTTTCTCCCTCCATGATCGAAAGCGAGTAGATTTTGAATTTGTCGGTGTCCACGCTCTTTTTCGTCAGTTCGATGGCCTTGGCGTAGCTGGCTTCGGCGTCGGTCGGATAACCGGTCAGGGTGGAACAGGACTGGATCGTTGCGGCAGCGGCGACGGCTGCGGCGAGGAGTCTGATAATTGGGCGCATTGTCGTATTGGTTTGAGTTTTTTTTTTATACGGTAAGTTTCAGCGGCGCAGGCTTCCGTACGTCGTGTTTGCGGACCGTCCGGAATTGCTGGCCGGCAATGCTATTTGTCGAAAATGGACTTGAACGCATCGAACGCCTCCGCGTTTTCGAAAAACGCGCCGCGGATGACGTGATGGTCGGCGGGCAGCGAAATTTTGAATTCGTTTTCCTCCTCGTCGAATTTGGTGTATTCCACCTCCGAAAGCAGGAACGACTCGTTGACGACCTCTTTTTTCCGGACGACGGGAATCGTCACCTTGCCGCCCTCCACGGTGATCTCGCCGCCTTGGGCGATGAGTTTGCGGGCCTGCATGATTTCGCGGACCGTGAATGCCAGCAGCGCGAGACCGCCGATCACGAAGATGATCGTGACGGCCGTCGGGCCGAGGATGCGCATGCGGCCGATGCGGATGCCGAAAGGATAGACCAAAGGTACGACGACCATGCCGGCGCCGATGGCCAGCGAAGAGACCGAGCCGCTGAACGGATTGCTGGGGGTGTAATTGAATTTCTGCATTTTTTATGAATTTGGAATTGGTAGATCTTGCCGGCGCTGCTCTCCGTATGTCCTGCGGGAGCCGGACTGCGGGGCTTTTGCCGTGTGCAAAGTTAAACGCCCCGCGGTTATTTGCAGAGGTTTGCAGGGGGATATCGCAATGTACGGGGCGTTCTTCAACAGGCTGACCGCCTGTTGTTTCCATTCGTTGGGTCCGGTTGCCGGGGGTATATTTTACAGCCGCGACAGGATCTCCTCCAGCGTCGAACCCTTTGCGGAAGCCAGTTTCTCGGTGCGGATGCGTTTCAGCCGTTTTTTCACCGAATCCTTTTCCAGACAGACGACGCTCGCGATTTCGGCCTGCGACAAATGCATGCGCACCATGCAGCAATAGCGGATGTCCTCCTCGTTCAGCGCCGGGAATTGCCCGCGGAGACGGACCGTGAAGTTGTCGAATACGGCGTCGGCATGTGTGAAGATCGTCTTCCAGTCTTCGTCCGACATGCGGCATTTTCTGGCCTCCCCGCCCTGCCGGACCTGCGCGATGAAGCGGCTGTTGAGCTGGCGGAAAAAGGTCGTGCGCAGCTGCTCCTCCTTGCGCCGCATGGCGTCGAGTTCGTTTTCCTGCCGCAGGATGCGCCTTTGCTGGGCGAATTCCCGCAGTTTGGCGCGGTGCCACATGCGCAGTCCCAGCCATGCGCCGAGCAGCACGAGCGCCGCGCATGTCAGAATCGTCTCGTAGACGATGCGTTCGCGGTGCTGTTTCTGGATTTGCAGGGCGGCGTTCTGGGTTTTGAGCTGCTCGTAACGCCAGAGTTTGCGGATGTTGAGCACTTCGGCGCTGTGCACCTTCTCGTCGATCGAGTCCTTGAGCCGTATGTACTGCTTCAGGGCTTCGAGACTTCTTGCCGCGTCGCCTTTCCCCTCCCATGCGTTCGAGGTGTTGAGCGCCCATAACGCCCGTGAGGTGAGGTGCGTCGTGTCGGCGCACATGCGGCGGGAACTGTCTGTCAGCTCCAGCGCCGTGTCGTAGCGGCCCGTGCGGTTGCAGATGTCGGCCTTGGTGCTCAGCCATGAATACCGGGTCCATGCCGGGGCGTGCCCGAACCCCTTTTCCCAATACTCTTCGGCCTTGCGGTACTCTTTCCGTTTCAGGGCGCTTTCGATCAGCATGGCCCACTTCGGGGAGGTGTTTTCGGTTATGCCCTTCTCTTCGGCGAGCCTGAGCGCCTTGAGCGCATAGTATTCCATGCTGTCATAATTGTCCAGCCCCATATAGGCGTGCGCCATGTCGCCGAGCGATATGCACATCCAGTCGTAACGCTCCATGCTGTCCGCGTAGGCGTACGCCTGCTGCGCATGACGTATCTTCTCCTCGAAGAGATGCTGCTGGCCGCAGAATACGCCGAGCCAAGTCTCCACGACGTAACGCCGCCGCCACTCCCCTTTCGGGGGCAGCATGTCGCGGCTTTTGAGCAGCAGCGTCATCGCCACCTCCGGCTGCCTGCGCTGATTGGCGATCTTGGCCGCATAATAATAGGCCTTGTGCGCTGCGGCGAAATCGTCGGTGTGGGTGCGGTAATAGTCGAGGGCGACGTCCGAAAGCGTGTCGTCGATCATGTTCTCCCCCGCGAGCCACCGGGCTTGGGTCAGCACCAGCGCATAATGCGCGTAGTTGCGCCGGGAGAGTCTTTTCTCCGGAGCCGGAACGCCCTTCAGAAGCCGTGCGGCGCTGTCAGGGTGCTCCATGACGATCGCTTCGGCGTCGAGCAGAACGCCGGGAACGGGCTGACAGCCTGCGACTGAGACGCACAGGAACAGGAGGACGGCGAGGCGGATGCGGTGCATGGTCTGTTTCGTGTTATGTGGCTCAGGGTGTCTGCCGTACCGGCTTTTGCGTGCGCAGGAGATGCTTCGTCAGGAACCTGCGCACCGGTTCGTCGTACAGTTTCAGGCACAGGTATGCCAGCAGCACGGACCCGATGACCAGCGCCGCTGCGCCGGGCAGCGATTGCGCGAAGGTCAGGTTCTCGTTTTTCACCCACGCATAGTACAGATAGATGAACGGATAGTGCACCATGTAGAGCGGATACGATATGTCTCCCATGAATTTGCATATCCTTGCGGTCGTCCTGTCCGTCGTCTTGCCCGACGCTCCGAGGTAGACGAGCAGCGGAAAGGCCAGCGCAAAGCACAATGTGTCGTACAGCCCGTTCATCCAGTAGTTTTCCTCTCCGCCGATTCGCGGCACGGCCAGCAGGACGACGACGCCCAGACTGCATATCCAGAACGCCCCCTTTACCTTCACGGGCCTGAATACGCGCGACATCAGCAGTCCCGCCGAGAACGAGAACAACAGCCTCAGGGACCCTCCGGCTATGTTGTCGCCCGTCAGCGAGAACCCCGCGCATATGTCGCCGTAGGGACCCCATATGGCAAACGCCGCCAGTCCGCATCCGGCGAGCAGCACCAGCGCCGCGAGCGCCTTGGTCGGCAGCCTGCGGATGAACAGCGCATAGAGGATGTTGCCGATATACTCGTAAAACAGCGACCAGCTCGGACCGTTCAGCGGGAACATTTCGGTCACGCCCCGGATCTCCATGCCGGGCGTGGCCGGAATCATGCAGGCGTTCATCAGGGTCGCTGTCAGCAGCATCGTCACCGAGACTTTCGAGACGTCCCATACGGAGCAGCCCTGAAAGTAGAACATGACGGCCCCGATCACCGCGCCGATTACCACCATCGGATGCAGACGGATGAACCGTCGCGTGACAAACTCCCTTACCGTCATTCGTTTCCACCGGTCGTCGTAGGCGTAGCCGATCACGAACCCCGACAGGATGAAGAAGAAATCGACGGCCAGATAGCCGTGGTTGATTCTCTGATCGACGTGACTTGTCGCAAAGGCTTCGAACACGTGAAACCAGACGACCATCAGCGCCGCTACGCCGCGCAATCCGTCGAGTATGTTGTAGTGGGGTTTCGTATCTGCAAATGCCGCCGCAGAGACTTTTGTTTCCGACATGGGTGGTTGTTTTTGCTGTTGTTTGGGTTGAATTGGCTTTTTACAGGATGCAAATATACGAAAAGTGCGGTTCAAATCGGTCATGAACCCCACTTTTCATCTCTTCTGCCGTATTTCGCCGGCTTCGCCGCCCGCCTGCCGCCCGCCTTTGCTGTCCGTCTCCGCCCGCCCTCTTGCGCCCCTCCCGTTTGCATCCGCGGCCCCGGCGTCTGTTCCTCGGCCGCCCGCTTCGCGTCCCTGCTTCGCGTCCTGCTCTGCGTCCCGGCCCGGCCCGTTTCCCCGTCGCCTGCTCCGCACTCTACCCTGCCCGCCCCCGCTCGGCTTGCCGGGCTTCGGGTCTCCTCCTCCCCGTCCCGCAGGGCCAGCTGCTCCAATACCGTCATTACACGGTCCGTCAGGGCCGCCATCGTCCGCTCGTCGTTGTAGCCGGACAATTCCGCGTCCGTGCACCCGTCGGGAAACGCCATCGCCAGCAGTTTGGCGCTCAGCAGTGTCAGGTAGATGAGCGGAATGACCGGCGCCGTGCCCATCCCGTCGCTCCGCACCGTGATCCGCTGCTGCGGAACTGCCAGACGCCCCGGTTTCCGGCCTTTCTCCCCGGCGTTCCAGAGCACGTTTTCCTCGGCCTGCGTGACGTAGAGATTGAACGACGTCTCGTTCACATACTCCGCCCGGTCGGCCCATAGATCGACGCCGCAGTCGTCGGCCGACGCTTCGGTCTCGACGCCGCAGTCGGGCATGTCGCACATGATCGCCCGGATGATGATGTTCTTGTCGCTTAGCTCCGCCGACCGCAGTTTGCTCAGTGCCGCGGTGCAGATGCCCACCTGCGTTATGTAATAATGGTTGATTGCCCGCAGGGTTTTCTCGAATTCGGGGTCCTCTTCGTTCATCGCGTGGTTTTGGGATTGAAAAAGGGGCGGCTCCGACCGAACAAGTGACGCAACTTCACTTTAGGAAGAATTC
>OJPW01000419.1_pt1 | contig 37453 bp, 31 predicted proteins | sample 1598571 | NCBI WGS metagenome assembly OJPW01 (sample SAMN03922493, study PRJEB24848) | human gut metagenome | isolation source: stool sample | host: Homo sapiens | place: Germany | collected 2011-05
CATAGCTGCCGTCGTTGCCGCTCACCTGCAAGAGCCTGCCTATGTCATCGTAGAGATAGGTCAGAACTCGGTTACCGTTCTCGGAGTAGCGGGCAAGGTTTCCGTCGGCGTTGTACGTCCAATAGAACTTCGTAGCTCCATTGTACGACCGTGAAGTCTCCCTGTCAAGGGAATCGTAGTTGTGACCGACTGTGAACTCGTTGCCGTACTTCTGCTGTGTCAACAGACCGTTGTTAGACTTATAGGTGTTCGTGACGAGCGTCTGCGAGCCGACCTTGACATATTTGTTATTGCCCCACTTGTCATACTCAAAGTAGTATTTTGTTTTATCTCCCGGAGAGCTTATACTCGCAAGTTGACCTACTTTGTTGTAAGTGTAGGTAACCTTCGAATTATTATCTTTGTTCGCTGAATCGATAGCTTCAACAATGGTCATACGGTCAGTGTCATCATTATAAAAGTATTGTGTCTCATTGCCATTTGCGTCTGTGGCACTCGTAAGCGTACCCTTATAATTGTTGTAGGTATATGTCGTTGCATATCCTCGATCAGAGAACAACTCTTTAAGATAATTGCCGTCACTCGTATATGTTGAATACTGCTCAATGTACTTATCGTAACTTGAGTTATCCACCCTTGTCTTGGTGAGGTTGCCGCTTGCATCGTAGGTGAAGCTATTCTTTACGCCGGTGGATTCGGATGTAGCGCTGAGCATGCGGTGTTTGTAGGTGTCGGAGTATGTGAACTTATACGCCTTGTTGTCCGCCGTGGTCAGCTTCGTCATGTCGCTGGCATTGTTATAGTTATAGCTTTCGTGGCGGCCGGCGTTGTCCTTTGCGCTTATGAGGTTGCCGTCATCGTCATAGGTGTAGCTCGTGCCAGTCTCGTCAATGTTTACCTTGATACGGTCAAAGCGGGCTCGATTCTCATTCTTATAGTAGCAGCAACTGACAGTAACATAGTCCACAGTCTTGCTGCCCGGACTCTTGACCCCGACAGTTCCGGAGGTGTACTGCCAGCCTGCGGCGTAGTCCGGGTTAAAGCTAATGTACTGGTAGCTCGAATCGCTGCCGTCTGTGAAGTGGAAGCCGACACTGATTGCAAACTTGCGGGTCTCGGAGTCGCCGATTGGCACGGATTCCGCCTTGGCGTAGCCGCTTATGCTCAGGAACACTTCACTTGCGGAGCGGTTTATGTATATCTTTTGGATAAGGCGCTTGTCCGTTGCGCCCTCGCCCTTCATGTAGAAGTGTCTGCCGTAGGTGCCGCCGGTGTAGTATTTGTCGTCGGTGGTGCAGTTGACGGCCTCCCACACGGTAGAGGAGGTGTCCTCAAAGCCGCCGTTCTGCACGAGGTTATATGCGCTCATGGCTGCACCGTTTTCAAGCTGGGCGCAGTCTATCCATATATTATCCGTACCGCAGTTTACATACCGCACTCGGAAGCTCGATGCTCCTTCTGCAAGTGTGAAGGTAAACTGCTTGCGTTCCCATTTGCCGCCGGCGAGGTCTTGCTCGGTGTATTTTGAGCTTCCCTCTATGTAGTTCCCGTTTGCGTCATAGAAGTAGATGCTCAGGCGGATGCGGGAGTTGTCCGAGCTGCCCATAGCGTACACGGACGAGGTGTAGTAGGTGTAGCTTGCGTTTTTGCTCACCTTCTGCGACACAAGACCTTCGGGGTTGAGCTTTTCGCTTTTTGCGCCCAAGTAGTGCTTGCTCGTGTCGGTCGAGACCTTGCCGCTGCTGTAGTCCCAGCTCGTGAGGTTGTTTTCAAAGCTGTGGTTTGTGAGCCGGTTTTCCGCATACTTCTGTGCAGAGCCGGTCGTCGCAAGGGTGTTGTTCTTTTTCTTGTTATCCTCTGTTGCATCGTTATAGCTGTACTGGCTGCCGTTGCCGAATGCATCAAGAACGCCTTTTGTTCTGCCAAAGTTGTCGAACTGGTAGGTCTCACTGCGTTCTTTGTTGTCTTTGAATCGTGTGCGATTCATTCCGTTATAGTCAATGCTCAGGCTGTTGCCGGTCTCACGGGTTGAGCCGCTGCTGTACTCGGTTATCTTTGTGACCCTGCTCTTTGTCGATGCGTCTCCGGTAGTAGGATAAGAATAGGTAAGCCGATTCTCGTCTATTGCGTCAACTATGTTCAGCCTTGCACCCGAGTCGGTGTAGTAGAAGCTTGTGGTTCTGCTGCCCGGGTAGCTGATGGAGCTCAGGCCGCCCCAGCTTGAGTACTTGAGCGTTACAGTGCGGTAGCTGTTGTTGCCTGTTGGCTGCTTTATGGTGCTTATGCGGCCGCTCGAATCGTGCGTAAAGGATATCTTGCGACCTGCACCGTCAACGACGCTGCTTATGCTGCCGTTGTCGTTGAACAGCACCTTGTAGTAGTTGCCGTTATCGTCATAGACCTTGCGCAGTCTGCCGGAGCTGGTGAAGCTCATCTTACCGCCTGCATCGGCGGTGATGACATACTTCTCCATATCCGAGACCGTGGAGTTTACCGTGAGCGTCAGGCCGAGGCCGTCCTCGTCGAGAATCTTATTATCTTCTTTGTTGTAGTAGAAATAATGTTCAGTACCATCTGCATCTGAATAAATGTAGCGGTAGCCGTTTTCGTATAATTCAGCGTTCAATGTGCCCGTCTGTGTTATTGGTGTGAGCTTTTCCTGAATATTCAGCCGCCAGCCCTTGCCCACCGTGTCGGGTCGATCTATATTACTGCCATGCTGGTAGCCGTTGTACACCAAGCTCAGCGATACAGGCATCTTGTTGCCTGTTGTGCTGAGGATGGGCGCAATGTACACGAGGTTTCCGGTGTAGTCGTTTACATACCCTACACCGCTTTCGCCCAAGTTCTGCTTATGAGTTGTCCAGTAACTCTCCAGTCCCTTATTATTACGATAAGTGACCACTAGAGTCGGTCTGTTATTGGGGTAATCTGTATTTTCCGAGGCAACAAAAGTCGCCATCGCCCATGCGCTTTCATCGTCTGCTCTCAGGCACAGGCCATAGTTTGTCTCTCCCTCATACCACTGCTTGACCGTTTTGGATACATCGAACTGTATAGGTATGCCCGCATTTGCAGTCTTAAGGCTCACATTCTGGTAGTCCACGACCGTGGTGTCTATGCTCGGCAGGTTGCTGTAGCCTGTGGTTTTTTTGATTGAACTACCTGTCCACGAGGATGTGACCTTATACACATTTACTTGTAGACTTGTAACATCTCCTACGCTGAAACCGTACCCCCCTGCGTACTGTGATAAGCACAGGAAACCTGACACGACCATATCGCCCGAACCGAGCGTAGGCAACGAAAACTTCACATATGACTTTGCTTTTGAATATGCATTTCCTTTATCGTTACCAATGACCAGTGAACCGTCGGGGTAAGCTGCGGATTTATATATTGCCGTTGCGTCTTGATCAAAATACTGAACAGCTTTTAAGACATAGGGGTCTACCTTGACGGGGTATACTCGGGCTTCATCATCGAGCCATGCCTTGTCCGCCGTTATCTTTACACGCAGAACGCCGTCTGCTTCCGACAGTATGCCGAGCGACACATCGCCGCTTGTCTGGCCTGCTGCATCGAACATATACGGAGCGCTGATGCAGAAGATGACCGTTCCCTGTGCGTCCTTGAGCTCTATGTTCTGCTCGTCCACCTGCGTTGCGGTCAGCTCGCCTATGCTATACTGCGCAACAAATTCGTTTTGTGCTCCGCTTTTCTTGAGCACGATGTTTTCCTTGAGATTTACCGAGTCGAGGATATACTCTATATCCACATTCGGGAACACATCTGCATACACCAAGCCGTCCGTCACTGCTTCCGGCGTCATGTAAGGCTCGACCTTTTCCGCTGCAAGCTCCAGCTTCTGTGCCTTGATGCTTATCTCGGCATCCTCTATGGGCTTGAGCGCCTGTGTTTCCGTGCCTTCTGCCGGCGTAAGCTCCTGTGTTTCGACAATGTCCGGCGGAGTTATCTCGGCATCCGGCCGCAGATACGACCACGACAGCTCGTGGCCTTGGCTGCGCACGCTTACCGTTCTGTCGCCGAAGCTGTCCGCAAAGCTAACATCCAGCGGTGAGCTCGCCGGTGTGTAGCTGCCCGAGCGCATGCTGAGGGTGTTATCTATATCCACCCACTCGGCATCAATCGTCTGACGGTAGTGCACGGGCTCGGCGTACTTTACCGCTGTGAAGCTGCCGTCGGAGTTTAGAAAATGCTTTACATCTTCTTCTCGCTTGCCCTCCACTTCGCCGATGACCGTTGCTTCGGGTGCCGGTTCCTCAGTCGCAGCCGCTATCGTCTCTGTCTGCTCGATAACGCTCTCGTCCTGTCCGACCGCAAACGCCTGCACAGGCGATATCTGCAGCACTAACGCTACGATGAGCAGCAGCGACAGCACCTTCCGCCAGTCTCTGACCAATTGTTTCATGTCTCGTCTCCTTTCGTTTTTGAGGTCGCTTTTTCCTTATTATTGTGTCTGAATATTTATATTTGTGACATCACTTGTCGAAAAATTTTATTTTTTGGCTTGTATTTTGCATCTATCAGAAATATAATTACATCCTGTTAGACAATTCCTTGCTTTCCCTCAGAGAAAGCACAACAATTCCTGTAAGAAGTTCTATAAGTTGGCCGAAAACGCTCATTTTTTGTGGGAGATTATACATGAGCAACAATGCAGAAAACAACAGAATGATCGAAGAATTATACAATGATATGTATCCCAAGCTATTAAGATATGCAACCAACTCTCTCGGCGATCCTCATCTTGCCGAAGAAGCCGTTCAGGAAACCTTCCGAATCGCTTGTGCAAAATTTGTCCAGCTTATGGAGAGTCAAAATCGTCAGGGCTGGCTTACAAATACGCTGAAGCATGTGATTCGCAACACTCGCAGAAGTCAGACAAAGTTCAACAGCCTTTTTAAGATAATAACGGCCGCAGCACAAATACCGTCGGAGATATCCGAAGATAATGTTGATCTATCAATGTATTGCACCACGGTCTTGGGAAAAGAAAATTTTTGGCTTGTAAAGCAAATCATCATCGAAAAGAAAACCATGCTCGAAGCCTCAAATGAGATTGGAATATCCGTTAATGCCTGCAAAAAGCGTATTCAACGAGCAAAAGAGAAGCTTAAAGACGCAATAGTGAAAGATTTTCTGTGACCTTTGTCACCAAATCGCATTTCTCAGACATATACGAGCAAAGGAGGTTGTTTTTGATGGCTGAATCAACCAGACAAACAGGTCAAGATCATTCCAAGTTTGACAATATGAGCACAGCTGAACTGAATGAATATCTGCGTCAGGATTCCTATTGTGAGGATTCAAATTTAGACGACATTTTATATGTGATGGAGGTGCTTGAACGACGAGAAAAAGAAGACGGTAATTATAGTCCGCCCGATGTCCAAAAGGCTTGGGCGGAGTTTCAGAAATACTACAACACCGAGGATAATGACGGAAAGCCCTTGCACGATTTTGATGATGAGGTCGACGACATGTTCGGCAGCAAACCGACCGCTGAGATCACAAGCATCAAAAAGGCACGCAAGGGTTTAAGCCGCACTGTCAAGTCGCTCATATCGGTTGCCGCAGCAATCTTCGTATTCATCATCGGATCGGTTACAGCCAAGGCGCTCGGATATGACATATGGGATGCCGTCATAGTTTGGACAAAGGACACATTCGGTTTCGAGACCACCGTGAACGAGCCCAAGCCTACACCCTATGTCAAGCAGATACCCGAGGAATTGGTCGATTTAAAAAACTTAATGACCGAACATGGTCTGAGTGATGAATTGATTCCCGGCTACATCCCTGAAGGATATAAAATGAGTAATTTGGAGTACGACGATCTTGGCAATACAGACACCATCTTTTGTCAGCTTAGCAATGGTGCAAACGATATCATGCTCATATATAGTATACATTCAGGTGATTCCACATCATTTCAGCTTGAGAAGGACGATCTTTCGCCCGAAAAGTATGAAAGTGGCGGAACTACGTATTATATAATGTCAAATATGGATGATTACCTTGTCACCTGGCTTTCGGATAATGTTGAATGTACAATATCCGGCATCCCATCTCGTGATGAAGCCTTGAAAATGATAGCCTCTTTTAACCAAAGCTAAGGAGAAAAGGTACACAATAAGTAAAAGACTACTGAGATCAATTTCGGTAATACTTGTAATCGTGTTTTTAATCAGCGCACCCGTGCATACTTTTGCAGCAGAAGCGAGAGCCAGTGCATGGCTTTCGGGATACAGCGCCTCGATCGAGGCATCAGGCAACGGCATACTCAACATCAAGTTTAGAGTTGTAGGAACAGGCACAATGACTAAACTCGGTGCTAGCTTAATCTACATATATAAGTCAGACGGTACTCGTGTAGCCACGATATCGCACGCCACCAAGGGTAATGAATACATGATGGGCTTCAACACCGCATACCACAGCGGCTCCGTCCCCTACTCCGGCGTAGCCGGTCAAAAATACTATGCGGTTGTCACTTTCTTTGCAAAGAACAGCAGCGGCTCGGACACCCGCTCATATACAACAGCATACAAAACCGCAACATGAGTATTCAATAACGCAGGCAAACAAGAAGGCTGGCAGTAATTTGCCAGTCTTCTTATCTATATTATTGGATATGGAAACTCCCAACAAGGCCGGAGAGCGTTCCATAAGACGCTTTGCCTTCAGACATTGAGCAAAGTAGTTTGAGAATAACACTATAATCACAGAACAAAATATCTACAAAGTCTGCCAAACAGCAAGGGGAGCCTTATAACGAGGCAACTGTTTAATAACTTGGAACTCCGTATCCGAGGATTTCGTAGTAACCTACCCTGTACTGGTTTACTCGGCAGCTATCGCCGGAGTTGCCCTCAACGGTATGTACCTGTTGAATGTGTATTTGATTTTCAAGGTTCTTGAGGTTTTTGCCCTCACTAACCAACTGGGAAATTTTTTTCGATTTGTACGAAGTTTTTTTGAGATTTTTCAAAAAAATTTTTTCGACCACCTTTCAGGAACAAAAAAAGCCCCTATCACATCACAAAGATGTAATAGGGGCAGAAATAGAAAAAGCCCGCTGATCGAAATCAGCGGGCTTAAATCATATGAAATTATCGTATGCTATCGGAACTTGTCTGCAATCGCAAAATTCCAAACGCATTTTTGGCGTAAGCTCGGAGTAAATTGGCGTAAGTTGTGGCGTAAGCACCGACAATTTAGGGTCAATCAATAGAGCTTTGCGCCTGCCGGAATGTGAGGATCGACCATCAGCAAATGCAACTTTTCTTCACCGTTTTCGTGATGCACGGCAGAGATCAACATACCGCAGGAGTCGATACCCATCATCGCTCTTGGAGGCAGATTGGTGATTGCAATGCAGGTCTTACCAACCAGTTCTTCCGGCTCATAATATTCGTGAATTCCACTCAAAATGACCCTATCTACGCCGGTTCCGTCGTCCAAAACGAACTTTAAGAGCTTTTTGGACTTCTTCACGGCTTCGCATTCCTTGACCTTTACGGCACGGAAATCGCTCTTGGAGAAGGTGTCAAAATCGACCTGATCTTGGAACAGAGGCTCGATCTGAACATTGGAAAAATCAATTTTTTCCTCCACAACGGGAGCAGTCTGAGTAGCCTCCGCAGGAGCAGAAACTTCCTTGGAAACCTTCTTGTCAGAGTCCAACGGCTTCATTGTGGGGAAGAGCAGCACGTCGCGAATCGTCGCGCTGTCGGTCATCAGCATCACCATGCGGTCAAGCCCGAAGCCCAGACCGCCCGTCGGCGGCATACCGTACTCCAGCGCGTTCACGAAGTCCTCGTCCACCTCGGCGTTGATGCCCTGCGCCTTGCGCGCTTCCACCTGCGCCTCGAAACGGCGGCGCTGGTCAATCGGGTCATTCAGCTCGGTGAAGGCGTTGCCCATCTCGTGGCCGGTGATGAAGAACTCGAAGCGCTCGGTCAGCGCCGGGTTGGACGGCTTGCGCTTGGCCAGCGGGGAAATTTCCACCGGATAATCAGTGATGAACGTCGGCTGAATCAGGTTCGCTTCCACATATTCGTCGAACAGCGCTGCCAGGCAGTCGCCCTTCGTCGCGTCCTTCTCGACATGCACGTTGCGCTTGTCGCAGATGGCGCGGGCTTCCTCGTCGCTTTGCCACGTTGTCCAGTCCTCGCCGCAAGCCTCCTTGACGGAATCCGCCATCGTGATGCGCTTCCACGGCGCTTTCAGGTGGATGACCTGTCCCTGGTAGGTCACGTCGGTCGTGCCGAGGGTCTTGAGCGCCACGAACTCGTAGAGCTGCTCGACCATCTCCATGATTTCGTTGTAATCCGCGTACGCCTGATACGTTTCCACGGACGTGAATTCCGGGTTGTGGGTCGCGTCCATGCCTTCGTTGCGGAAGATTCTGCCAACTTCGTACACGCGCTCAAAGCCGCCGACAATCAGGCGCTTCAGGTACAGCTCGGTCTCAATGCGCAGGAACATGGGGATTCCCAGCGCGTTGTGGAACGTGCGGAACGGACGCGCGGATGCGCCGATTTCCACCGTGTGCAGCACGGGCGTGTCCACTTCCAGATAGCCGCGGCCGTCGAGGAACTCACGCACGGCGGCGATGATGCGGCTGCGCTTGCGGAACGTGTCGCGAACTTCGGGGTTGACGATGCAGTCCACATAGCGCTGGCGATAGCGCAGGTCGGTATCCACCAGCCCGTGGAACTTCTCCGGCAGCACCTTCAAGGACTTGCACAGCAGCGTCAGGGACTTGACGTGGATGGACGCTTCGCCGGTCTTGGTGCAGAACACCGTGCCGGACACGCCGATGATGTCGCCCAAATCGTCCTTCTTGAACGCGGCATAGGCATCCTCGCCCAAATCGTCGCGGGTGACGTAAATTTGCATTTCGCCCTGCGCGTCCAGCAGGTGCGCAAAGGACGCCTTGCCCATCACGCGGCGGGAAACCATGCGGCCCGCCAGAGAGACCGTCTTGCCTTCGAGCGACTCGAAGTTGTCGGTAATCTCCTTGGAATGGTGGGTGACGTCAAAGTGGGTGACCGCATAGGGGTTCTGCCCCGCGTCGATGAGGCTTTGCAGCTTCTGGCGGCGGATAATTTCCTGCTCCGACAGCGCCGGAGTATGGGGCGTTACGGGATAATCAGCCATGAGTAGATTCCACTCCTGTTATTTCAAATCATCAAAAAGCGGGGGGAATGTGCGCCGAAGGGGTCAAGGGGGCGATCGCAGACTTCGTCTGTTTTCATGCCCCCTGCTCGCCTCCGCAGAGGCGAAACCTCCTGCGCACAAGTCCGATGCGAAAATCGGACAAATCAGCGATGGATGTCCACAATGCGCAGGTGCAGCGTGCCGCGCGGAATTTCCACGTCCACAATATCGCCGACGGTCTTGCCCAGCAGGGCAGCGCCAATCGGGGATTCGCTGGAAATGCGGCCTTCGTCGGGGTCGGCTTCGTCTGCGCCCGCGCCCACGATGCCGTACTCGGACTGCGCGCCCGTGTCGGTGTTCTCGTAGCGGACGGTGATGCCCACGGACACGCGGTCGGTGGACAGCTCGCTCTCGTCGACGACTTCCGCGTTTTCAATCAACGCCTTCAAGCGGGTGATTTCCGCTTCGTTCTTCGCCTGATCGTTGCGCGCTTCCGTGTATTCAGCGTTTTCAGACAAGTCGCCGAAGCCGCGGGCAATTTCGATGGCGTTGATGATTTCCTTGCGTTTGACATTCAGCAGGTAATCGTAGCGCTCCTGCAATTTCTTCAGCGATTCCGCTGTCATGATATTATGTTTCTGTTCTTCTGCCATATGGGCTTGCTCCTTTCATATCGCGGCATAAACCGCAAAGAAGCACCCGAAGGAGACGCAAGCGCGATTCCGGGTGCGAGGGGACTATGTGACAGCTTCCATTATACTTGTTTTTTCCGCGTCTGTCAATCGAAAAAGTGCTGGAATGTCGGATTTAACCGGGTTTAACTGCGTTTTGCCGGCGGCACAAAGCCCTCGAAAATCGCGATGTCGTATTTGCCGCGCGTGTGGTCGAGCGCTTCCTGCGAGCGGATTGTCCACGCGACCATCCACGGGCGCATCAGGCGCACAAGGCGCATCGGCAGATTCAGCCCGTGTTCGCTGATGGCTTCGTACGCCAGAAAGTCCGGGCGGCTCAAAACGTGCTGCATCAACGTGGAAATAAAGAACGCCGTCAGCGGCTTCACGCCCTTGTGCGCCGCTTCGCCGCCCAGCCCGAACGCAAGCTGTCCGCGGATGATTTCCGGCGCGTTTTTCCGGAACCACTGCACCGCGCGCGGGTCGAAGCTCTCCATGCACCAAAGCCCGTTGTAGTGCTGCATCCGCTCCCGGACGGCGCTGCACAGGCTGTCCACGTTCTGCTCCACCTTCAGCTCCACAATCAGCGGCACACGCCCGCCGACTGCCGTCAGCACCTCGTCAAACGTCGGGACGACCTCGTCCGTGCCGCTTAAGTGGCACGCGCGCACCTCCGCCAGTGTGCTCTGCGCAATCCGCCGGTCAACACCGCAAACGCGCTTCAAATTGTCGTCGTGATGCACCACCAGCACGCCGTCTTTCGTGCGGTGAACGTCCAGCTCAATGCCGTACCCCGCATCGACCGCCGATCGAAATGCGGACAGGCTGTTCTCCGGCCGCTGCGCATTCCATAGCCCGCGATGGGCATAATCCACCTTCGTCAGCGCGGATATATCGCGGCGGGGGAGACGCGGAATCAGCAGAAAGACGTACAGCAGAATCAGCACAATCAGAATGATGAGAAACACCATCGTGAACCCCTTCTTCCGAAAAAGATTTTCGATTGAATTATAGCACAGCTTTTGCTTTTTCGCTATCCTTGTGCTATAATTCAGGGTGAATTCTATCACGAGGTGACGATGAATGCGCATTGCACTGCTGGCTACGGGCGGAACAATCGCCTGCCGCCAAACGCCAGATGGACTCTCTCCGGCGCTCCATGCCGAAGAACTGGCGAAAAGCATCTCCTGCCGCGACGGCGTGACGCTCCTGCCTGTGGACGTGTTCTCGATGGATTCCAGCAACATTCAGCCGGAAGAGTGGACGCAGCTTGCCCACGCCGTTGACCGCGCCATGCAGACCTGCGACGGCGTTGTCATTACCCACGGCACGGATACGATGGGCTACACCGCCGCCGCGCTGTCCTATATGCTCCTTGGGCAGATGAAGCCCGTCATCCTGACCGGCAGCCAATTGCCCCTCGGCGCGCCCCTCTCCGATGCCGAAATCAACCTCTCCTGCGCCATCGAAGCCGCCTGTCAGGGCGTCGCCGGGACATACGTCTGCTTCAACCGCAAGCTGATTCTTGGCACGCGCGCCGTCAAAACGCACACCCTTTCCTTCGATGCTTTTGACAGCGTGAACCGCTCCCTTTCTGGCATGGTGGACAGCAATGGCGTGCACTTCCTGCGCCCGCAGAGGATTGACACGCCGTACCAGCTCCGCCCGGAGGTTGACAGCCGCGTGTTCCTGCTCAAGCTCTTCCCCGGTACGCAGCCCGATGTGCTGGACTTTATCGCACAGGCGGGCTATCGCGGACTGGTGATTGAGGCGTTCGGACTCGGCGGACTGCACTATATTCGGCGGAATCTGGTGGAAAAACTGCGGATGCTGAGGAAAAATGGCGTTCGGATACTGGTGCTGACGCAGTGCATGTATGAAAAGGCGGATTTGTCGATTTATGAGGTCGGGACGCAGCTGCTGCGGACGGATGTGCTGTCGGGGATGGACTTGACGACGGAGGCCGCGGTGACAAAACTCATGTGGGCATTGGCGCAGGAAAATACGGATGAATTATTAACGAAAAATTTGTGCGGCGAAATCAGGGACTAAGGGAAAAGTCAAGTAGGGAAGCGCGCTCAAGCCGGGCAGCCCAAAAAGGGTCAAGGGGGAATCCCCCTTGCAGGGTCAAGGGACAGCGTCCCTTGCGGGGTTTGGGGCAGCGCCCCAACTGTTTTTCGGGCGGCCAGCTATGCCAAACGCGCTCAACAAAGGTGCAGGCAGCGAAGCGTCCCTGCCCCTAACTTCGCGCGTCCTCAGACGCGCCCCCACTTGCGCTACCAATCCCTTGCACATTGTCGCGCCAAAGGGGCGCGACCGAATAGCCGCGCTGCCCCCGCGAATGGAGCTGACACACCTATGAAAATCGCCCTCTCCTCCGCCCCCGTCAAGAACAAGGACATTCCGCATAACCTCGCCGCGATGACCGCTGCCCTCGTCCAAGCCGCCGCTGATGGTGCCGACCTCGTTGTGTTCGGCGAATCCACCCTCCAAGGCTTCGACTGCCTGTGCTGGTCTTACGCCGCTGACCGCGATGTGGCTCTCCCGCTTGATTCCGCCCCTATCCGCCAATTGCAGGACGCAGCCCGAAAGTACGCTGCCGCCATCTCCTTCGGCTTCATTGAGCGCGACGGGGATGCCCTGTACAGCAGCTGCGCCTTCATCGGCGCGGACGGCGAGATCATCCACCGCTTCCGCCGCGTCAGCATCGGCTGGAAGGACTACCGAAAGACGGATGCCCACTACCGCGAGGGCACGCACTTCGAGAAATTCACCTATGGCGGCAAAACCTTCGCCATCGGGCTGTGCGGCGACCTCTGGACGGACGGCAGACCCGAAGAAATGCGCGCACTCGATGCCGATGTGGTGCTCTGGCCCGTCTGGTGCGACTACCGCGCCGATGAATGGAACAGCACCATCAAGCATGAATACGCGGAACAGGCGGAAAAGTGCGGCAGACGCGTGCTGCTCATCAATCCCTGCTGTGCGGACGAAAATGCTGCCGATGCCGCGGCGGGCGGGGCAGTCGATTTCCGCGACGGCAAAATTCAGGCGGAGCTGCCCGCAGGAAATAGCGGGATGCTGATGGTAACTGTATAAACACTGGCAGGACAATCACCGAAAGTCCTGCCATGCTTTTTGCCGCAAAGCCTCGTCCGACTGGAACGCATCCGGCATGACAATCGCCCGCCGCGCCGCCTGCTCCACCTCCGCCGCCCAGCCCGACGGGTACAGCGCCAAATCCTCCCGCACCGAAAACAACCCCTGATGCACCAGCTGCTCCTGTGCGCCCCGGCTCACGAGAAACGACAGCAAGTCCGCCGCGCCATCCTGCGCACCGGCGCAAATCGACGAAAGCAGCACCTGCTCCGTCGTGACTGTCTGCCCGACCATCACCCGGAACGGAAAGCCCTTGCCCGCGCTCGTCAGCCCCGAAAACGCCACCACTTGTCCCGTCGTCAGCATCGCCGACGCGCATTTCCGCTCCCGGAAGCGCTGGTACACCGTGTCGGACGGCAGCTGCGCGAAGTCGTCCGTCCAGCGCGGGTACGCCTGATTCACGAAAATTTCCCGCAGGGCGTACAGCGCGCATCCACCGGGGGAAAGCAGCGGACAATTTGCCGCGTTCGCCTTCTCCAGCGGAAACAGCGCGGGCGTCTGCTCCGGCGAAAGCGTTGATGATGGGCGACCCAGCAGCGTCGTCGGGGCGGGCGTGGCGGCAGTTTGCGGATCATACGCCGAATCCACCGCCAGCACCCACGCGCCCCAGCAAAGCGGATACGCCACCTGCCGCCCGCCGGACAGCAGCCCCGCGAAAATCGGCGCATCGCCCGAAATCGGCAGGAAAAGCCCGTCTGGATCGGGGATATCGCCGGGGCGGTAGAGCACCACGTCCGGCAGCAGGGTTTCCTCCGCGGTCAGCTCATCCGCCGACACCTGCCGCAGGTAAATCAGCACGCCCGGATGCTGCCGTTCGTAGGCGGACAGCTGCGTTTCCACCCACCGCGCCGCGCCGCCGGGGCTGTGGAGCATCCACACGCGCAGGAGCGTCCGATTATCCCCCGAAAGCCCCGCAATCGGGCGATTCTGCCCGTGCAGATAAAACGCCAGCACACCTGACAAAATCAGCAGAAACACCGACAGTGCGCAGATGATGATTCTCTTCCTCATGTCCGCCCCTCCATGGGGCAGCGTATGCGGATTTTTTCGCCGGGATGCCTTGCAATTCTTGTCGGTTCATGGTATGATAAAAAAAGTCTGTCCAGCAGAGGAGAGGAAAGCATGGGTCGTCTGTATCGCTGCCTTCGCGCAGTTGTGCGTGCTGTCACGCCCCGCATGACCACGACGTGGGAAGAGCCGTTTTCGGGCAATCCCAGCGTTTTCGTGTGCAACCACGTCGGGGCGTTCGGGCCGATTGACATGGTGGTCAAGTTCCCCCTGCGGGACGAAGTGCGCGTGTGGTGCAACGAGGGCATCATGAACCGCAAAACCTGCCCCGCCTACGTTCGGCAGGACTATTGGTGGAAGCCGGGCTGCCGCTTGGAGCCGCTGTATAACGCGACGCTGCCGTATATTGCCGCCGCCGTGCTGCCGCCGATTCTCCAGAGCGCGCCGACCATCCCCGTTTACCACGACGCGCGGGTGATGACGACGATGCGCCAGAGCATGAAGACGCTCAAAGAAGGCAAGCACTTGGTGATTTTCCCGGAGCAGCCCAGCGGGTTTGGCGAGCATCACAACTGGATCAACACGGGCTGGCTGAACATCTGCACGATGTTCTACCGCGCGACGGGCAAGAATTTGACCCTCTACCCGGTGCATATCGACCAGAAGAAGCACTGCTTTGAGGTGCAGAAGCCGGTAATGTTCGACGGTGAGCGCTCGTTGGAGGAGCAGCAGGACGAGCTGGTGAAGCACTTGGCGGCGGGGCTGCGCGGGCAGCACATAAAAGAATAATACTATTTCCAGATTCACCTGCGCCATCTGCTTGCGCCTTTTCCATTCTGGCGTCCGCTCATTCCACTTAGCGTAGCGCTGCTACGCTGCGTTTCATTCACGTTAGCCAGAATGAAAAATTCGCGGCGCATCTTGGCGCATTCTTATCTGGAAATAGTATAAGAAAGGCAGCGAATTTCGGCAAATGGAAATTCGCTGCCTTTTTGATTTTTGGTGGATTTACGCCATCGCTTCCGCCATCTTCTTGCCGCCCAGCACATGGAAGTGCAGGTGCTGCACGCTCTGGCACGCGTCGCAGCCGCAGTTGCTCACCACGCGGAAGCCGCTCTCGGCGATACCCTCCTGATGCGCGACCGTCCGGCACGTCCGCAGGCACGCGGCAAGCAGCTCGTCGGACAGCGCATCCACCGCATCCAGCGACGCGACGTGCGTCTTCGGCACGACCAGCACATGCACCGGCGCCATCGGGTTGATGTCGCGGAAAGCGTAGGTCTTGTCATCCTCGTAGACCTTGGTGGAGGGGATGTCCCCGGCGATAATTTTGCAGAACAGGCAGTTTTCCATGAGAATCATCCTTTCTATATTGATTTTGTTGTGTGGCTGCGATGATTGGTGGGGGGAACTATCTGGTCGCGCCCATCTGGCGCGACAATGTTGAGTTGAGGGAAAGAGCAAGTTGGGGGGCGCGTCTGCGGACGCGCAAAGTTTGTGTGCTGCGCTGAAAGCGCTTCGCTGTTCAGTGCTTGTGTTGCAGGGCTGAGCGCGTTTCCTTCGCTGGTCACACGACAAACAGTTGGGGCGTTGCCCCAAACCCCAGCAGGGGCGCCGCCCCTGCACCCTGCAAGGGGCATTGCCCCTTGACCCTTTTTTTGTCCCCCGGCTTGGTCGCGTTACCCTACAATCTTTTTCCGCAGATTATTCGCAGGGCGTGCCGTCCATGCCGCCTTCATTCAGTCCCGTCAGGCGGACGCGCACAAATTCCCCCTGCCGTCCATTGTACCCCTCCGGCAGCGTCACCGCGATATACTCCGGCGTATAGCCCGTCCAATGACCATTCACCGGCTCTTCCAGCAGCACTTCCGCCACCTCATTCACCCACTGCTCACGGTACAGCCTTGCCATTTCGTCGCCCACGGCAATCAACAGGCGCGCGCGGCGTTCCTTCTCGGCGTTCGAGAGCTGTCCCGGCATCACGGCGGCTTTTGTGCCCTCGCGCTGAGAGTAGGGGAAAACGTGAATTTTGGCATAGCGGGCTTCGCGGATGAAATCGCGCGTTTCCTCGAACTCGGCTTCCGTTTCGCCGGGGAAGCCAGTCAATACATCCGTTGTGAACGCCGCCATCGGGTAAACGGCGCGCAGGTTCTCCATCGCCTGACGGTACATGCGCATGTTGTAGCGGCGCGCCATCCGCTGCAAAACGGTGTCGCTGCCGGATTGCAAAGCGAGGTGGAACTGCGGGCAGACCTTGTCCATCGTGCGGAGGGCCTGCGCGAATTCGACGGTCGCGACGGTCGGCTCAAGGCTGCCAAGGCGGATGCGGCGCACGCCCGGCACGTCCTGCACGGCGCGAATCGCGTCCAGCAGCGTCTGGCGCGGCGTGAAGTCCCGCCCGTAGCTGGTCAGGTGGATGCCTGTCAGCACCAGCTCGGTGAATCCGGCTTGCGCCAGACGTTCGGCTTCGGCACGGATTTCATCCACCGGGCGGGAGCGAATCGGCCCGCGCACGCTGGGGATGATGCAGTAGGTGCAGTGGTTGTTGCAGCCCTCCTGAATTTTGAGCGTCGCACGGGTGTGTTCCTCCTGCGAGGTGATGGTCAGCGGCTCGAAGGGGGTCGTGGCGTTCAGCTCGTTGACGGCGTTGATGGATGTGTTCTCCCGCAGCGCCTTTTCCAGCAGTTCGACGACTTCGCCGCGGTGCTGTGTGCCGATGACGAGGCGCGCGCCGGTTTCAAGCAGATCCTCTGGCTTGCGCTGCGCCAGACAGCCCGCCAGAATCAGCGCGCTGTCCGGATGTTCGCGGCGCAGGCGGCGCGCCAATTGCAGGGATTTCTTGTCGCCCGTGCCGGTCACGGTGCAGGTGTTGATGACGTAAACATCCGCGTCCGCGTCGAACGGGACGATTTCATAGCCGGCGGCGCGGAATTTCTCCAGCATCGCCTGCGTGTCGTATTGGTTGACCTTGCACCCAAGGGCGTGGAAGGCAGCAGTTTTCATGGTTTCACTCCAATTCACCGTATAGGCAGAACAAGGCGCTTAAGGCGCAAAGTCCTGCGGTTTCGGTGCGTAAAATGCGCGGACCGAGCGTCACGCTTTGGCAGCCGCAGTCTTTCATCCGGGCGATTTCGTCCGCACTCATGCCGCCTTCAGGCCCGATGACAATTGCGAGGTCACGGATTTCCGGATGCTCCCGGTGGAAGGCGGTCAGGCTGTACTCGCGCGCGTCCTCCCAAGGGACGATGGCGGCTTCGTACGTTTTCAGCGCCGCCAGCAGGGCAGGGAAGGCAATCGGCGCATCCACCGCCATCATCTGGCAGCGCCCAGACTGCTTGCAGGCTTCGCGGGCGATTTTCTGCCAGCGCTCCTGCTTCTTCGCGCCGTCCTTGGCGCTGAGCTGCACGACGCAGCGGCTCATAGCCACCGGGACAACCCGCGCTGCGCCCAGCTCCACCGCCTTTTGCACAATCAGCTCCATCTTCTCCGCTTTTGGCAAGCCCTGATAAAGCGTGATGCGCAATGTCGCCTCGGTGGAGGGCAGTTCGCTTATCAAGCGCGCCGTCACGCCCTCCGCCGTCATTTCCGCGATTTCGGCGGAAAAGCGACGACCGTCCAGGAACAGCTCTGCCGCGTCGCCCGGCTGCATCCGCAGCACGCGGGACGCATGACGCGCGTCCTCCTCCGACAGCATGACAAGGCTGCCAATTTCACCCAGCCCGTCAGCATAAAAGCGGTGCATTACTTCTTCCTCCGGGACAGCATGGCGACCCACTCGCCCTTGCGCTTCGTTTCCAGAATCGTGTAATCGGCGGCGGTCAGCGCGTTCACCACGTCCTGTTCGCGTTCCTTGATGATGCCGGAGCAGATGAACAGCCCGCCGGGGACGATGTGATCCACCAGCGGCTGCGCGAACATGCAAATCACGTCGGCGATGATGTTCGCCACGCACAGGTCGCACACGCCGTCGCTGCTTGCCAGCAGATTGCCCTCCACCGCGCGGACGCGGTCGGACAGGTGATTGTGCTCGATGTTCTCCTTCGCCACGCGCACCGCCACGGGGTCAATGTCGATGGCAAGCACGTCCTTTGCGCCGAGCATCGCCGCGCCGATGGCAAGGATGCCGCTGCCCGTGCCGACGTCGATGACCGATTCGCCGCCGTGCATCGCGTCCTCCAGCAGCTCCAGGCACATCGAGGTCGTCTCGTGCGTGCCGGAACCGAACGCCATGCCGGGGTCAATCTCGATGATGCGGTCGCCGGACTGCGGGTCGTAATGTTCCCACGTCGGCTTTACCACCAGCGAACGCCCCGCCTTGAACGGCTTGTAGAACTTCTTCCACACCTCCGCCCAGTCCTCATCACGAACATTCAGCGTCGAAATTTCCAGCGTGCCGAGGTCAAGCCCCAAATCCATGTGATGCAGTTCGTCGCAGCGGCTGCGCAGCGCCTGCATCCGGTCTGCGAAGGAGCTGTCCGGCGTGAACCACGCGTGCACCAGCACATCCTCCGGCATGGAGGAAATCAGATTCGGGTCGATAATCTCCCAGTAGCCATTGGGCTTGTCAGGGTCGGGAATATCCGCGCGATCCTCTACCATCGTGCCGGTCGCGCCCTCCGCCATCAGCGCCTCGGACACAATGTCCGCGCCCGCCGTGGTGGTATGAATCGTCAATTCAATCCAGTCCATGTGTGTACCTTCCTTACAGATAAAATACCAACATAATTATATAGCAAAACCCTGCCGAAATCAACCCGGCAGGGTAAAGGAGATGAAAAACTGTGGCGGAAAGTGCTGGAAAGGGGGAAAATTCCGTGATTCCCCCTGCAACAACAAAAGTCAACTATGGGAGTGCGCACCCGAAGGGGTGGAGGGGGCGATCGGAAAGCCCCCTCCTCGCCTCCGCAGAGGCGAAATCCCTGCGCATGAAGCAGAATCTTTTACGCAGAAAGCACGAATCAATCAGTCGTAGAACGACTCTATCCCATCCAGCAGATGCCCCTCGCGCACATCGCGGGTGGTGGTGTACATCCGCCGCGTCAGCACCGTGCCGCCGCGGTAGTACAGGCAGATGAACGGGCAGTCCTTCGCAAACTGCTCCTGAATGTCGTACAGCACGGATTGGTAATCCGCCTGCGTGACCTGTGTGCGCAGTTTCTTGAACAGCGCATCCATCGTCTTTGAGCGGTAGGCGACGTAGTTGCAGGTGTTGCCGCTCATCAGCAGAAAGCCGGGGTCGGGGCAGACGTCCATGGCGAAGGAAACCAGCGCAATGTGGAAATTGCCCGCTTTCAGGCGCTCCTGCATCGTGCTGTACGACACCGTCTCCACCGTCGCCTTGATGCCGATTTGCCCCAGCATGTCGGCAATCATGTTCGCCGCCTGCACGCGCACGCTGTTGTCCGGCTCTTCGTAGGTGATGATGTTGTAGGTGAGGTCGGCGGCTTCGTTGTTCTTGTTGGGCTTGTCCACATAGCCGCTGCCATCGGTGTCGTACCAGCCGTCCTCCTCCAGCAGCTGCCGCGCCTTGTTCAAATCAACTTGGAAGTAGGAGGACAAGTTCGAGTTGTACATCCACGTTCCCTGAATCATGGGCGTGTTCGTCCGGTCAACCATGCTCATGTAGACGGACTGGACGATGGAATCAATGTTGATGCAGGAGCGAATCGCCGTGCGCATGTTGTTTGTCATCGAGCCGAGATAGTTGTTCAGCAGCAGGCACTCCAGCTGATTCGTGCGGTAGGTGATGGCGAGCGTGTTGGTGGAGGATTTGTACTGCGCAATGGACAATGAACGGGAAAATATGGCATCGACGTTGGAATACTGGTACGCATTTACCACGTCGGCGTCCTTGCCGTACAGGTCGAAGTAGAGATTCTTGAACTGCGGCGGCTTGCCGCTGTAATACGGGTTCAGCGAGAGCGTCATGCTGCCCTTCGTGCCGTTGGAATAGGGCGTGAAGGCCGTAATCATGTACGCGCCTGTGCCGGGGGGGTTTGCGCTTTCCAGTGCGCTCGCGGGCAGCACCGGGAATGTCATGGCATACAGCACGCCGTAATACTGCCGATCGGCGCGCACCTCCACCGTGTAGTTGTCCCGTGCCTTGATTTCCTTGACGAAGTAGCGCAGATTGGCGTAGTATCCCTTGTTCGTCAGGTTTGTGTCCTTGGCGCAGGAAATGATGTAGTTCGCCGTCGCGACGACGTCGTTCGCCGTCATTTCCGTCCCGTCGGAGAACAGCACGCCCTGCCGCAGCGTGAAGGTCCATGTGCGGCCGTTGCCGGTCTGCGTCCAGCTTTCCGCCAGACCGGCCTGCGGCTGATAGTTGTCGTCAATGGTGATGAGCGAATCGTACATCAGGTCGAAGATGGAAAGCATGTCCCGCTCGACCGGGAAGAGGGGATTCAGGCTCGTCGTCTTGCTGCTCTGGATGCCGATGACCAGTGCGTCACTGGTTGGCGACGCCTGCGCGGACAGCACGGGCAGACATAGAATCGCCATCAGCAGCGCCAGCAGCTTCCGCGCTTTCGTTGGGGTAGAGAAGGGCTTCGTAAATGCCATAGGATGTCGTCACTCTCCCTGCGTATTGTTTGGTCGGGCCGTCCGGCAGCTTGTCTACGGGGATGGTCACGCCGTCTGACGAAATGCCCTTGTCACTCAGCCAGCGGGTGACGGTCGTCTGCCCCGCGTGATAGGCGGAGGAGACAAGCACCGCGTCGCCCCGGAACAGCTTGGACAGGTAATTCAAGTACCAGCAGCCGTAGCGGATGTTCGTTTCCGCGTCGTAGAGGTGGTCGAAGGAATAATTGCTGTCGCCGATTTTCCCGGCAATCCATTCTGCCGTGTCTGGCATCAGCTGCATCAGCCCGCGCGCGCCCACACTTGATTCCGCATCCGTGCGGAAGGAGCTTTCATTGCGGATGATGGCGGCGACGAACGCGGGGCGGAGGTTGTATTCCGCCGCATAGCGCTCAATCAGCGGCTGGTAGGTGATGGAATTTCCGCTTTCGCCCTCGACGACGTGATAGTAGCTCAGCGTGTTCTGCCGCGCGGTTTCCCACTCTTCGGCGCGCGTCGTCAAGTACGCCTGCATCAGGTAGTGCGCCGCCAGCAGCCCCAGCAGCACGATGCACAGCCCGACAATCGTCCACGTCAGCCAAAGGGGCAGGCGATTCGGGTCGGCAGTTTCCGTCGAGGCGGATTCCGCCAGAATGGATTCCACCCGATGCGGCACGGCGGATTGCGTCGGACGCGGGGCAGTGCGGCGCTGCGGCTGCGAATACGCCGGATTCATGCCCGCATACGGCGCCTGCGCCTGACGCACGGGCGGCATTTGCGCGGGACGCTGCGGCGGACGCTGATTCGGCAGCTGCGTGTAATACCCTGTCTGCTGCTGATACCACGCGGGCGCGGCGGAGGGCTGCTGCATGGCTTGCTGCACAGGCGAGGGCGGTGGATTCTGTGAATTTGATTGCGGCGGATAGCCCCGCGTTGGCTGCACCGGATGCTGCGTCACCGGCTGCGCTGCCTGCGCGGATGGGGGTGTCTGCGCCTGATAGCGGTCACTTCGTCTGGGACGCGGTGTGTTTTCCATGCGAACCCTCCTTCGCAAGTTCGGCGGCGTAAAGCGGGGGAATCAGCGCGGCGGTTTCTTCAATCGTGCCGTCTGTCGGGATGACGACGTTCGCCCGGCGCGCCTTTTCCGCCGTGTCCATTTGGCTGCGCAGGCGGTTTTCCGCTTCCTCGCGGGTGAAGCCGTCGCGTGCCATCAGGCGGGCAAGCTGCGTCTCGCGGGGGAGCGACGCGCACCAGACCGTGTTGCACAGCCCGTCCAGCCCAGCTTCGTAGAGCAGCGGCATGTCCAGCACGCAGATTTTCGCGCCGCCCTCCTTCGCGCGGAGGATTTCCCGTTCAATCATCTCCCGCAGGAGCGGCTGCATCAAGTCATCCAGCGCATGACGGCGCTCGTCGCTGGCGAAGATAAGGCTGCCCAGCGCGCGGCGGTCAAGCGTGCCGTCCGCGTGGAAAACCTCGCTGCCGAATTCTGCACGAATCGCGGGCAGTGCCAGCCCGCCCGGCTGCGTCAGCGCGCGGGAGAGCTGGTCGCCGTCGATGATGGTGGCGCCGAGCGATTTCAGCGCGAGCGAAATGGTGGATTTTCCACAGGCAATACCGCCTGTCAGACCGATGATGCGCATGAGAATATCCCTCCTTTTGGGCGCGCAGGTTTGCTTATCAAACGAATCAGCGCGCCAAAAGACTGCATTTCAATCCACGCTCCCCACGCGGGGAGCGAAAGCGCAAAGCGACAATTCTGCCTGCCAAAACCATACGCTTTGCACAATAAAATCAACCGATAATGAAGCAAAACACCCCGGCAGGGCGTTTTTTTTGCGTCCTGCCGGGAGGTTTGGGGGAAAATCAAATCTTCGTTTCCAGCAGCTTCTTTTTGAGGTCGTTTTCCATCTGATAGAGCGTCTTTTCGGCTTCGACGCGCTTGGTGTGACCTTCCTGCTGGATGGTCATCACCTCGCTGATGGTGTCGATGAGGCTCTGGTTCGTCTGCACGAGCGTCTCGATGTCGATGATGCCGCGCTCGGATTCCTTTGCCGTCTCGATGGTGCTCATTTTGAGCGTCTCGGCGTTCTTCTTCAGCAGCTCGTTGGTCATGTTCGTGACCGCGCGCTGCGCCTGCATCGCCTGCTGCGTGTGGTGCAGCCCAAGCGCCAGCACCATCTGGTTCTTCCACAGCGGCAGCGTGTTGGAAATGGTGGACTGAATGCGTTCCACCAGCAAGCTGTCATTGTTCTGCAAAAGGCGAATCTGCGGCGCCATCTGCATGGATACCTGACGGGTCAGCTTCAGGTCGTGCAGCTTTTTCTCGAAGCGGTCGCACTGCGCGGCAAGGTCGTTCGCCTTCTGCGCGTCCATCGCGTCGCCGGATTCTGCCGCCTTCGCCATCAGCGCCTTCAGTTCGCCCTCGCGCACGCGCTGCAATTTCTCTTCGCCCGCGATGATGTAGAGCGTCAGCTGGCGGAAATACGCCGTGTTCTGGTCGTACAGGCGATCGAACATGGCAACGTCCTTGAGCAGCTGCGCCTGATACCCTTCCAGCGAGGTCGCGATATTTTCGACGTTCACATTCGCCTTGTTATAGCGTGCCTTCATGCGCTCAATGCGGTTGTCGGCACTGTGGAAGATTTTGAAGATGCCCTTGGGTTCTTCCGCGTCCGCCTCAAAGCCCTTCAGTTCAACGACGAGGTTTTCCAGCATCTTGCCGACTTCGCCCGTGTCCGACGTGCGGACGGCTTGCAGCGCGCTCTCGGAGAAATCGCTGATGTGTTTTTGCGCATCCGCGCCGAAGAGCAGCACATGGTCAGGGTTGGTGATGTCCAGCTTGGTCAGAAAGTCCTCAATCGCGGCGCGCTCGGCGGGGGTCAGCTGGCTCTGGTCGAGGCGGGGCGCGGTCGCTGGGGCGCTGGTCTGCGGCTGCGCGGCGGCAGCGGTCGGCACGGCAAGCGGTTCAGCTGTGGTTGATGCGGCGGCGGGCTGCTGCTGAATGCTCTGCGCGGGGGCTGCGGACGGCGCGACAGGATCGGGAACATCCGGCGTGAGGGAAAGCATCGGGAACTGGTCAGCCATGGGAAAATCCTCCTCGTGTATATTGATAATTGTTAATCCTGATAGAACTTCTTCTGCTGCCGGTCGGCTTCGGGAATATCCTCCTCCGGCATTTTCAGCACGGGTGCGCCCTGATTCATTTGCCGCGCCGCCGCCGTGCCGGATGTGTGCAAATCCGCCTGCTGCGTCGAATAGGGGACAGACGCGTTCTGCTGCTGCCGGTTCGCCTCTTTCAGCGATTCGGACAGCACACTCTCCATGTAGCCGTCGCGCTTGAGCATCTGTTCCAGCACGTCCATGTCCGCGCTCATGTCCAGCATGTCGTCCTTGTGCATGGCGTCAAGCTGCTTCTGCGCGGCTTGCAGAATCATGTCCAGCGCGTGGATGAGGTTCTCGCGCGTCGTGTTCATCTCGCTGTACGACACGCCGCGGGTTTTCATCGTGCGGTAGGACTGCAGGAGCTTGAGCGTCGTGGGCAGATAGTAGCTCATGAACTTGCGCATCCGGCTGGCTTCATTGGGGTCATCGACGACTGTTTGCAGCATCTTGCGCACCAATTCATCGAGGTCTTTCAGCCGCCGGGTCATCACGAACTCGTCAATTTGCTCGCGCTCGGCGGCAATCTGGCTGAGCAAGTCCAGCCCGCCGGCGACAACTTCCTTCGCGCGCTGATCCTCCGGCGTACCCACCTGAATCACCGGCTCTTCCTTCACGCGCTCGCCATTCTCGGTGTGCAGCCCATCCAGCGGCGTCGCCATCGTCTCAATCAGCTTCTTCAGCCCGGAGGCAATGGCAAATCCGCCGACGAACCGCCAGAAGCCGGGAATCGGCAGAGAAATAATCCCCAGAAATGACACCCAGAACGCAATCTGACCGGCGATAACCGCTTTGGTTTCCTTTTTCTTCTTGGACTTGCTCATGGAAGTCTCCTTACTCCTCAATCAATCACGGGATGCTGTCATTATACCGGAAAGCGGCGCGGATGCGCAAGGGGAAGCGGCGGAAAAATACGCTTTGCCGCCTGAAAAATACACTGTGACCGCGCAAAACACAGCAACCCTTTCTATTATAGCACACTTGCCGGGCAAAAGGAAAGCACAAAAGATGAGAATTTCATGAAACTTGCGCGTTCTGCCGGGGGAGAATTGCGCATACCCTGTCCCGAACAACCGAAAGGAGGAAAACGCGGTGGATGCGCAGCTTCGGAAGGAAACGGTGACGATGGAGCAGGTGACGGCACACGGGGCGTCACAGGCGGTGGTGGAAGGCGAAATTACGCTGCCCGGCGGCCTGCGGGAGGAAACGCACGTCCTGCACGCGGGCGGGATGGCGGTGGTGGACAGCGCCGAAAGTGGGGCTGACCGCGCGACGCTCTCCGGCAAGGTGATTTTCCACGTCCTCTACACGCAGGGCGCGCCGAATCAGGTGCATGTGGTGGAGGCGACGGCGGACTTTATCCACCAGTGCGATTTGCCGGGCGCGCAGCCGAAAGGTCGCGTACAGGCACAGGCGAGGGTGGAGCATGTGGATGCCTCGGTGCAGGGCGGGCGGCTGAATATGCGCGCGATTGTGCAGCTGGATGCCCGCGGCGCGTCCACGCAGGCGCTGGAGGTGCTCACAGGGGTGAATGCGCCGGGCGGCGCGGAAGTCGCCACGCAGGAGATTGCCCTGCGTCGAACCGTTGCCAGCGGACAGGCGGATACGCTGCTCCGGGAGGAATTTGAGCTGCCGGAGGGGTTGCAGGTGCGCGAGACGCTCTGCGCGGACGCGGCGGCGCAAATCAGCGATATCACGGGCGGACAGGAGAAAATCGGCGTGGAAGGCACGGTGACCATTTCGGCGGTGCACGCCAGCGATTTGCCCGGCAAGCCGCTTGTCGTCACGCACCATGAGGCACCGTTCAGCCAGACGCTCGAGCTCAGCGGCGAAAGCGGTGATTTGCTTGATGCCCGCGTGACCGTGCGTGACGTCGCGGTCGCCAGTCAGGACGCGGGCGACGGGGGAAAGACGCTGCGGGCGGAAGTCCTCCTTGGCGTGCAGGGGACGGCGGACACGCAGGAGAAGCTGACTGTCCTGCGCGATGCGTACACCTATCAGGGGGCGGCGCTGACCTTTTCCGGGCGCGACGTGGTGATTCGCACGGGGCAAAGGCGCGCCTCTGCCGCTGAATCCGGCAAGACGACGCTGCTCCTGCCCGACGGCACGCCCCCTGTGCGCGGGATGCTTGCCGCGTTTGCCACGCCCATCATGACCGCGCAGGACAGCACGGGCAGCCGCTTGAACACCGAGGGGATGCTCGAAATCACCCTGCTGTACATGACCGACGAGAACACCGCGCCCGTGACCGTGCATCAGGAAACGCCGTTCCGCACGTCCTTTGCCGTCTCCGCCGCGCCGGACAGCATCATTACCCTGACGGCGGATGAGGTGGAAGCCACGCCGATTACCTCCGACCGCGTGGAACTGCGCTACGTCCTCCGCCTGACCTGCGACGGCGTGGAGACGCAAAGTGCGCACCTGTTGACCGACGCGCAGGAAGAAGCGGCAGATGAGGTGGACGACGGGCTGTACCTGTGCTACTGCCAGACCGGCGAGGACTGGTGGACGCTGGCGAAGGAATACCGCGTGCCGCAGGAAAAGCTGCGGCGGCTGAATCCCGATTTGCCGGATGCGCTCAAAGCGGGCACGGGCGTAGTGGTGTGGAAGAAGAGCCCATAAGCAAGCAGGTCGGAGGCAATCGCGCTTCCGACCTGCTTGGCATATCAAATTTGTTCGATGACGCTCTCCATGCACGTTTCGCACCGAAACACCCTGCCATACCGCTTTTCCAGCGCCGCAAACGCCGCGTCCGCCGTGTCTTTTGTCTCGAACGCGCCGAACACCGCCGACCCGCTCCCGGTCATCAGCGAAGCCGCCGCGCCGAAATTCCGCAAATCCGCAATCGCATCCGCAATTGCTGGACGCATCTGCTCGCTCACCGGCTGCAATACGTTCCCCAGCGCCGGAGACAGCGCACGCAAATCCCCATCTGCCAAAGCCGCCTGCGCCGCGTCATTGTCCGGACGGAACGAAACCGCCTGCGCATGGTATGCCGCAAATACGTCGCGCGTAGAAAGTCCGCCGCACGGCTGAATCACCACCAGCGGGAAGCAGCGCCCGCAGGGGAGTTCCTGCATTGCTTCCCCAATGCCGCGGGTGCGGGTCAATCCGCCGCGGATGCAGAACGGCACGTCCGCTCCCAGCGTCAAGCCGACATCTTCCAGCTCCGCCCGCGTCAGTCCGGTTTCCCATAGGCGATTCAGCCCCACCAGCACGCCTGCCGCGTCGCTGCTGCCGCCGCCCATGCCCGCCCCAACGGGAATGTGCTTCACAACGTGGATGCGCGCCCCCAGCGGACAGCTTGTTGCCTTTTGCAGCGCCCGCGCCGCCCGCAGCGCCAGATGATGCTCGTCCGCCGGGAGCAGCGGCGTGCCGCCCGTCGTCAGCGTGATGATGCCATCGGCCGTCTTCTCCAGCGTGATTTCGTCGGCAAGCGTCACGCTCTGCATCAGCATGTCCATCAGGTGGTAGCCGTCCGCCCGCCGCCCGGTAATATCCAGCGTCCAGTTGATTTTCGCCCGTGCTCCAATCCGCAGCATAGCTTTTGCCCTCCACAAAAGTGTCTTTCCTCTATCATACGCCAAACGCGGTGATTGTGCAAGGCGAAAAAATGTGTTATACTATAAGCGCCGCCGACAAAAGGCGGCAAACCACACGTTCGGATACAGTCCGAGAGGAGCAGAAGTGAAGAAACAGGATAAAACGCCCGTGCTGATTAACCTGGTCAGCACCATCCGCGACGAAGAGGGCGAGCAGGAAGCGCCGATGCAGCTGTTCTGCCGCGGAGAACTCAAGAAAACCGCCAGCGGCTATCTCATCCGCTATCAGGAGTCCATGCCGACGGAGGATGACAGCGAGATGGTGACGAGCGACGTGATTCTGTCGCTGTCCGAGCACCGCGTGACCATGAGCCGTCCCGGCGAATACGGCACGACGATGGTGTTCGTAAAGGATCAGCGCTTTGAGGGCGCGTATCACACGCCGTTCGGGGATATGGCGATGGCGGTGTTCCCGACGCAGGTCAAGTGCCGCGCGGCGGACGACGCCGGGATGGTGCACCTCGAATATCAGCTGGATGTGCAGGGGCGCTTCACGGCGATGCACACCATCCACATTGACTATTGCGCGACGGGGGCGCAGTAAGGATGCTGTCGGCGCTTCGGCAGGAGCTGCAGGAGATGCTGGCAACCGTGCCGACGCTTCGCCGCCCGGCGCTGCGGCGGTCGGAGGACGCGAACGCGCTCTTCGCGACGGATTTGCCGCTTTTGGCGGGCGCGGCGGATTTCTGCCGACTGGCAGAGAAGCACGGCTGGCGGACGTGGATACACGGCGGCTGGCTGCTGCTGGACAAGCTGCCGAATCCGCCGGATATGCCGACAAAAATCCCCGACGCGCCGGGCGAACTCGGCTGCTGCCTGTCGCTGCTTGCGCGCCATCCGGATGATACGGCGGACGACACGCTGCTTCGGGCACTCCTGAAATCGGCGGATGCCGGCGGTCAGGCGATGGAGAAATACTGCCGTATGCTGCATCGGGATTTAGCGGCGCGCTTGCGGACGCACAATCCGCTGCCGGGACGCTTGCTGCCGTACCTTTGCCGCGCGGCAGAAGAAAGGACGGGAAATCCATGATTATCAGCTGTATGGGGCACGCAAAATTTGTCATTGAGCTGGACAACGGCCTCCGCATCGTCACTGATCCGTATGATGCGTCGTGCGGCTATCCCGTGACGGCGAATCCGGCGGATGTGGTGCTGGTGTCGCATCAGCACCATGACCACAACGCGGTCGAGACGATTCCGGGGAATCCGCGCGTGATTGACCGGGCGGGGGATTTTGACCTCGGCGGCGGCGCGGCGGTGCGGGCGATAGAGGCGTACCACGATGAGCAGCAGGGGAAGCTGCGCGGTAAGACGCTGCTGTTCTGCCTGAAGGCGGAAGGGCTGACGGTGATGCACCTTGGCGATTTGGGGCACATGCTGACGACGGAACAGCGGTTGCTTTTGGGCAGTGCGGATATCGTGATGCTGCCCGTCGGCGGGTACTACACGATGGACGCGAATATGGCGAAGCAGGTGGCGGACGTGCTGCACGCGCGGGTGATTCTGCCGATGCACTACAAGACGGAAGCGAATGCGTCGTGGCCGATTGCGCCGGTGACGGACTTCCTGCGCCTGTATCCGGAGAAAGCGGAGGAGCTGCCGCTGCTGCGGGTGTCGGCGGGGGATTTGTCGTGCCAGCCGCACTTGGTGGTGCTGATGCCGCTGAGCTTGGGGAATGTCAAAGCGTAATGAAAAATGCCATCGGGAGCGAATTGCTTGCCCGATGGCGATTTTTTTGCTTTTGGGGATTTTGATTTTCCCCATGCAGTGCGCTTTTGGAAGCAAGGGGTTCGCCTCTGCGGAGGCGAACCCCCTGCCGCTCATGGCGCAGTCAACTCCTCCTCAATCCCATTCGCGCTGATTGTCAGCGGGCGGCGCAGCATCCACACGGCGATAATCAGCACCGCCGCGTAAACTGCGCTGCCGGTCAGCCGCGTCATCATCAGCCGGAAAGAACCCTGCGCCGTGCCGAAGCGGTCAATCAGCGCCGATTGCAGCGTCAGCAGCGACAGCAGCGCCGCGACGAGCGAAAGCACTTTCGCTGCCGAGAGAATCGGGCTGCCGAGCTTGCGGAAGCGAATCAGGTTCGAGATGGCAAGAAACATCATGACGAAGGTGTAGAGCGCGGAGAGGTAAATCAGGTGGCCGGGCAGCGCGGAGACGGATTGCCCCGACACCATCAGCAGCGTCAAGCCGCCAATCGGCACATTCAGCGCCAGCAGCGACCACGCGACGCGCCGATAGCAGCGGGATTCGTGGCGCGGCAGGGCGTCCGGCGGCAGCTTCCGCCCTCGGTGGTGCGAGAGCGTCAGGTCGGTGCGGACGATGGCGAGCATCAGCGTGTAGACACCCAGCGACAGCAGCCACATCGACCCGCTTTGCAGCGCAGTCAGCAGGTTATAAGCCGCGTAAAGGTAGTTGAGCACCATCACCAGCTGCAAATTTACGCTGGCGCGGAAGATTCGGTCTTGCTTGTACTGCACCGCCAGCGCGCTGCCCAGCAGCAGTCCCAGCGTACGGCGGAGGCGCTTGCTGCCCGGATTTTCTTTGGGAGAAGCAGATGATTTGAAAAGCATCGTCGTTTCCTCATGAGAAAGCAGATTGCAAAGCGCTTTCCCTTTGGCAAGTTCAACACGGGGCGGGCAAAATCCTGCTTGATACCGCAAAAAAGTGCAAACGAAAACAGGACACTGCCGAAGCAATGCCCTGTTATCTCTCGTGATAGCTCGTGAGAAGCAGCTGTCTCGAAAATTAGTTGAGACCGAAGCGCTTCTTGAAACGATCGACACGTCCGCCGGTATCCACCAGCTTCTGCTTGCCGGTGTAGAAGGGATGGCACTTAGAGCAGATATCCACTCGAAGTTCCTTCTTGGTCGAGCCGGTTTCAAACGTCTCACCGCACACGCAGCGAACGATGCACTTGCCGTAGTTGGGATGGATCTTTTCCTTCATTGCGATTTCACCTCTTTCGCGTATGCAATGATCAGCTTATTCAGCCGCAGAAATCATTGTATCATATTTGCCGGGTGATTGCAAGCCTTTTTTCTCTGAATCCGAAACTTTTTTCTGCTTTTTTGGGAAGCAAGGCGGATTACTGCTTCATCAGCGCCGCCCAGTCCTTGATGCGGACAAGCAAATCCTCATTGTTGGTCGTCTTTTCCAGCATCGACAGCAGCTGCGGAATCATGTCCACCGCGCGCAGGCTGCCCAGCATCTCGTGGATGAGCTTGATGCCGTCCAGCTGCTCCTTGCTGGCGATAAGTTCGGCGCGCTTCGTGCCGGAGAGCAGCAGGTTGACCGGGGGATAAATGCCCGCGCGCGCTGCCGCCGTGTCCAGCACCAGCTCCATATTCGCCGTGCCCTTCAGGTCTTCCGCGATGGAGTCATCCACGCGGCTGCCCGTTTCGATGTTCATGACGGCGAAAATCGTCAGCGAACCGCCTTCACGCAGGCAGCGCGCCGCGCCGAAGAGCTTCTTCGCCTTTTGCAGGCTTACCGGATTCACCATGCCGATGGTTTGCCGCCCCTGCTGAACAGCCGCGGTTGTGTAAACCTTGGAGAGGTAGGTCAGGCTGTCCACCAGCAGAATCACGTTTTTCTTCATTTCCACCAACCGCTCGGCGCGCTCCAGCACCATGTCGGTGATGCGCAGATGATTTTCCGGCGTCTGATCGAAGGTGGAGGCAATCACCTCGCCGTGCGTGTGGTCACGGTAGAGCGTCGCGTCCTCGGGCGTGCCGCCCAGCAGCAGCGTCATCACCACCGCATCCGGATGGCAGATGCTGGCTGCGTTGGCAATGGAGGACAGCAGATGCGCCTTGTCCACGGCAGGCGGGCAGTGAATCAGCCCGCGCTGACCAAAGCCAATCGGCGCAACGAGGTCAATCAGGCGCATGTCAAGGAACTCATTGCTGCCGCCTTCCACTTCGAGGGTGATGTGCTCGTGCGGATAGCAGGGCGTCAGGGCGTCAAACGCGGGGCGGCTCGCTACCGAATCAGCGGGGCAGCCGTTGACCTCGGTGATGTAGAGCATGGCGGAGTACTTGTCGCCGTCGCGCTGGGGACGCACCTTGCCGGTTACGAAGTCGCCCGTGCGGAGATAGAAGCGGCGAACCTGCGCCATCGAGACGTAAATATCGCGATTGCTGGGGGTGAGCGACGCGCCGCGCAGGAAGCCGTAGCCGTCCGGGTGCAGCTCCAGAATGCCCGAACCATCCTGACATTCCGCCGGGGAGAGCATGTCGCTCGGCGAACACGCCCACATGCTCTGCAAGTCTGACGGTACGTCGCGCTGGGGACTGTTGAAGCTGGGCTGACGGGCGCGGCCGCTGTCAAAGGCGCTCGGCGCATCGTAGGAACGGGAATAGCGGGGAGCGTCCGTGCCGAAGGCGGAACGCGGCGCATCCGTGCCATAGGCAGGGCGGCGGTCGGGCAGGTCACTGCCGTACGCGGGGCGGCGGTCGGGCACATCCGAGCCATAGGCAGAGCGGCGATCGGGCAGGTCATTGCCGTACGTCGGGCGGCGGTCAGCCCAGCTGCTGGCCGTGCGGGGCGCGTCATACGAGCGGTCATTCGTAGAATCTGCCTGCGCCGCCGGGCCGAAGCGCGTGTAGTTTACCGGACGCGCCGGGCGGGCAAAGTCGTTCCCCTGGGGACGTGCCGGGCGATTGCCAAACGAATTGCTGGATGCCTGATATGCAGGCTTGCTGCCGAAGCGCGGCGGCGTCGCGGGCGCTTGATACGCCGGGCGGAAGCCGCTTATGGCGGGGCGCGCATCCGATGCGGGCTGTGCGGGCGCAGCGGGTTTTTCCGCTTCCGGCTTGGACGCGGCGCCCGCGGGTGCGGCGACTGCGGGTGCGGCGCCTGCGGGTGCGGCAGTTTCCGGTTTGGCGGCGGATGGTACGGGCTGCTTGTTGGCAGGCGCGGGGGATTCCGACGGCTTCTCATCCTTCACGGCAGCGGGAACCTCGGCTTTTTCCACGGGGGATTCCTGTTTGTCGTCAGACTTTGGAATGGGGGTGAAATCCATCGGCACAGCGGGGATGTCGCTGTATTTCGCGTTGCGCGCGCGGTCGAGTTTCTCGACGATACCTGCCTTGGAAATGCCCGCGCCGAGCTGCACGCCCATGGCCTTGGCAACCTTGCGCAGCTCCAGCACCGTCAGCTGACTAAAATCTTGATTCTTCCATTCGGACATAGCTTGAAAAAGCCTCCTTGCTCTCCCAAATCTCTGTAATCTATATTATCCGTTACGGCTGTTCATTGCGGGCGACGATGAAGTCGCGGTGCACTGCCTGCTCAACGAAATGCGAAAAGTCATCATACGGCGGCTCGGTCAGCAGCGTGAAGCCTGCGTTTTGCAGCAGCGTCAGCAGCGTATCCTTGCGCAGCGTCAGCGTGTTGAAGGAAATCGCCGCCGCGCCGCCGGGTTTGAGCGCCCGCCGCCACGCGGGGAGGATACGCTCCAGCAGCTTGGGGAAGCTCTCCGCCTTTTTTCCGTTCTGCGGCGCGTGCTGCACGCCATAGGGAAGGTCGCAGACGAGCAAATCCGCCGGACGCTTCTTCAGCAGGTCGCCGACAAGCCCACTGTCCCCCTCCGCCAGCATCAGCGTGCGCACATCATCCGCCGCGAAATGCTCCTTCGTGTCACTGAAGGTGTATTCGGCAATCGGCACAGGGGTCTTTTGCAGCGTGCGGCTGCTCTGTGCGAGGCGGTGCTTCAGGCGATGGAATTGCAGATAATTGCTGAAATAATCCGCCGCTTCCTTCAAATCCTTGCGGTCTATGTCGAGGCAGACGGCGTTCATGCCGTTTTGCAGCGCGACGAAGCCGGTTGTGCACTTGCCGCACATGGGGTCAAGCACGGTCAGCGGCTGGTCTGCAAGGGCGAAATCACTCGCGGCACGGGCGCAGTTCATCATCATATGGGTGAACGCGGCGCTCGTTTTGCCCTTGTACTTCAAAATCTCCGAGAGGTCGTCGGGCAGATAGGCAGTGTGTCCCCAATCCAGCGGGCGCAGCAGACCGCCATCCACGCACTCGAAGAGCATCAGGCGTGTGCTGTGCGTGCCCAGCAGCGCAAGCGCTTCGGGCGTCAGCGCATTGGCGGAGAAAGTCAGGCATGGTACGCCGCCGATGGTCGTCACCTGCGTTTCAGCGGGCAGGGAAAGCGCGCACAGCAAACAGGTCAACTCGGCTTGACCAAGTTTGACCTGCGCGTCACGGTAGCGGATATTCGCGTGTGGGGCTAACTGCAAGCAAAATTGCATAGAAGAAACATACTCCTTAGCGCAGTAAAATCAGGGTATCAAAAAAGGCACACAAAAAAAGAATAATGATGTAAAAAAATCAGCCAGCAGGGACGTAAAGTGCAAAATCACCATATAGAAAGGCATGAGAAACCTGCTGTTGCCAATAGTATAGCAAAATACACGCGATTATGCAAGGGGCGATAGGAAAGATTTTTCTTATTGCGGAATTCGGAATTAAAAAAGAAAACCCCTTCCGAGGAAAAACCTCGAAAGGGGAATGCCATTGCGCACAATCAGCACATTCGTGGCGAAGGGCAAAGAACCCTTACAGCCGGACCATTGAGAAATGCCGCGGGGCAATGATGACAAAAGTCATCAATACTTGCGCTTGCGGGCAGCTTCGGCCTTCTTCTTGCGCTTGACGCTGGGCTTTTCGTAATGCTCACGCTTACGAACTTCCTGAATCACACCACTGCGGGCGCACTGACGCTTGAAGCGCTTCAGAGCACTCTCCAGGGATTCATTCTCACGGACGCGTACCTCGGACACTGTTATCCCTCCTTTCGCTCATCTCGCCTTGACATCAGCCACATAGACAGACGGATGGCGAACCGTATAGCTATTATAGCAAAAGATGATGCGCACGTCAATGCCTAATTGCAAATTTCCGAAAAAAATCTCCTGAAAATTGCGGATTTACGCGTTGCGGACGATGCTTTCCAGCACATTGACCATTGCTTCCATCGCCTCGACGGTAATCATTTCCTTTCTGCCATGGAAATTATAACCGCCGGTGGAGAGATTCGGGCAGGGCAGCCCCATGTAGGACAGGCGCGCGCCGTCCGTGCCGCCGCGGATGGGGGAGATGATGGGGGTCACGCCGTTTTCCTCAAACGCCGCTTTCGCCTTCTCCACCACGTCCATGTGCTGCTCCATGATTTCGCGCATGTTGCGATAGCTGTCGCGGACGACGCACTCGAACGTCCCCGCGCCCCACTTCTGGTTCAGGTAGTCGGTAATCTGCTGCACGGTCGCCTTGCGCGCATCGAACTTCTGCGCGTCGTGGTCGCGGATGATGTACTGCAGCGTCGCCAGTTCCTCGTCGCCCTCCATGTGCATCAGGTGGTAGAAGCCCTCGTAGCCGCAGGTGTGCGCGGGCGTTTCCGCCGGGGGCAGCATACTGTTCCACTCAATGGCCATCAGCAGGGCGTTGCGCATCTGGTTCTTCGCGCTGCCGGGGTGGATGTTCACGCCGTGTACCTTGATGGCGCACGACGCGGCGTTGAAGTTCTCGTACTCCAGTTCGCCCAGCGCGCCGCCATCCACCGTGTAGGCGTAATCCGCGCCGAAGCCTGCTACATTGAAGTGATCCGCGCCGCTGCCGATTTCCTCGTCCGGCGTAAAGCCGATGCACACCGTGCAGTGCTCCGGCGCATCGGGGGCGGTCAGCCGCTTGCACAGCGCCATAATTTCCGCCACGCCCGCCTTATCATCCGCGCCCAGCACGCTGTCGCCGCTGGTGACAATCAGCTCCTGCCCCTGCAAGTCCTTCAGGAACGGGAAGCCGTCGATGACCACGCCGTTTTTGAGCGTGATGGCGCGGCCGTCGTAGTGCTCGATGATGACGGGGTGCGTCGGGCCCTTCACGCCGTCGGATGTATCCATATGCGAAATCAGCCCGACTTTCGCCGGATGATTGCCCTTGGCGGGAATCGTCGCGTACACATAGCAGTGGTCGTCTACGCGGGCGTTGTCGATGCCCATTGCGTGCAGCTCGTCCACCAGCATTTTTGCCAGCACCCACTGGTTCGGCGTGGACGGGCAGGTGCCGCTCGTCTCGCTGGAGGTCGTTTCAATCTGGACATACCGCAGGAAATTTTCTTTGACGTTGGACATGGGAAACCCTCCTTATATATAATGTAGATTTTGTGGATGATGTGGATTTTTGCCGTCGCTGACCGGGCTTGGCGTTTCACAAAGGCGAAAGCGCTTTATTCCGCGTGATGATGCAGCGCCGCGAGCGCCGTTTGAATCCCATCCACCGCCGCGGATACGATGCCGCCCGCGAAACCTGCGCCTTCGCCCGCCGGGTACAGCCCATCCACCCGCTCCGCCATCAGCGTCTCCCGATTTCGGGGCAAACGCACCGGCGACGACGAGCGCGTCTCCACGCCTGTCAGCAGCGCATCCGGATGCGCAAAGCCGTGCAGCTGCCCATCCATCCGCCGAATGCCGAACTTCAAGTCCTCGATGATGAAATCAGGCAGACACGCGCGCAAATCCGCCGGCACAACGCCCGGACGGTAGGTCGGCTGCACGTCGCCAAGGCGCGTCGTGGCGCGGTCATGCAGCAAATCCTCCACGCGCTGCACCGGCGCTTTGTACCCGCCGCCGCCAAGGCGGAATGCCGCCTGCTCAATGCTCCGCTGCCACACGAAGCCCGCCAGCGGGTGATCATCGCCAAAGTCCTCCGGACGCACGCCCACCAGCAGCGCACTGTTCGCGTTTTCGCCCGCGCGCGCGTGGTAGCTCATGCCGTTGACGCACAGACCATCCGGCTGACTTGCCGCCGCAATCACCTCGCCGCCCGGACACATGCAGAAGGTGTATGTTCCGCGGCCGTCGGGCGTATGGACGGCGAGCTTGTAGTCTGCCGCCTTCAGCGCGGGGTGCGTCCAGCATTTGCCGTATTGGCTCTGGCTGATGAGCGCTTGCGGATGCTCAATGCGCACACCCATGGCGAATGGCTTCTGCTCCATGCGCACGCCTTGCCGGAACAGCGTCTGCATGGTGTCGCGCGCGCTGTGACCGATGGCGAGAATCACCGTGTCGGTGCGGATTTCCTGTGTTTCGCCGCCGCAGAGCACCGTGATGCCCTCCATGCTTTCGCCGCGCATCATCAGCCCGGTCAGGCGCGTGTCAAACCGCACTTGACCGCCCAGCTGGATGATTTCCTGCCGCATCGAGCGTACAACGCCCTTGAGCAAATCCGTGCCGACGTGCGGTTTTGCGATGTACAGGATGTCCTCCGGCGCGCCGTGGTCGACGAAGGTTTGCAGCACCGTGCGAATCAGCGGTGATTTCGTGCCGGTGGTCAGCTTGCCATCAGAGAACGCGCCCGCGCCGCCCTCGCCGAACTGCACGTTGCTTTCCGGGTCGAGGATGCCCTGCTCCTGCATCATCTGCACGGATTTTGTGCGTTCCTCGACGGGCTTGCCGCGCTCGATGAGAATCGGCTGCACACCCGCGCGTGCCAACGTCAGCGCAGCAAACAGCCCCGCCGGGCCGGCCCCGACGACCACGGGTGGATGCTCGAACCGCGCTTTCGGCAGCGTCGGCGCTTTGGGGAAGGTGAACGGCGCCGCAACACCCGGCTTGAGCCGCGCGAGCACCTTCGCTTCATCCTTCAGCGTCACCGCGACGCTCAGGACGAAGTGCACATCCGCCTTGTCGCGCGCATCGACCGCCTTTTTGAGCGGTACGACGCTTTTGAGCTGCTCCGGCGCACATTTCAGCTTGCGGAGAATCAGCGCATTCAGCGTTTCAGGGGTGAAATCGAGGGGGAGGGAGAGAGAATCGAGACGAAGCATGGGGAACTCCTTTGTTTAATGCGGAATTAGGCACGCCGTCCCCCGGATCAACACGCGGGCACAGCATGAAGATGTGACCAACTGAATCGCGTGAAAGGGTCAAGGGACGAAGTCCCTTGCAGGGTGCAGGGACAGCGTCCCTGCTGGGGTTTAAGGGGCAACGCCCCTTGGTCTCCCCCAATCAACACGCGGGCACAGCATGAAGATGTGACCAACTGAATCGCGCGAAAGGGTCAAGGGACGAAGTCCCTTGTGGAGTCCAGA
>OJPW01000427.1_pt1 | contig 36839 bp, 29 predicted proteins | sample 1598571 | NCBI WGS metagenome assembly OJPW01 (sample SAMN03922493, study PRJEB24848) | human gut metagenome | isolation source: stool sample | host: Homo sapiens | place: Germany | collected 2011-05
TCTCTCTTCTTGCGCCTTTTGTCATCTTTTTTCGGTTTCTACTATTGATTCGCATTATAGGGGGGAGCCTTTGGACAGCTTCACGACACGTCCAGCTGGTCGAGGTATTTGTAGCCGTTTTCGGCGATGTGGTCTTTGCGGCCCTGGAGGTTGTCGCCGAGGAGGAGGTCGAAGACCTGCATCGTGCGTTCCATGTCCTCGGGCATGACCTTGATGAGGCGGCGGGTGGCGGGGTTCATGGTGGTCATCCACATCATCTCGGGGTCGTTTTCGCCGAGGCCCTTGGAGCGGTTGATGGAGAGCTTCTTGCCCTCGAGCTTCTTGACGATCTCGGTCTTCTCCGCGTCGGTGTAGGCGAACCACGTCTTGTCCTTGCAGGTGATCTCATAAAGGGGCGACTCCGCGATATAGACGTAGCCCTCCTGAATAAGCGTGGGGCAGAGCCGGTAGATCATGGTCAAAATCAGCGTGCGGATCTGGTAGCCGTCGACGTCGGCGTCGGTGCAGATGATGACCTTGTTCCAGCGGAGGTTCTCAAGGTCGAACGCGGACAGGTCCTTCGTCTTCTTCGTCTGCACCTCTACGCCGCAGCCGAGCACGCGGATGAGGTCGGTGATGATGTCGGATTTGAAAATGCGCTCGTAATCGGCCTTCAGGCAGTTGAGGATCTTGCCGCGGACGGGCATGATGCCCTGGAACTCCGCGTCGCGCGAGAGCTTGACGGAGCCAAGGGCGGAATCGCCCTCGACGATATAGATCTCGCGCTTCGACACATCCTTCGTGCGGCAGTCGACGAACTTCTGCACGCGGTTGGCGATGTCAAGGCTGCCGGTCAGCTTCTTTTTGATGTTCAGGCGGGCCTTTTCGGCCGATTCGCGGCTCCGCTTGTTGACGAGGACCTGATCGGCGATGCGGTCGGCCTCCTGCTTGTTTTCGATGAAGTAGACGTGCAGACGGTCGCGGAAGAACTCGGTCATGGCGTCCTGCACAAATTTATTCGTGATGGCCTTTTTGGTCTGGTTCTCGTAGGAGGTCTGCGTGGAGAAGCAGTTCGTCACGAGGACGAGGCAGTCAGCCACGTCCTGGAACGTGAGCTTCGACTCGCCCTTGGTGTATTTGCCCGCCTGCTTGCAGTAGGCATCGATGGCGTAGACGAAGGCGTTTTTGACGGCCTTTTCCGGCGCGCCGCCGTGCTCGAGCCAGGAGGAGTTGTGGTAATACTCCAGACGGCTGACGCGGTTGGAGAAGCACAGGGCGGCGGAGATGCGGACCTTGTACTCCGGCTTGTCCTCGCGGTCGCGGCCCTTGCGCTCGGCCTGCCAGAACTGCGGCATGGTGAGCGTCTGCTCGCCCGCGATCTCGTTGACATAATCCAGTATCCCGTTGGGATAGCAGTAGTCGGTCTTCGTGAATTTCCCGTCTTCCTCGTTGCGGAAGGTAAAGGTCACGCCCGCGTTGACGACGGCCTGGCGCTTGAGGATGTCCTCAAAGTACTCCTTGGGGATATCGATGTCGGTGAAGACCTCGAGATCGGGCTTCCAGCGGAAGACGGAGCCGGTGGCCTTGCGGTCGGTCGGTTCCTTTTTCATTTTGCCGACGAGCTCGCCCTTTTCAAAGTGGAGGGAGTATTTATAGCCGTCGCGGCGGATAGTGGCGTCGAAGTATTCGGACGAATACTGCGTGGCGCAGGAGCCGAGGCCGTTGAGGCCGAGGGAGAATTCGTAGTCGCCGCCGGTATTGTTCTGATATTTGCCGCCCGCGTAGAGCTCGCAGAAGACGAGCTCCCAGTTGTACCGGCCCTCTTTTTCGTTCCAGTCGACGGGACAGCCGCGGCCGAAGTCTTCGACCTCGATGGAATGGTCGGCAAAGCGGGTGACCAGGATCTGTTTGCCGTAGCCCTCGCGCGCCTCGTCGATGGCGTTGGAGAGGATCTCAAAGACGGCGTGCTCGCAGCCCTCGAGGCCGTCGGAGCCGAAGATGACCGCCGGCCGCAGCCGGACGCGGTCCGCGCCCTTCAAAGACGAGATAGACTCGTTTCCGTAGGCTTTTTGTTGTTTCATGCGGATTCCTCACAATATTTCGTGCTGTAAGTTGGGCGAATAGCCCACTATATTGATTATACTATACTTTCTTTCCCAGCCAAAGTCAAGGTTTCCACTTCCGGCGGGGAGTTGTCGAAACCTCTCAAAAAGGAGATGGAAAGTTTGGTCTATTTTTTCCCCGGCAGACGGTTGCAGTCCGGCGCGATTCGCGGTATCATTTATGGTGAACAAATATGATTCTGTGCAACTACGAAGAAAAGGAAAAGAACAGCATTATGGCAAAAATCGGATTTGATCTTGAAAAGTATCTGCGTCTGCAGTCTGAGCGGATCCTCGAGCGCGTGCACACCTTCGGCGGCAAGCTCTATCTGGAATTCGGCGGCAAGCTGTTTGACGATTATCACGCCTCGCGCGTGCTGCCGGGCTTCCTGCCGGACAGCAAGATGAAGGTGCTGCTGCAGCTCAAGGACCAGGCGGAGATCGTCATCGCCATCAACGCGGCCCACATCGAGATGAACAAGCGCCGGGGCGATCTCGGCATCACCTACGATCTGGACGTAATGCGGCTGATCGATACCTTCCGCTCCATCGGGCTGTACGTCGGCAGCGTCGTCATCACGCAGTACGCCGGGCAGCACGCGGCCGACCTGTTCCAGCGCAAGCTGGAGGCGCTGGGCGTGAAGGTCTACCGCCACTACCCCATCGCGGACTATCCCTCGAACATCGGCCTCATTGTCTCCGACGACGGCTACGGCAAAAACGAGTACATCGAGACCAGCCGCCCCATCGTCATCGTGACCGCGCCGGGCCCCGGCTCGGGCAAGATGGCCACCTGCCTCAGCCAGCTGTATCAGGAGCACAAGCGCGGCGTGAACGCGGGCTACGCCAAGTATGAGACGTTCCCGATCTGGAATCTCCCGCTCAAGCACCCGGTCAACCTCGCCTACGAGGCGGCGACGGCGGATCTGGCCGACGTCAACATGATCGACCCCTTCCACCTCGAAGCCTACGGCGAGACGACGGTCAACTACAACCGCGATATTGAAATTTATCCGGTCCTTGAGACGATCTTCCGCTCCATCTTCGGCGAGTGCCCATACAAGAGCCCGACGGACATGGGCGTCAACATGGCGGGCTTCGCCATCTGCGACGACAAGGTCTGCCGCGAGGCGTCGTATCAGGAGATCATCCGCCGCTACTTTGCCTCTGCCTGCGCCGTCAAGAAGGGCATCGCCATGCCCGAGGAGCTGCGCAAGCAGGAGATGCTCATGAACTCCCTGCATCTGGACGTCAGCATGCGCAGGACCGTCCCCGCCGCCCGGGCCAAGGCCGCCGAGACCGGCGCGCCCGCCGCCGCCATCGAGCTGCCGGACGGCCGGATCGTCACCGGCAAGACCTCCGGACTCATGGGTGCGTCCTGCGCCGCCCTGCTCAACGCCATCAAGCTCTCCGCCGGGATCGACGACCGCGTAAATCTCATCTCCCCCATGGTCCTCGCACCCATCCAGCATCTGAAGATCGAGCATCTCGGCAACTCCAACCCCCGCCTGCACACCGACGAGGTGCTGATCGCGCTGTCCATCAGCGCCGTCACGAATCCGACGGCGGAGCTGGCCATGGAGGCGCTGGCCTCGCTTCGCGGCAGCCAGGTGCATTCGTCCGTCATTTTGTCCTCCGTCGACGAGGGCATGTTCAAGCGTCTGGGCATGAACGTCACGTTTGAGCCTGTCTATCAGTCGCACACGCTCTATCATAAGTGAGGTACCGCATTCTATGGATCACCCGCGCAGCAAATTACCCGCCGTTCTCGCCGTTCTGTTCTGCATCGCGCTGCTCGGCGGTGTAGGCGTGCTTCTTTGGAAGACGCTCCCGGAAAAGCAGCAGCCGCAGCAGGCCGAGACCATCCAGACCGACTCCGTCTTCTCCTCCGAGCAGACCGCCGTGGAGCCGGAGCGCGAAGCGCCGTATGAGGGCGAGCTGCCCGAGCAGGCCGAGGCCGCGCAGCCGGAGCAGCCGGACAGCGAGCAGCCGTCCGAGCCCGCCGCGGATCCCGCCGCGCCGGACGACGCCCCCGTCACCGACGCGCAGAAGACCGCACAGGCCACCCTCGCCTCCATGACGGAGGATGAGAAGCTCTGGCAGCTGTTCTTCGTCACGCCGGAGGCCATCACGAACGTCAATACCGCCACCGTCGCGGGCGAGGCGACAAAAAATGCGCTCGCGCAGTATCCGGTCGGCGGCATCGTCTATTTTGCCAAAAATCTCGAAGACCGGGCGCAGGCCGCCGCGCTGCTCGCCAACACGCAGTCGTATGCGAAGATCCCGCTGTTTCTGGGCGTGGATGAGGAGGGCGGCACGGTCAGCCGCATCGGCGCAAACGAGGCGCTGGGCGGCACGAAGGTCGCCGACATGCGCTCCTTCGGCCAGAGCGCCGATCCCGCGCAGGTCTATGCCGCCGGGCAGACGCTCGCGGCCAATCTGACCGGCCTCGGCTTCAATCTGGATTTCGCGCCGGACTGCGACGTCGTCTCCGGCGTTGACAGCGTGATCGGCAGCCGCTCGTTCGGCTCGGATCCGGAGCTGTGCGCGTCGCTCGCGGGCGTCATCGTCAAGAGTCTGCGGGCAGAGGGCGTCGTCTCCTGCCTCAAGCACTTCCCCGGCTACGGCAGCGCCACGGTCGACGATCACAACGGCACGTCCATCGTGGAAAAAACGCTGGATGAGCTGGAAAGCTGCGACCTGGTCCCCTTCCAGTCGATCATCGCGCAGGAAGGGAGCGTCCCGTTCGTCATGGTCACGCACCTGTCCTACCCGAACGTAACCGGCAGCGACACGCCCGCCGATCTCTCCTCCGCCATCGTGACCGACATCCTGCGGGACAAGCTCGGCTACCAGAACGTCATCATCACCGACTCGCAGTCCATGTCCTCCATCACCGACCACTATTCCGCAGGCGAGGCCGCCGTACAGGCGCTTGCCGCCGGGTGCGACATGATCCTCATGCCGTCTGACCTGCAGGGCGCGTTCGACGCGGTCAAAGCCGCCGTGGCAGACGGCACGCTGACGCAATCGCGCATCGACGAGAGCGTGCTGCGCATCCTGACCGTCAAGGCGGAATACGGGATCTTACAGTAAAGCAAGCCGACGCAGCCATACAGAAAGGAAGTGCATCCGATGTCCGTGAAGCCGAACAAAAAGCCCTCCTTTGCCCTGGGTCTGATCCTGATCCTGCTTTTGCTGGCTGCCGTCATTCTCGGCGGCAGCTGGGTGGTGCGGCAGGCCTTTCTGCCGCGGCAGTCCGATGCACGGCCGGCGGCGGCAGCCGTCTCCGGCCAGCCGGACGCTGCGGCGCAGCTGCCGGTCCAGACCGCGGAAGAGACCGTCTCCGGCGCGCAGCCGGAGGCGGTCCCGGAACCTGCGGCCGAGCCGGAGCCGGAGCCCGCGCGCGTCACGCTGATGGCGGTGGGCGACGATCTGATCCACAACTGCGTCTACTGGTCCGCCGAGACGCCCGAGGGCGGCTACGACTTCACCCCGTTTTTTGACGACATCCGCCCCATCGTGCAGCAGTACGACCTCGCCTGCATCAATCAGGAGACCATTCTGGTCCAGGATCGATCGCTGATCGCGAGCTATCCGATCTTCGGCTCGCCCATCGAGGTCGCTGACGCGCTGGCGGACGCGGGCTTCAATGTGGTGACCTTCGCCGGAAACCACTGCTTCGACAAAAAGGAGACCGGCGTCACCGACACGCTCCGCTACTTCCATGAAACTTACCCCGACATCACGACGCTCGGCATCCACGACTCGGAGGCCGATGCTGCGGTCATCCCCATCGTGGAGAAAAACGGCATCCGCATCGCCATGCTGAATTTCACCTACGGGCTCAACAACTCCATGCCCGAAAAGCGCTGGATGGTGGATATGCTCTCGAGCACCGACACGGTCTGCGGCCGCATCGCGCAGGCCAAGCAGGAGGCCGACTTCGTCATCGTCTTCCCCCACTGGGGGACGGAGGACGAGCTTTCGCCGGATGAGAGTCAGCTGCGCTGGGCGCAGGAGATGGCGGACGCGGGCGCGGATCTCATCATCGGCGGCCATCCGCACACGCTGCAGCCGACCGGGCTGCTCACAGCCGCGGACGGCCGGGACGTTCCGGTCTACTACAGCCTCGGCAACTTCCTGTCGCACCAGAAGGAGACGATCAACCTGCTCGGCGGCATGGCGAGCGTCACGATCGTCAAGGACAAGGACGGCACACGCGTGGAGGAATACGAGCTGAAGCCCACCATCAACGTCATCCTCCGGGACCCGGCGTCCGGCTGGTATGACTACCGCCCCATGCTCCTGGAGGACTACACCCCAGAGCTCGCCGCCCAGAACCGCTTCACCGACTGCACCGTCGAAGCCATGCAGACTCTGTATGAGGATATCGTCGGATAACCAGAGGCTCCCCTCCCAGGGGCTGATTCCCCCTATCAGGGGGAAATGTCCCGCAGGGACAAAAGGGGTAGGGAGCTGTCAGCCGAAGGCTGACTGAGAGGTTGTATCAAATCTGCAGCGACCTCTCCGTCTCGGCTTACGCCGAGCCACCTCCCCTGGAAGGGGAGGCTTTGGAGGTGCGCACCCCAAGGCTTCCCCTATGAGGGGAAGCTGTCGCCGGAGGCGACTGATGAGGTGGACAGCGTCACGTAAAAGCAAGTGCCCCCACCTCATCCGCCACGGCTTCGCCGTGCCACCTTCCCCTCATGGAGAAGGCTTAGACTGTGCATTTCTCGGTCAGAGCTCACACAGGTGGTACCCCTCGACCTCCAGATCGAGGGAGGTGAAAAGGGCCTCGACCTGGGGGCGGGTCTCGGGGGATGTGCGCCAGCCGAGGCCGCAGTCGCTGGTGATCTGGCGCGGGACGGGGATGATGCGGCCGGGGACAGCCGCGGCCAGGCAGGCCTTTTCGGCCGCCATGGCGGCGCTCGTCGTGTAGAAGGTCACGACGAGCCAGGTCTTCTTTTCTCTCATGTTGCTGCAAGCTCCTGTACGGCGCGGATAGCCGCGTCGGTCTCCTGTTCCGTATTGTAAAAGCCGAAGCTGAAGCGCACCGCGCCCTGCTCCTCGGTGCCGAGCGCCCGGTGCATCCGCGGGGCGCAGTGGGCGCCGGCACGGGTGGCAATGTCGTAGGTCTCGGCCAGCTCGTCGGCGACCTCCGACGATTCATAGTCTCCAATGTTGAGGCTCACGACCGGCGCGCGCTCCCAGGTGGAGAAATCGCCGTAGACCGTCACGCCGGGAACCGTTCGCACACCCTCGTAAAACCGCCGGGCGAGCGCGAGCTCATGCGCGCGGATGGTCTCCAATCCGGTCCGGCGGATGAACTGCACGGCGGCGAGCAGGCCCGCGATGCCGTGGCCGTTGCGCGTCCCGGCCTCAAGGCGTGTGGGGTACTGCATGGGCTGTTTCTCCAGAAACGTCTGCACGCCCGTGCCGCCCACGCACCACGGACGGATCTCCACGCCGGGCGCGACGCACAGGCCGCCGGTGCCCTGCGGCCCCATGAGGCTCTTATGCCCCGTGAAGCAGAGGACACTGATGTGCATGCGCTGCATGTCGATGGGGAACACGCCCGCCGTCTGCGACGCGTCGACCACGAACAAAAGCCCGTGCGCGGCGCAGAAATCGCCGATCCGCTGCAGGTCAAGCAGGTTTCCCGTCAGGTTCGAGCCTGCCGTGCACACCACGGCCTTCGTCTCTGGCCGCAGCAGGCGGTCAAAGTCCGCGTAATTGATCCGCCCCTGCCGGTCGGCGGGCAGGAAGTCCGCCTGCACGCCCCGCTCCATCTGCCGGTATAAGGGGCGCAGGACGGAGTTGTGCTCCAGATCCGTCGACAGCACGTGATCCCCCGGCGCAAGCAGGCCGGAGATGGCGATGTTCAGCGCCTCGGTCGAATTGGCGGTCAGGCAGACGTGATCCGGCTGCAGGCAGCCGAACAGTGCCGCCAGCGCCTCGCGCGCGGCGAAGATCGTCCGGGCGGCGGCAAGGCTCTCGGCGTGGGCGCTGCGGCCGCTGTTGCCCATGGTCTGCATGGCCTGCACGACCGCGTCGATGACGCAGGGCGGCTTGCGCAGGGTGGTCGCCGCGTTGTCCAGATAGATCATAGCCTCGCCTCCTGTCCTTTTCTGTCCCAATTATAAACGGAAAACAGGCAGACTGCAACGCAGTCTACCTGTTTTTTGTTCGACAATTCCGAAAAGGCATCCTTTCCGGGCATCCAAATTTTACAGCCGGCTGTCCGTCCGCGAGGCGCGGCGCAGACAGACGTCCGCCGTGATGAAAAACGCGGCCACAAAGGCGTAAAACGCGATCACAGCCCAGCGGCTGCCCGCCGCGAGCAGGAAATCCCAAAGCCCGTGCAGCAGCGTCGGGACCGCCAGCGCCAGCAGTGCCAGCACCCGCCTGCGCCGCAGCTGCCCGCAGCATTCGGCCTGCTTGGCCCGGCTGAGCAGCAGCCCCATGCTCACGGCGAAGAAAAAATGCCCCGGCACGGACAGGATCGCCCGCGACACGGCCGTGCGCAGGTCCGACTGCAGGACGTACAGGATGTTCTCCACCGCCGCGAAGCCCAGCGCCGAGGACACAGAATAGACGATGGCGTCGAAGCGGTAGTCGAAGGCCGGATGGTCCCATGCGGCGAGGCGCACGGGCAGGAGCTTGGCCAGCTCCTCGCTGCAGGCAACGATCACGAAGTTGTCCAGCAGCAGATACCACACGGTCGAGCGCCCCAGCGCCGCGCCCGCCGCCCGCGTCAGCAGCAGCTGCGCCAGCGCCGCCGGAACGGCGGCCAGCGCCCCGAACAACACAAGCTTGCCCAGCAGCAGCCGCGGCTCCTTTTCGATATGATCGAGCTGATAGATGCGGACGAACAAAATCGCCGCCGGGATCAGCGCCGCAAGAGACAGATAATAATTCAGTTTCACGTCCGTCTCCCTCTTTTTACATCAGTGGAGCGAACATCCGCAATAGCGCGCGCAGGATGCGCTGATAGAGGTGTACGTGGCGGCACTGCTCATACGTGATCGCGCGGCACTGCGGGAAGGTCTGCACGAAGTCCTCCTCGATCTGCGCGTTGGCGGCCGTATCGCAGAGATAGACGGCGTCTTCAAAGTGCAGATACAGGCTGCGGAAATCCAGATTGACCGTGCCGACGACCGCCTGAACACTGTCGGCCAGATAGACCTTGGAGTGGATGAAGCCGGGCGTATATTCGTAGATCCGCACGCCCGCGCGGGTCAGCTCCTCATAGTTCGCGCGTGTGACCGCGTGCACGTACCACTTGTCCGGGATGGCGGGCGTGATGATGCGCACATCAACGCCGGTCTTGGCCGCGACGCACAGGGCCGTGGTCATCTTATCGTCCAGGATCAGATACGGCGTCATGATCCACATCCGCTCCTGCGCGGAGGAGATGACCGACTGCAGCATCGTCGCGCCGACATCCTCATTGTCGAGCGGACTGTCGGCGAACGGCTGCAGGAAGCCCGTGCCGCCCTGCTTCTCGGCGCAGGCGACGTGGAAGCGGCTCACATCCTCCTCGCAGCGGTCGACATAGCCCCAGAGCGACAGGAACATCACCGTCATCGACCACACGGCCTTGCCGCGGACGAGAATGCCGCAGTCCTTCCAGCGGCCGAAGCGCTCGAGCTCGTTGATATATTCGTCCGCCAGATTGACGCCGCCGGTGAAGGCGGCCCTGCCGTCGATGATCATGAGCTTGCGGTGGTCACGGTTATTGAGCCGGGCGGATAGGATGGGCACGTAGGGGTTGAAGGCGTGTGCGCGGATGCCCATCTCCCGCAGCTTTTTCGCGTACTGCATGGGCAGGCGCGTGATGCAGCCGAAATCATCGTAGACCACGCGCACGTCGACACCCGCCGCGGCCTTTTCCCGCAGGATCTGCAGGATGGGATCCCACATCTTCCCCTGCGCGATGATGAAAAACTCGATGAAGATATAGTGCTCGGCCTTCTGCAGCTCCTCGAGCATGGCCGCGTAGCAGCTTTCGCCGCTCGGGAAGTAGGTCGCGTCGGCGTCGTCATAGATGGGATAGCCGGAGGCGGAGAGCAGATAGCGCGCATGATTGAACGCCGGGGTCCGGGCGGCCGCAAGCTCCCAGAGGGGCTCTTCCTCCTGCTGCAGCTGCTGCATGGTGACGGCCTCGATCGACTGCATCTTCCGGTGCTCATAGCTCGAGATCTTATTGCCGCCAAAGAGCAGATAGATCGTGAGCCCCGCCACCGGGAAGGCCAGGATCAGCACGATCCACGCGATCTTGTAGCTGGGATTGACGCCGCAGGAGATGATATAGATGACCATGGCCCAGCTCAGCACGTTCATGGCGATGCGGATCCAGAAAAAATCGGCCCGCAGATACGTCGCCATGACGATCAGGAACCCGATCTGCAGCAAAATGCCGACCGAGACCGCCACGACCCGCTGGAACACCAGCTTGGACAGATTCCGCACAGTGCCGCCTCCCTTCGCGTTTCTCACGCAGACTTTCTGCCGATACTATAGCATGTTCCGCGCCCGCCCGCAAGGGACAGGTTTCTTAAGAACTTCTGAAGCTCCCCCGCCCCGCGGGCGGCGGAGCTTTTCCGGCGGCTCTCTCGATCGCGGCTTCTCCCAATTTAAAAACTTTTGTTTGAAAATGATGTTGTAGTCCGGAAAGAAATCTGCTATAATGGAAAGACTTGATCTGTTACTATTTTTTTCAGGAGCGAAGCATGGAAAACTGTATCCGCGTGCAGGGCGCACGCGTCAATAACCTCAAAAACATCTCGGTCGAGATCCCGCGCGACAAGCTCGTCGTGCTGACGGGCCTGTCCGGCTCCGGCAAATCCAGCCTGGCCTTCGACACGATCTTTGCCGAGGGCCAGCGGCGGTATGTCGAGTCGCTGTCCTCTTATGCCCGGATGTTCCTCGGGCAGATGGACAAGCCGGACGTCGACGCCATCGACGGCCTGTCCCCCGCCATCTCCATCGACCAGAAGACCACCAGCCGCAACCCCCGCTCGACCGTCGGCACGGTCACGGAGATCTATGACTATCTGCGTCTGTTATGGGCCCGCTGCGGCACGCCGCACTGCCCGAAATGCGGCAAGGAGATCCGCCGCCAGACGATCGACCAGATCGTCGACCAGATCATGGGCCTGCCGGAGCGGACAAAATTTCAGATCCTCTCCCCCGTCGTGCGCGGCAAAAAGGGCGAGCACCAGAAGGTGTTCGACGACGCCCGCCGCGGCGGCTACGCCCGCGTGCGCGTGGACGGGAGCCTGTATGAGCTGACGGAGGAGATCCCGCTCGACAAGAACAAGAAGCACCACATTGAGGTCGTGGTCGACCGGCTCATCATGAAGCCGGACCTGGCCCGCCGCCTGACCGACTCGGTCGAGACGGCGGCGAACCTGTCCGGCGGGCTCGTCATCCTCAATGAATTGGATGGCGACAAGGACACCCTCTTCTCCCAGAACTACGCCTGCGAGGACTGCGGCATCTCCATGCCGGAGCTGTCCCCGCGCATGTTCTCGTTCAACAATCCCTACGGGGCCTGCCCCGTCTGCTCGGGTCTCGGCACACAGCAGGTGGCCGACCCCCTGCTCATCATCCCCGACCGCTCGAAGTCCATCCTGCAGGGCGCCATCCAGGCCTCCGGCTGGAACAACGTGCGCGACGATTCCATCTCCCGGATGTATTTTGAGGCGCTGGCCAAGAAATATCATTTCTCGCTGAACGACCCCATCGAGTCTTTGCCGCAGCAGGCGCTCGACGTCATCCTCTACGGCACGGGCACGGAAAAGCTCACCATCTATTATGAGCGCGCCAACGGGCGCGGCACGCTCGAGCGGCCGTTCGAGGGCGTGGTCAACAACGTCGCCCGCCGCCTCACCGAGACACAGTCCGACGCCATGCGCAAGGAGCTCGAGGAGTGCATGTCCGAGCGCCCCTGCCCCAAGTGCCACGGCAAGCGCCTGTCCGACATCAGCCTCGCCGTCACCGTCGGCGGGATGAACATCATGGACTTCTGCGCGCTGCCGATCTCTGAGGAACTGAAATTCATCGACAGTCTGAAGCTCACCGGCTCCATGGCTGTCATCGCCGAGCAGATCGTGCGGGAGATCCGTTCCCGGCTGTCGTTTCTGCAGGCCGTGGGCCTGAGCTACCTGACGCTCTCGCGCTCGGCCGCGACGCTCTCCGGCGGCGAGAGCCAGCGCATCCGTCTGGCCACGCAGATCGGCTCGAGCCTCATCGGCGTCCTGTATATCCTGGACGAGCCGTCCATCGGCCTGCACCAACGCGACAACGACAAGCTGCTCGACACCCTTCGCCGCCTGCGCGACATCGGCAACTCCGTGCTCGTCGTCGAGCATGACGAGGATACCATGCGCGCCGCCGACTTCATCGTCGACGTCGGCCCCGGCGCGGGCGTGCACGGCGGCGAGATCATCGCCGCGGGCACCATCGACGACATCATCGCCGCCCCGCGCTCCATTACGGGCCAATATCTGTCCGGCGCGAAGAAGATCCCCCTGCCCGAAAAGCGGCGGGCGGGCAACGGAAAATCCCTGAAAATTTTCGGCGCGGCGGAAAATAACCTGCGCCACATCGACGTCGAGTTCCCGCTCGGCACCTTCACCTGCGTGACCGGCGTGTCCGGCTCGGGCAAATCGAGCCTCGTCAACGAGATCCTCTATAAAAAGCTCGCCGGCAGCCTCAACCGTGCCCGCACGCGGCCGGGGAAATTCGACCGCATTGAGGGCCTGGAGCACCTCGACAAGGTCGTCGGCATCGACCAGAGCCCCATCGGCCGCATGCCGAGCTCCAACCCCGCGACCTACACCGGTGTCTTCAACGACATCCGCGACCTGTTCGCCTCGACGGCAGACGCGCGCACGCGCGGCTACGGCCCGGGCCGGTTCTCGTTCAATACCAAGGGCGGCCGCTGCGAGGCCTGCAGCGGCAACGGGCTCGTGAAGATCGAGATGCACTTCCTCGCGGACGTCTTCGTCCCCTGCGAGGTCTGCCACGGCAAGCGGTATAACCGCGAGACGCTGGAGGTCCTCTATAAGGGCAAAAATATCGCGGACGTGCTCGACATGACCGCGGAGGAGGCGCTGGCCTTCTTCGACAATCTGCCGCGCATCCGCAATAAGATCGCCACGCTCGTCGACGTCGGCCTCGGCTATATCAAGCTCGGCCAGAGCGCCACGACGCTCTCCGGCGGCGAAGCCCAGCGCGTCAAGCTCGCCACGGAGCTTTCCCGCCGCGCCACGGGCCGCACGTTCTATATCCTCGACGAGCCGACGACCGGCCTGCACATGGCGGACGTGCACAAGCTGATCGAGGTTCTGCAGCGGCTGGTGGACGCGGGCAACACGGTGCTCGTCATCGAGCACAATCTCGACGTCATCAAGGTTGCGGACCATATCATCGACCTCGGCCCCGAGGGCGGCTCCGGCGGCGGCCAGCTCGTCGCCTGCGGCACGCCGGAGCAGATCGCCGCCTGCCCGGAGAGCTTCACGGGACAATATCTCAAAAAAATGCTGAAATAAGCGGCCGCAACCGCATGTTGTGCGATAGTTGGTGGCCGCAACCGGATGTTTGCGCCATACTGGACCCATCCCAAATACAGAAAGGATGGAGCATTTATGAACTTCATACCCGGGACGCTGCTTTTCGGCCTTATTGTCCTGGCGGAGGCTGCCGCCGTCATTTTCCTGTTCGTCCTGCTCGTCCGGGCGCTGCTCAAATACCTGCGCTCGGGTGAGGTGCGGAAGGAAAAGGCCGAGACGAAACGGTCGCTCGGCGAGGCGCTGAAGGCACACCGCACGCGCTGCAAGATGACGCAGGAATTCGTCGCCGAGGCCATCGGCGTCAGCCGTCAGGCCGTCAGCAAATGGGAATCCGGCGCCTCCGACCCCTCGACCTCCAATCTCCTCGCCCTCGCAAAGCTCTACGGCGTCTCCGCAGAAGACCTGCTGCGGGAAGCGGCGGGGGAATGAACATCTCCAATGCCTTCCCCTATGAGGGGAAGGTGGCACGGCGAAGCCGTGACGGATGAGGTGGGGCAGTTTCGTTTACGCGGCACAGTCCACCTCATCAGTCGCCTCCGGCGACAGCTTCCCCTCATAGGGGAAGCCATCGGGGGTGCGTTTGTTCTTTTGACTGCGGCCGTTTCTTATGTTTTTCTGAAAATATACACTTTGTTGATAAATTCTGCCGAAGATGTGTTATGATATCAGCAATCATTCAAAGGAGGACGGCATTTGTGGCAGCGTCATTCCTGAAGCGAAAACCGAAAGAGCCGGAGCGGCCGCAGCGGGTGGAGATCCCGGCTGTGGAAGCGGATCCGGAGCTGGGGCTTACCGGCGAGCAGGTGCACGAGCGTCTGGCGGGCGGCTGGGACAACCGCCCCGTGGAGCCTCCCGGCGCGACCGTGCAGCAGATCATCGTCAAAAACGTCTGCACGTATTTTAACTTCCTCTTCTTTCTGCTGGCTGGCTGCGTCATCGCGGTGCGGCAGTGGCTGAACCTGACGTTCCTGGGGCCGGTCTTCTGCAACATGTTCATCGGCATCGTGCAGGATCTGCGGGTCAAGAAAAAGGTCGATAACCTGCGGATCATGTCCGCGCCGAAATGCCGCGCCGTGCGGGATGGGCAGATCGTCCAGACCGAGGCGGCCGCGCTGGTGCGCGACGACATCGCTGTCTTCGGCCCCGGCGACCAGATCCCGGCGGACGCCGTTGTGGCCACGGGCGAGTGCCGCGTCAACGAGGCGCTCGTCACCGGTGAGGCCGACGAGATCGTCAAGCACCCGGGCGATGCGCTGCTCTCCGGCAGCTTTGTCGTGAGCGGCAGCTGCCGCGCGCGGCTGACGAAGGTCGGCGCGGACAGCTTCGTCTCCCGCCTGACGATCGAGGCCCGGCAGACCGGCTCGCAGCCGCAGTCGGAGATGATGCGCTCGCTCACGAGCCTCATCAAGTGGATCGGTTTTCTGGTCATTCCGCTGGGGGCGGTCATGTTCATCAAGGAATACCTGTGGCTCAAAAGCCCGGTCGCCGACGCCGTCACCTCGACGGTCGGCTCGATCGTCGGCATGATCCCGGAGGGACTGTATCTGCTGACGAGCCTTGCGCTCGTGGCGAGCGTCATCCGGCTGGCCAACCGCCGCACGCTGGTCCACGATATGGGCTGCATCGAAACGCTGGCCCGCGTCGACATGCTCTGCGTCGACAAGACTGGCACGATCACCGAGCCCAAGATGACTGTCGACGACATCGTCCCCCTGCAGCCCGACCGCTATATCGCGGACGACATCCGCATGATCATGGCCGATTACGTCTGCGCCATGCAGGACGACAACGACACCATGGCCGCCCTGCGCCGCTATTTTACCGGCCAGTCCATGCAGACGGCCATCGCGGCCATGCCGTTCCGGTCGGCAAAGAAATACGGCGGCGTGTCGTTCCATGAGGACGAGACGTATCTGCTCGGCGCGCCGGAGATCCTGCTGGCCGCCTGCCCGGAGAAGGACCGGTTTTTGCCGCAGGCCGAGGAATGGTCGGCCAAGGGCTGCCGCGTGCTGCTGCTGGCCCTGTACGACGGGAAGCTGGACGACGAGGCGCTCACGGCGGAGATGATGCCGCTCGCGCTCATCCTGCTGTCCAACAAGATCCGGCCCGAAGCGCCGCAGACCTTCGCGTATTTCGCCCAGCAGGGCGTGCGCACCAAGGTCATCTCCGGCGACAATCCCCTGACCGTCTCCGAGGTCGCCCGCCGCGCGGGCATCCCCGACGCGGAGAAATTCGTCGACGCGCGCACGCTCAAAACGGATGCGGAGCTTGCAAAGGCGGCGGAGGAAATGACCGTCTTCGGCCGCGTCACGCCGGATCAGAAGAAAAAGCTTGTCGCGGCCATGAAACGGGCGGGGCATACCGTCGCCATGACGGGCGACGGCGTCAACGACGTGCTGGCCCTGCGCGAAGCGGACTGCTCCATCGCCATGGCCTCCGGCTCGGGCGTGGCGTGTCAGGCGTCGCATATCGTGCTGCTCGATTCGCAGTTCTCCGCCCTGCCCTCCGTCGTGGCGGAGGGGCGGCGGGTCATCAACAACATCGAGCGCAGCGCCTCTTTGTATCTGGTCAAGAACATCTTCACCTTTGTGCTCTCGCTCATTACCCTGTTCTTTACGCTCCCCTATCCCTATACCCCGGCGCAGCTGAGTCTGGTCAACGCGCTGACGATCGGCATCCCATCGTTCGTTCTGGCCATGGAGCCGAACGAGAACCGCATCAGCGGAAAATTCATGCGCAACGTGATCTTCCGCGCGCTGCCCGCGGCGCTGACGGACCTCGTACTGGTGGTGGGCGTCATGCTGTTCTATCTGGTCTTCCACATCCGGGAGGAAATGCTCTCGACGATCTGCACGGGCATCATGGGCGTCGTGGGCCTGCTGATGGTCTACCAGACCTCGCAGCCGTTCAACAAGCTGCGCAAGGCGATGATGATCGGCCTGACGGCGGTGTTTGCCCTGTGCTATTTCTTCCTGCCGAACCTGTTTACGCTCAGTGCGCTGGATAACCCGTCGCTGCTCATTCTGGTGGTTCTGGGACTGCTGGCGTTCTCGGTCATGTTCGTGTGCCGGAAGGGGCTGAACGCGGCCAAGGCGCGTCTTTCGCAGGGGCGGCGCCCGCTGCGCAGAAGAAAACGGGAAGACGGAGGGCAATAAGCATGGACGAACGATATGTGGCCTTCGACGTGGAGACGCCGAACGCGCAGAACCGCCGCATGAGCGCCATCGGCGTGTGCGTCATCGAGCACGGCCAGATCGTGCAGGAGCTCGACACGCTGGTCGACCCGGAGACGCATTTTGACCCTTTCAACGTTGCCCTTACCGGCATCACACCGGAGATGGAGCGCGGCCAGCCGACGTTCGCCGCGCTGTGGCAGCTGCTGGAGCCGATGCTGCGCGGCAGCATTCTGGTCGCGCACAACGCGCCGTTCGACCTGCGCGTGCTGGCCAGCTGCCTGCACGACTACCACATCGACTGGCAGCCGGAGGCGGCGTATCTGTGCACCTGCCAGATGGGAAAGCGCGCCTACCCCTACCTGCCGAACCACAAGCTGAACACCCTTTGCGACCACCTGCAGCTCTCGCTCGACCATCATAAGGCCGGCAGCGACAGCCGCGCCTGCGCCCTTCTGCTCCTCAACTATCTGGAAAAGGGCCTGCAGCCCGAAGCCTTTTTGCGCACCTACCGCTTCGCGGACCGGAAAACGATCCCGTACTGCGGCTGCAGATAAAAAGATCCCGCCCGTGAGGGCGGGATCTTTTTATGTCTGCGGCTTCTGGCCCGGCATCCAGCGGAAGAAGCGGTAGTAGATGAGAAACAGCAGCGACGTTGTGCCCCATGTGGCGGGGTAGCAGATCGCGATGGTCCAGTTGCTCAGGTGCGGGAAGGTCACCGTGTACAAAAGCGCCAGACGCAGCAGACACGTGCCGAAAAGGGTCAGGACCGTCGGCATGACGCTGTTGCCGCAGCCGCGCATGGCGGAGGAGAAGACCTCCACGCAGCAGAATACCGGGTAGAAAAACGCCAGCATGCAGATGATCGTCACGCCCTCGGCGATGACGGCTGGATCGTCCGTGAAGCACCGCACGGTCAGATACCGCGTGAGAAACAGCGTCAGGCTGAACAGCGCGGAAAAGCCAAGATGCATGCCAAGACCCGTGCGGATGATCTTACGGATGCGCTCCGGCTGGCGCGCGCCGTAGTTCTGCCCGGTGAAGGTCATGACGGTGATGCCGATGGCGTTTGAGACCGGCCAGTAGATCCCGTCCAGCTTCCAGAAGATCGACCAGGCGGCCGCCGCGTCGGTGCCGAGGAGGTTGATGGCCTTCTGGATGATGACGTTCGCCGCGCTGTACATGACACTGGCCAGCCCCGCGGGCAGGCCGATGGCCGTTATGCGCCCGAGCAGCGCCCGGTCAAAGCGCAGCTCGGAAAGCTGCAGGCGGCAGGCGCCGGGGATGCGCGCCAGCGTCCACACCACGAGCCCCGCGCAGATCAGCTGCGACAGGCTGGTGGCGATGGCCGCGCCGGCCGTGCCGAGACGGAAGCCGGCGACAAAGAGCAGGTCGAGCGCCGTGTTGGCCAGCGCGCAGACGATCAGGAAGTATAACGGCCGCTTCGAATCGCCCACCGCGCGCAGAATGCCCGCGCCCATGTTGTAGACCATCGAGGGGATCATCCCGGCGAAGTACCACTGCAGGTACACGATGGAATCCTCCAGCGTGTCGGCCGGCGGGTCCAGCAGCACGAGGATGGGCCGGGCCAGGCCGATGCCCAGCGCGGTCATGACCGCGCCGATCACGACAGAGAAAAGAATGGCCGTGTGGACGGCGCGGCGCACCGCGCCGTCTTCCCCCGCACCGTAATGCTGCGAGACCACGACGCACGCGCCGGAGGCCAGGCCGACAAAAAAGCCGACCACCAGATTGATGATCGCCAGATCCGAGCCGCCGACGGCGGCCAGCGCCGTCTTGCCGACCAGCCGCCCGAGGACGACGGCGTCGACCATGGAATACAGCTGCTGCAGAAGCGAGCCCAGCATGATCGGCAGGAAGAAGCGGGTCATATTCGAAAAAACCGGGCCGTGCAGCAGGTCGGGCGCCCGGGAGGATGCGTGTTTCATACGGGTGATACCTCTTTTACCGGAAGGAATGTCAGCCCTACTATCTTAGCGGTTTTTACCGAATTTGCAAGAGGGATCGCGCTTATTTTTTTCTTGACGCACCGGCGGTCAGACGGTATAATGTGGGCAGACCACAGACAATCGAACACAGGGGCGCTGGGCGACCGGCTGAGATTGCGTTTTCGCATGTCCCTCAAACCTGATCCGGGTAATGCCGGCGTAGGAAGCTGCTTCGTATATGGACTCGTATCGATACGCTGCGTACTGCACGACAACAGATCCGGTTGTGTGCGGTACTTTTTTATTTCTGGAGGGATTTTTTATGAAAAAATCCAAGCTGACGCTTCGCTGCCTGTGCGAAGCGGCCATCATGATCGCGCTTGCGCAGATCCTCGGGTATCTCAAGCTCTATGAGCTGCCGCAGGGCGGCTCGATCACGCTGTCGATGCTGCCGATCTTCCTGTTCTGCTCCCGCTGGGGCTTCGGGCCGGGCATGCTCGCGTCCTTCGCATTCAGCCTGCTGCAGCTGTTTCTGGACGGCGCATACGCCTGGAGCTGGCAGTCGATGCTGGGCGACTATATCTTTGCCTTTACGGTCCTCGGCTTCGCGGGCCTGTTCAGCAAGAAGCGTTTCGGCTTCTTCTACGGCACGCTCCTCGGCAGCGCGCTGCGCTTCCTGGTCCACTATGTCGTCGGCGCGACGGTCTGGGGCGAGTACATGCCGGAGACCTTCTTTGGCATGACGATGACCTCTCCGTGGTTCTACTCCGCGCTCTACAACGGCTCCTACATGGTGCTCGACTGCGCGCTGGTGCTGCTGGTCGGCTGGATCCTGTGGAAGCCGATGGGCAAGTACATCCGCGGCGACGACATCAAGGCGCTGCGCGGCGACGGCAAATAAGAATTATTTTTGCAAAACCCGGCCGCAAGGCCGGGTTTTGGTTTACTTTCTGGGCAGGAATCGCTATACTAGCATCAGTTGACAAAGAGAGAGAAAGCAGGAACGACCACCTATGACGACTTGTATCAAATGCGGGCAGCCGATCCCGGACGGGGAGCTGTTCTGCGAAAGCTGCGGGCTGAACGGCGAGGTGCCGCAGCCGCGGCCCGCGCTGCGGCCCGTCGGGAGAATGCAGACGCCCGTCAAACGCGAGCCGCGGCCCGGAAAGCCGCAGCCCGCACCGGCGCCGGAGAAAAAGTCCCGCGGCGGCCGGGCCGCTGCCGCGGTGCTGGCGCTGCTCTGTGCGCTGCTGCTGGCGGGCGGGGCCTTCGGCTATGTGACGCTCGACGGAAAGCTGCAGGAAAAGCAGGCCGAGATCGACCGGCTGCAGGAGAAGACCGCGTTTTTTGACCGCAACGCCGTCTGTGTGAATGACGACGGCTCGATGCTCTATCACCGCTACGGCTGCGCGCGGCTCGAGCCGGATCAATGCAGAATCTACAGCCGGAAAACGGCCGAGGCCGGCGGCTACGAGCCGTGCCCGGACTGCTTCGGTTCCTGAGGAGGCTGCGATGGATATTCTTGCGTTGTGCCGGAAGATGGTCATCCTGTTTTTCTGTATGGCTACCGGCTTTGCCGCCGCCAAGGGCGGCGCGATGGACCTGCAGAGCAACAAAAAGCTCTCCGCGCTGGTCGTGAACATCGCCAACCCCATGCAGATCCTCGCCTCCGCGCTGACGGGCGAGCATCTGCTCTCCAACGGCGAGACGCTCCGGCTGGCGGGGCTGATCGTGCTGATCTACCTCGGGTTGATCGCGCTGAGTTTCCCGGCGGCAAAGGTGCTGCGCGTCAAGGGCAGCGAGGCGGGGCTCTACCGGTTCATGTTCATCTTTTCGAATACCGGCTTCCTCGGCTACCCGATCGTCGAGTCGCTGCTGGGGTATCAGGCGACGTTCTATGTGACGCTGTTCGTGCTGTTTTTCCAGCTGTTCTGCTGGAGCTACGGCGCAAGCCTCATCCGCGGCGAGGCGCGGTTCCGGTTCCAGTGGCAGGTGCTGCGGCAGCCGTGCGTGGCGGCGTCGCTGGCCGCGCTGGCGATCTATCTGTCCGGCTGGCAGCCTCCGGCGCTGCTGCACCAGGCCGTCAAGTATGTCGGCGACATCACGAGCCCGATCGTCATGCTGATCGTCGGCTGCTCGCTCGCGCAGATGCGCTTCGGGCAGATATTCGGCAGCTGGCGGATCTACGCGCTGACGATTCTCAAGATGGTCCTCGTGCCGCTCGCGGCGTTTTTCGTGCTGCGGCACGTGCTGACGAACGACTTCACGTTCCACGTGCTGATGGTCATTTTGTGCATGCCCGTCGCCACCAATACCACCATCCTCAGCTACCAGTACGGGGCGGACGAATCCGTCGCCTCGGCCGGAGTTTTTGTCAGCACACTCGCGTGTATGCTGACGATCCCGCTGATGATGCAGCTTCTGTTCGGATAACGGTTTTTCACACGCCGCAGCGGCCGCTGCGGCGTGTTTTTCCGCCTTCATACATAAGATATGAATTGTTCACAAATAATTTAAGTCTGCAGGTCTTGACATTGCAGGCAGGCGGTGGTACACTTCGGTTAGCACTCAGGGAAATGGAGTGCTAAGACGAAAAGGAGGAACAGACATGGAGCTTTCCGATCGGAAAAAGAAGATCCTGCGGGCGATCGTAGATCTTTATATCCGCACGGCGGAGCCGGTCGCGTCCAAGACGATCGCGCAGATGCCGGACATGGACTTTTCCTCCGCAACGATCCGCAACGAAATGGCGGACCTCACCACGCTCGGCTATCTCGAGCAGCCGCACACCTCGGCCGGACGGATCCCGTCCCCTGCCGGATACCGGCTGTACGTCGACGAGCTGATGCAGGACTACCGCCTGTCCACCGACGAGGCCAAGTCCATCAACCAGGCGATGGAGCTCAAGATGCAGGAGGTCGACAAGGTCGTCTCCCAGGTCGGCAAGCTCGTCTCGCAGATGACGAATCTGCCCGCCTACGCCATGGCGGCGCGGCCCGCGGGGCTGACGGCGCGGCGGTTCGACCTGATCCTGGCGGACAGCGGCAGCTTCATCCTCGTGGTGATGCTGAGCGACAGCTCCGTAAAGAACAAGCTCATCCGGCTCCCGGTCGAGCTGACGGAGCAGGATCTGAAGCTGCTCGGCGCGGTATTGAACGCAAGCGTCACGGAGCTGACGGCCGACCAGCTGACGCCGGAGCTTCTGTCCCGCGTGACGAGAAGCGCCGGGAACGCGGCAAGCCTCGTCCCCGTCATCATGGACTTTGTGACGACGCTGCTGCATCAGGAGCGCAGCGAGGTCTACATGACAGGCCAGGCCAGGCTCCTCGGTCAGCCGGAATACCACGACATCGACAAGGCGCAGAAAATGCTGACCACCCTCGATGAGGATGTGGTCTCCAACCTCCCCGCGGCGCTCTCCTCCGACAGCCGGACGCAGATCCTGGTCGGTCCGGAAAACGTCTCGAAGGAGCTCAAGGACACCAGCGTCGTCATGACGAAGTTCGACATCGGCGACGGCATGCAGGGACTGATCGGCGTGGTCGGCCCGACAAGAATGGATTACGCACAGATCACCGCCCGGCTCAGCTATTTCGCTGAGAACCTCAGCCGGATGTTCCAGAAAAACCAGACCCCGGCTCTGGAGGAGCCGGACAACAAGCACCATGATCCGGAGGCATAGAAGATATGAGTAAGAAAACAAACAGCAGCCCGGCTTCGGAAGAAAAGGCAAAGGAAGCTTCCGCAGCCGAGCAGAACGAGCAGACCGCCGCGCAGGCCAAGCCCGAAGCGGAAGCCGCGAAGCAGCCCGAGGAAAAAAAGCCCGAGGACGCCAAGCAGCAGGAAGCGTCCGAGTTTGAAAAGGCGCAGCAGGCGCTGGCCCAGGAGCATGACAGCTACCTGCGGCTGGCCGCAGAATACGACAACTACCGCAAGCGCAGCCAGAAGGAAAAAGACAACCTCTATACCGAGATCCGGTCCGAGACCGTGGAGAAATTCCTCCCGGTGTACGACAATCTCGAGCGGGCGCTGGCCCAGGAAACGCAGGACGCCGCCTTTAAAAAGGGCGTGGAGATGACGATGAACCAGCTCGTCTCCGTGATGGAAAAGCTGGGCGTCGAAAGCTTCGGCGCGGCGGGCGATCATTTCGATCCGCAGCTGCACAACGCGGTCATGCACATCGAGGACGAGAGCCTCGGTGAAAACGTCATTGCAGAGGTCTTCCAGAAGGGCTTCAAGGTCGGCGAAAAGGTCGTCCGGTTCGCAATGGTAAAGGTCGCAAATTAACACGCATCCCCGCCGGAGATCCGGCATGATATAAATTTGTAAATACAGGCATTCATATAGGAGGAAATTTATTATGAGCAAGATTATTGGTATTGACCTTGGTACGACCAACAGCTGCGTGGCTGTTATGGAAGGCGGCGAGCCCGTCGTGATCGCAAACGCGGAAGGCAACCGCACCACCCCGTCCGTTGTGGCATTCTCGAAGACCGGCGAGCGTATGGTCGGTCAGGTCGCAAAGCGTCAGGCTGTCACGAACCATGACCGCACCGTCGCTTCCATCAAGCGTCACATGGGTTCCGATTATAAAGTCGACATCGACGGCAAGAAATACACCCCGCAGGAGATCTCCGCGATGATCCTGCAGAAGCTGAAGGCTGACGCAGAGGCTTACCTCGGCGGCACCGTCACCGAAGCCGTCATCACCGTCCCGGCCTACTTCAACGACGCCCAGCGTCAGGCCACCAAGGACGCCGGCAAGATCGCCGGTCTCGACGTCAAGCGTATCATCAACGAGCCGACCGCGGCTGCGCTGGCCTACGGCGTCGACAAGGAAGCCGAGCAGAAGGTCATGGTCTATGACCTCGGCGGCGGCACGTTCGATGTCTCCATCCTGGACATCGGCGACGGCGTCATCGAAGTTCTGGCTACCAACGGCAACACCCACCTCGGCGGCGACGATTTTGACGAGTGCGTCATGAACTACCTCGTCTCCGAGTTCAAGAAGGCGGAGGGCATCGACCTGTCCAACGACAAGGTCGCCATGCAGAGACTGAAGGAAGCCGCCGAGAAGGCCAAGATCGAGCTGTCCGGTGTCACCTCCACCAACATCAACCTCCCGTATATCACCGCTGACGCCACCGGCCCGAAGCACCTCGACGTCACGCTGACGCGGGCAAAGTTCAACGAGCTGACCGCCCATCTGGTCGAAGCGACCGCGGGCCCGGTCAAGCAGGCCATGGCCGACGCAGGCCTGACTGCCAATGATATCTCCAAGGTCCTCCTGGTCGGCGGCTCGACCCGTATCCCGGCCGTGCAGGACGAGGTCAAGAAGCTGACCGGCAAGGAAGGCTTCAAGGGCATCAACCCCGACGAGTGCGTGGCTGTCGGCGCAGCCATCCAGGGCGGCGTGCTTGGCGGCGACGTCAAGGGCCTGCTGCTGCTCGACGTCACTCCGCTGTCGCTCGGCATTGAGACGATGGGCGGCGTGTTCACCAAGCTGATCGACCGCAATACCACCATCCCGACCAAGAAGAGCCAGGTCTTCTCCACTGCCGCTGACAACCAGACCTCCGTTGAGGTCCACGTCCTGCAGGGCGAGCGTGAGATGGCTGCCGACAACAAGACCCTCGGCAAGTTCCAGTTGACCGGCATCGCTCCGGCGCCCCGTGGTGTCCCGCAGATCGAGGTCACGTTCGACATCGATGCCAACGGCATCGTGAACGTCTCCGCGAAGGACCTCGGCACCGGCGCTGAGCAGAAGATCACCATCACCGCTTCTTCCAACCTCTCCAAGGAAGACATCGACAAGGCCGTCAAGGAAGCCGAGCAGTATGCGGCGGAAGACAAGGCCCGCAAGGACGAGGTCGACACCCGCAACAACGCCGACCAGATCATCTACCAGTCCGAAAAGACTCTGAACGAGATGGGCGACAAGGTCACCGAGGCAGAGAAGGCCCCCGTCAAGGAAGCCATCGAGAAGCTGAAGACCGCCCAGAAGGGCACCGACCTTGCAGCCATCAAGGCAGCCACCGAAGAGGTCCAGAAGGCGTTCTACGCCGTGTCTGAGAAGCTCTACAAGAACGCGGCTCCGCAGGGCGAGGCCAACGCTGCCCCGAACGCGGGCGCAGGCCAGCAGGCCGACGGCAATGACGACGGCGTCGTCGACGCGGACTACGAAGAGGTCAAGGACAACTAATTCGCGGAATATAGCTTGATAGGGGCGGCCCGTCCGCCCCTATCGGCTGTTGCCCACCGAATCTGAGGTGAGAAACTATGGCAGATCAGAACAAACGAGATTATTACGAGGTATTGGGTGTGGAGAAGAACGCGTCCGATGCCGAGATCAAAAAGGCCTACCGCAAGCTGGCCATGAAATATCACCCCGACCAGAACCCCGGTGACAAATCTGCCGAGGAAAAGTTCAAGGAGATCAACGAGGCCTATGAGGTCCTCTCCGACGCCGACAAAAAGGCCCGGTACGATCAGTACGGCTTCGCGGGCGTCGACCCGAACTTCAACCCGAACGCGGGCGCCGGCTTCGGCGGCGGGTTTGGCGGCGGCTTCGGCGGCTTCGGAGATCTGGGCGATATCTTCGGCGACTTTTTCGGCGGCGGCGCTTCGTCATCCTCCGGCCGCAGAAGAGGGCCGAGCAAGGGCCAGAACGTTGTCAGCGAGATCGAGATCAGCTTTGAAGACGCGGCCTTCGGCTGCGAGCGCGAGATCACCTTCTCCCGCATCGAGACCTGCAGCACCTGCCACGGCACCGGCGCGAAGGAAGGCACGACCCCGCAGACCTGTACGTATTGCCACGGCACCGGCACCGTGCGCACGCAGCAGAACTTCATGGGCATGACCATGCAGTCCTCGCAGCCGTGCCCGCAGTGCGGCGGCACCGGCACCATCATCACCGACCCCTGCACCGCCTGCCGCGGCAAGGGCAAGGTTCGTCACACCAAGACCATCAAGGTCAAGGTCCCGGCCGGCATCGACGACGGCCAGTCCTTCCGCGTGCGCGACGAGGGCAACGCCGGATCGAACGGCGGCCCGAACGGCGATCTGCTCGTGACGGTCTCGGTGCGCAAGCACCCAATCTTCACGCGTGACGGCGCGAATGTCATGTGCCAGATGCCCATCTCCTTCACGCAGGCCGCGCTCGGCGCGTCCATCGAGGTCCCGACGCTCGACGGCAAGGTCCGCTACCAGATCCCCGAGGGCACGCAGACCGGCACCACCTTCCGCCTGCGCGGCAAGGGTATCCCCTACGTCGGCTACAAGACGCGCGGCGACCAGTTCGTCACCGTCGTCGTCGAGACGCCGACCAAGCTCACGCGCGAGCAGAGGGAGCTGCTCCGCCAGCTCGAATCCTCCGTCGGCGAAGACGGCCAGCCCAAACGCAAAAGCTTCTTCGATAAGCTGAAGGGATAAAAAACAACGACCCCCGCCGCATCCGCGGCGGGGGTGTTTGTTTATTCTGCGGGCCGGACCTCACCGGGGAGGCGGAACCAGTCGATGAAGATCGACGGCGTACCGCCGGGCTGGCTGAGAGACCAGAGCATGTTGTCCTCGGTCGCCGTGCCCTGCGGCTCGTCGACGGAGATGACGAGCTGATCGTCGAAGAAGCTCAGCGTCTGGCACAGGCCCGTCAGGATGCTGGCCACCTGCGTGAGCGAGCCGTCCATGCCGAGCCGCCAGACAGCCTTGCTGGTGCGGCCGACCAGATAGAACGTGTTGTGGTAGCAGCGCAGCGCAATGAACTGCATCGCGGCCTGCGGGATATCGAACAGCAGCTCCGGCTCGCCGCCGGTCAGGCTGAGGCGGTAGAAGGCGTGGCCGTAGTTATGGTTGTCCCAGGGAATGAAGTAGAGCTTGTTATCGTAGAAGACGGCTTCCTCAAAGTTTCCGTCATAGATCAGTTCCTGCTTGTCCGTCTCCAGATCGATCGCGTACAGCCCGCAGGAGCTGCTTTCATCCCGGATGAAATAGAGCTTTCCGCCGAAGCCGTAGAGTACGTCGGTGAAGAGCGCCTGGTCGAAATTCAGGCCCCGGCCGATCTGCTTTGCCTGCCCGTTTTCCACGCGGCAGATGCGGTAGCTCCAGTTTTTGTAGTTCTCCGGCTTGGAGGACATCTCCAGAATGTACAGCTGGCCGTCATAGAGCGTATAGGTCTCGATGCCGAGCGTGTTTTTGTAGAGGATCTCCGGCTCGCCGCCGGTCTTCGGGATGCGCATGACGGTCTCGCCATACGGCTCCTTCATCCGGCCGCCGCGCATATAGAGATAGTCGTCATAGAGGCAGATATCCTTCAGCCGGTAGTCCAGCGTCGACCAGAGCACGGTCTGCGCGCCCGTCTTGTCCCGGCGGAGCACGTAGGAGGTCTCGCCGATGTCCTTTTTGTACCAGCCGTCGACCAGACAGTAGGTATAGCCGTCGCTGGCCTCATCGGCGATGCCGCCGGTGGTGAAGTTCCCGAGCGTATCATCGGAGATGTTCTGGCGGCTGCGGTCCTGCGCGGTGCGCAGCGCCGGGTCCAGCAGGCGCGCGACGGTCACGGCGAGCTCTGCCCGCGTGGCGCGGCCCTCCGGGTCAAACAGTCCGCCGGATTTGCCAGCCATGACGCCGCCGGCCGCAACGGTGCGGATGGCCGCCTGTTCGTCGGCAGAAAGCGCGCCGATATCCGTTAGCTGCCCGTCGTTGATGGTCTGCAAGGGCTGCGGCGTGCTCTTTGCCAGCAGATAGGCAAGCGATCTGCGGCTGAGCGGGCCGGTGAGGGCCGCTTCATCCTCCGGGCAGTCGGGCGGCAGAAGGGCGTTCGTCTTTGCGTAGGCGAGCGCGGGCGCGTACCAGGCTTCTTCTTCGCCCGCCGCCGGGACGCTCTTGCCGGTGTTCTGCGCGTGCAGACGCGCGGCGATCGTGATGGCCTGCGCCCAGCTGACCGGCCTGCGCGGCGAGAAGGTCGTCTCGCCGGTCCCGGTCATGATCCCCTTTTCTGCGGCGAGGCTGACGCCGGAGGCATACCAGCTGCCGCCCGGCACATCGGCAAAGGCAGCCGCCCCGGCCGCGGCCGCAAATGAGACGATCATTCCCAACGCCAGCAGCAGCGCACAAAGTTTCCGTTTCATCGTACAGATTCCTCCTTTTTTTCTTTTCTTCCAATATTACTATAGTAAATATTTCCCGCACACGCAAGCGCAAAAAGCTCCGCACGCAGAAAAAAGACGCTCCCTCCGGGAGCGTCTTTTTTGGATCGGTCATTCTGCCGAGATCAGGTAGTAGTAGATCGGCTGGCCGCCGGAGACGAGGTTGACTTCGGCGTCGGGGGCGTGCTGCTGGAACAGAGCCAGGGCCTGTTCGGCGTCGGCTTCGGAGATATCGGCGCCGTAGAAGATGTTGATGAATTCCTTTCCGGCCGCCGCAGCCTTGTCCGCGAGGGTCGCGAGCAGGGCGGTGATGTCCTGCGTGGTCCCGGCCAACGCGCCGTCGCACAGGCCCAGGTAGTCGCCTGCGTGGATGTCGAAGCCGTCAAAGTCGGAATCGCGCGCGGCGTAGGTGATCTGCATGGTCATGACGCCGGAGAGGCAGTCGGTCATGGCGGCCTCGTTCTCGCTCGGCTCCATGCCGGGGTCGAAGGAGAGCATCGCGCTGATGCCCTGCGGGACGGTCTTCGTCGGGATGACGACGACCTCGCGCGCGGCGAGCTCCGCCGCGGCCTGCGCGGCCATGATGATGTTCTTGTTGTTGGGCAGGACGAAGACGATCTCCGCCGGGGTCTTTTCGATTGCGTGGAGGATGTCCTCGGTCGAGGGGTTCATGGTCTGCCCGCCCTCGATGATCTCGTCGACGCCAAGATCGCGGAACACGCCCGCGAGCCCTTCGCCCGCGCACACGGCGACGCTGCCGTAGCGCTTTTCGGGCGCGGCCGGGCCATCCGGCTGCGGCGCGGGCTGGCTTTCCAGCTCCTTTTCCACGGCCTCGAGATCGTCGGTCGACCGGGCCTTGCGCCCGGCGGTCAGATCGTCGTGCTGCAGGCGCATGTTCTCGATCTTCGCCAGCTCCAGCGTCCCATACTTCTGGGCCTCGCTCAGCGCGTCGCCCGGAATGTTCGTATGTACGTGGACCTTGAAGGCCTCGTCGTCCTCGCCGATGACGAGACTGTCGCCGATGCTGCCGAGATACTCGCGCAGCGGGTCGAGCGAGGTGATATCCTCGCGCTTGCGGACGATAAAGACCGTGTCGAAGGCAAAGGTGATGTCCTCAGAGTCAAAAATGCCGAAATCAGCCTCTTCGTTCGCCGCGCCCGTGTCCTCGCAGACAACGTCGTTGCCGCGCAGGCTCTCGAGCATGCCGCGCAGGATCAGGCAGAAGCCCATGCCGCCCGCGTCGACGACGCCGGCCTTTTTGAGGACGGGGTTCTGGTTGACGGTATTGTCGAGCGCGGCGTGCGCGGTGTCCAGGCAGTGCTGGAGCACGTATTCGATCTCGCAGTTTTCCTCGGCGAGGTCGCGCGCGGCGTCCGCCGTCAGGCGGGAGACGGTCAGGATGGTGCCCTCGGCGGGCTTCATGACGGCCTTGTAGGCGGCCTCGACGCCCGCGGTCAGCGCGGCGGCAAAGTCGCGGCCGTCGGCCTCGAGCTTGCCCTTGAGCGCCTTGGAAAAGCCGCGGAACAGCAGGGACAGGATGACGCCAGAGTTGCCTCTGGCCCCGCGCAGAAGCGCGGAAGCGGTCATATCGGCGGCCTTGGTGAGCGTCACGTTCTCTGCGCGGCGCAGCTCGGTGCTGGCGGCGTTCAGCGTCATGCTCATGTTCGTGCCCGTGTCGCCGTCGGGGACGGGGAAGACGTTCAGCTCGTTGACCTTCTGCTTATTCAGGTCGATCTCGGCAGCGGCGGAGAGCATCATCCGGGAAAATACCGCGCCGTCAATGGATTTGATCATGGTGGTTTACCTCCGTGAGCGCCAGCGTGTGCGCGTGAATTGAGATCAGTCGACCGACATGGAGTCGACGAATACGTTCACGGCACGCACCTCGGTGCCCGTGGACTTGGTGACGAAATAGCGGACCTCGCCGATGATGGAGGACGCGATCGCGCTGAGATTGACATTCTTGTCGACCATGATGTGCAGGTCGATGGAGAGGGAATTGTCGGCGTTGAACGTGACCTTGACGCCCTTGCCCATGGCTTCCTTGCGCAGCAGATGCACAAGCCCGTCCGTCATGGAGCGCACAGCCATGCCCTTGACGCCGAAGCAGTTGGTCGCGGCGAAGCCGGCGATATTGGTATAGACAGCGCTGTCGACCGTGATCTGGCCGATGTCTGTATTCATACGGATCATCAAGATTCCTCCTTCTGGGATATTCAATTCATTCTAACCGATTCACCGGGAAAGTACAAGTAAAAAATAGGATTTCAGCTCTTTTCATAGCCGGTGACGCCGTGGCGCTGCATCCATTGGAGCTTTTCACCCATGAGATAGGTCAGCGTCTCGTTTTCCGTCTTGCCGAAGCCGGTGAGATACTTGCGCAGGTACAATAGATCATTGTAGGTGAGGTAGGGATAGTCGCCCTCGACGTAGGTGCCGTCGGGCTTGATGCTGTAGTAGAGATTGTGGTCCGGCATGACCCAGCCGGAGCCGGTATCCTCGATGGCCAGCAGCATCCGGTCGGCCAGCGCGCGCAGATCCTCGCGGTCAAACAGGTCGGACGCGTGGTAGAGCGCCAGACACTCCGACGCCTGATGGTTGAGCGAGGTATGCGGCGCGGTGATCTCCGACGGGTGCCAGTAGTCCGGGATCAGCCAGCCGCCCGACTCCGTGGAGATGTGGCTGGTGTCCGCGATCTGGCTGAAGAAGCCGAGGTACCGGGTGATCGTCTCGTCGAACATGCCCTTGCCGAACTTGCGCGCGGCCTTGATGTAGATCTCCAGCAGGTCGGTATTGAACCGGGTGTCGTAGAAGCCCGGGCCGATGCCGTAGTCGCCCTGCAGCCATTCGCTGCCGGGCTCGGTGGCCCAGTAGCCGTATTCGTTCTGGCGCTGGGCCATGGTGTCGAGCATGACGATGGTGAGCGCGGCGGCCTCTTTGCACATGGGCATACGGGAAAGGAAGCCCTTGATGCAGTAGGACGCGGCGCAGCAGTAATAGTAGTTTGTGCCGGTGGGGATATAGTTGGACGGGGCCTTCCGGTAATAGCCGTCGAAGCACCAGTGGGACGCGCCGTTCTGCACATAGGTGACCCAGGCCATGGCGCAGTTCTGCATGCTCCAGTCGACCAGCCGAAACGGCGCGGAGAGGATTAGGCAGTCCGTCACGCGCCCCTCGGCCAGCCCGTAGCCGTTCACGGTCAGATGGAAGCCGTCCGGCGTCTTCGTGACGTAGAGCGTGCCGTCCATCTCCGGCAGGTATTCCTTGGTGTCGTTTTCGTGCAGGACGAAGGTGCGCGGCAGCGCGAGGAAGTAGGACGCGCCGGAGGCAAGCTCGATCACGACGACCGGCGAGGCGTATTTGCCATCGGCCAGCGGCGTCTCGACCCATTTGCCGGAGGCGGCGTCAAAGTAGTGCAGTGTCCCGCCCTCCTGCACGGTATGGTCGAGGAATTTGCTCGGCCCGCCGACGCCTGTGGCGCGGAAGGCGCGGGCCGTCACGCCGTCGGAGACGACGTATTCCCGGCTCTCGATCGAGCAGCGGTACTGCCGGATGGTGGTCTCGTAGATCTCCGCGGAATAATACCTGGAGGCCAGTACGCGGTCGGGCACATGCGGATCGGCCGGCTCCGGCGCGGGCGCCTCGGCCGCAGGCTCGTCCGGCTTGGCTGTCGGGACGGCTGATTCTGATCCTGCTGCCGGCGCGGGGTCAGCCTGCGTCTTGCCGCAGGCGCACAGCTGCGCCAGAACCAGGATCAGAATCATAAGGATTGAGAGCTTCTTTCGCATGGGACAAATACCTCCGGAGAACGAACGTCGGAAACAGGCGGGGCAGGATGCCCCGCCTGTTGGGAATAAAGCTTAAATCATGCTCGGCTGCCAGCAGTCGGGGGTCTCGAGGCCCATCATGGTGACGATGGTCGGCGCGACGTTGGCAAGGCCATAATGGCCGTCCTTGATCTCGTACTTGTTGTCCGGATCGTAGATGATGAAGGGAACGGGGTTCAGGGAGTGCGCGGTGCGCACGCTGGTCTTGCCCTTCTTCGTTTCGAGCATCTGGTCGGCGTTGCCGTGGTCAGCGGTGACGAGCAGGGTGTAGCCGTACTTGTCGGCCGCTTCCTTCACGCGGGCCAGCGCCGCGTCGACGGCCTCCATGGCCGTGATAACGGCGCTCAGAACGCCGGTGTGGCCGACCATATCGCCGTTCGGGTAGTTGCAGCGCAGGAACTGATACTTGTGGGAGGCCATGGCCTCGACGAGCAGATCGGTGATCTCCACGGACTTCATCGCGGGCGCCTGCTCAAACGGGATGACGTCGGACGGGACCTCGGCGTAGTCCTCAAGGCTCTCGTCGACCTTTCCGGAGCGGTTGCCGTTCCAGAAGTAGGTGACGTGGCCGTATTTCTGCGTCTCGGACACGGCGTACTCGTGCACGCCTGCCTTGCACAGGACCTCGGTCAGCGTGTTGCGGATGACGGGCGGCTCGACCAGATAGTGCATCGGGATCTTGAGATCGCCGTCGTACTCCAGCATACCGGCAAACTTCACGCCGGTGTAGTCGCCGCGGTCAAAGTGGTCAAAGTCCTTGCGGTCGAAGGCCAGGGAGATCTCCTGCGCGCGGTCGCCGCGGAAGTTGAAGAGGATGACGCTGTCGCCGTTGGCGATCTTGGCAACGGGCTGACCGTCCTTTGCGATCACGAAGGGCAGCAGATCCTGGTCGATCATGCCGGGGTTCTCGGCGCGGTAGGTCTCGATGGCTTCCTTGGCGGAGGCAAACTGACGGCCCTCGCCCTGCACGTGTGTGCGCCAGCCCTTTTCGACCATCGGCCAGTTGGCTTCATACCGGTCCATGGTGATGACCATACGGCCGCCGCCGGACGCGATCTTGTATTCGTGCTCCGCGTCGGACAGGGAGGCCAGCACGGCCTCGAGCTGGTCGACATACTCCAGCGCGCTCGTCGCGGGGACGTCACGGCCGTCGAGCAGGATGTGGCAGTAGACCTTCTTGAGGCCCATCTCGCGGGCCTTTTTCAGCATGGCGATCAGGTGCGAGATGTTGGAATGGACGTTGCCGTCGGACAGCAGGCCGATGAAGTGCAGGGCCTTGCCGTTCTGCAGGCAGTTGTCGGTCAGCTCGACCCAGGTCTTCGACTGGTACAAAGAGCCGGTCTCGATGGACTCCTGCACGAGCTTGGCGCCCTGGGAGTAGATCTGGCCGCAGCCGAGGGCGTTGTGGCCGACCTCGGAGTTGCCCATGTCGTCGTCGGTGGGCAGGCCGACGGCCGTGCCGTGCGCCTTGAGCCACGTCATGGGGCAGGTCGCCATCAGCTTGTCGAGCGTCGGGGTGTTGGCCTGCTTGACAGCATCGCCGGGGCCGCCGTCGCCGCGGCCCACGCCATCCATGATCACGAGTACGATCGGTTTTTTCATTGGTATTCCCTCCTGAGTAGGATATTCTTAAATTTCAATATATTTTACTACATTTTCCCCGCAGATACAACTGAATTTTCTTTGAACGATCGCAGCGAACGCTCACCCCAGCAGCTGCAGCGCGTGCGCGTGCGCCAGCGCGTAGACGCGGGCGAAGTCCACGTGCGGATTATAGACGGCCTCCAGCTCGTCATGCAGCGCCTTGGCCTGCGCGAGCAGGGAAAAAACGTCCGAAAGCTCCGGCAGCGGCGTATCCGGGCCGCGGTAGTACCGCGCCTCGCCCGGCAGCCAGACGGCCTCGGTCTCATCCGGGAAAAGCGGATTCTGGTACCAGACGGCGCCGGGGCGCGCGCGCAGCGCCTCGAGCTCCGCCGCGGAAACGAGCTGCACGGCTCCCGCGGGCGGCGCAGACTGGAAAAGCCCCCGGCAGGTCACCGCCCGGAGGAAGCGCCGCTGCGCGCCGTCCGCGTCCGGCAGGCGGCAGGCCGCAGGCGCGAGCGCGGCGAGCTTCGTATATGCCTCGCGGTAGAGCGATTGATAGCGCCTTTGCAGCTGCTCGATGGTGCGGCGCTCCGGCTGCAGCGCGAGCCGGTCATAGAACCGGCTGAGGTCGAGATACAGCCCTGCCGCGCCCGGTGTCACGGCCTCGAGCACGTGCGGGGCGGTCCCGTCGGCGTAGCCGGTGTGCAGGGCGGGGAAATAGACGCCGTCCACCGACTCCGGGTCGCCGGAGCACAGCACGTATTCCACGTCCAGCCCCTTCTCCTCCGCTGCGCGGCCGATGGTCTTCATGAAGCTCGACTTGCCGCAGCCGGGCCCGCCCTTGATGACCCACAGAAAATCCTCCGGCCCGCGGCAGAAGCCGGAATAAAACGACACGAAGCCCCGGACGGTATTCCCGCCCAGAAAATACTGCGTCACCGCCATGAATAAGCCCCTCCTGAGTTCTGGAATACCGGTAGTCTATGCGCGCCGGCCGCGGAATGTGCGCCATACGGCCGTCTTCGCGGTTTCAAGCCTTGACAGGACAGGTATAATATACGTATAATATCACCACATATGTTCGCCGGGAGGAGGTGTGCGCGATGGCGGAGGGCGTGAAGATCGCCGCAAGAAATCAGAAGGCCTTTCATGAATATTTCATCGACGAAAAATTCGAAGCCGGCATCGAGCTCACCGGTACTGAGGTCAAGTCCATCCGTCTCGGCACGCTGAGCCTCAAGGAGGCCTGGTGCCAGATCAAGGACGGGCAGCTCTATATCCGGCAGATGCATATCGCGCCCTATGAGCAGGGCAACATCTTCAACAAGGATCCGCTCCGTCCCCGCCGGCTCCTCATGCACAAGCGCGAGATCATGCGCCTGTTCGGCCGGGTCAAGCAGGACGGGTATGCGCTCATTCCGCTCTCGGTGTACTTCCGCGGCAGTCTCGTCAAGGTCGAGGTCGCGCTGGCCCGGGGCAAAAAACTCTACGACAAGCGGGAGGACGCCGCGAAAAAAGATGCCAAGCGTCAGATCGACCGCGCAATGAAAGGACGGTAACCCATGGAAAATCCCATTATGACCATCACGATGGCAGACGGCGGCAGGATCGTCTGCGAGCTCTACCCCGAAAAAGCGCCGCAGAGCGTGCGCAACATGATCGCGCTCGCCAACAAGGGCTTCTATGACGGCCTGATCTTCCACCGGGTCATCTCCGGCTTCATGATCCAGGGCGGCTGCCCGAAGGGCACCGGCACCGGCGGCCCCGGCTACTGCATCAAGGGCGAGTTCAAGCTCAACGGCGTGAAGAACAACCTCAGCCACAAGCGCGGCGTGGTCTCCATGGCGCGTGCGCAGTCGCCCAACTCCGCGGGCAGCCAGTTCTTCATCATGCATGAAGACGGCGAGTTCCTCGACGGGCAGTACGCCGCCTTCGGCAAGGTGCTCGAGGGCATGGACGTCGTCGACAAGATCGCCGCGACGAAGACCGACGGCAACGACCGTCCGCTCACCGAGCAGAAGATCGCCTCCATCCGCGTCGATACGAAGGGCGAGGAATACCCCGAGCCCGACAAGCTCCGCGACCCCTACGGACGCGGATGACCGCGGCCGTCATCACCGGCGCGTCCACCGGTCTCGGCGCGGAGTTCACGCGCCAGCTCGTGCGCGAATTTCCCGACATCGAAGAGTTCTGGCTCATCGCCCGCCGCGTGGGCAAGCTCGAAGAGCTGGCCCAGCAGTTCCCGGAGAAGAAATTCGTGTGCATCGGCCTCAACCTGCTCGACCCCAAGAGCTTCCGCTATCTCGGCGAAAAGCTGGCGGAGCAGAAAGCCGACGTGCGGCTGCTGGTCAATAACGCCGGCTGCGGTACCACGGGCAATATCGGCGCCTCGGCGTCGTCCGCCGATGTGATGCGCGTGGTCGACCTCAATGTCCGCGCGCTCACGATGGTGACGCAGACCGTCGTCCCGTTCATGACGCGCGGGGCGAAGATCATCAACGTCTCGTCCATCGCGGCCTTCTGCCCTACGCCCCGCATGACGGTCTACAGCGCGTCCAAGGCGTATGTCTCCGCGTTCACCGGCGGTCTTGCCGATGAGCTGCGGCCAAAGGGCATCACGGTCACCGCCGTCTGCCCCGGCCCCATGAAGACGGAGTTCTTCGACGCCGCGGGCGACCACGATCTGTTCGGCAACATCCCCTGGTGCGACCCGGTCAGGGTCGTCGCCGGGACGATCCGGGCAGCAAAAAAGGGCCGGACGTTCTACACGCCCACGGCCTTCAACAAGTTCTATCGCTTCGTGGCCAAGATCCTGCCCATGAAGTGGATGATAAAAGCAACAAGAGTTTGATCGATTTTTCCAGCGATCCGCAGCGAGTTTTCGCTGCAATACGGGGCTGCACTGGTTTCGACGGGGGCAGTGAGGCTGGATAAGCGGGCGGAGGCGCCTGGCCTCCATAAAACGGGCAATTTTTCTAAATTAACTGACAACTCTAAAGTTGCTCTGGCTGCCTAATTAGGCAACCCGTCCTCCCCGGAAGGGCCGCGAGCCGGGCTTGGGCGTGACGAAGCGGCGTCCGTGAACGCAGTAAGCTTTGCCTGCGTCATGCATCATGAAGCTACCAAGGTGCGAAGAGTGTCTGTTCCCGCCGCACCGAGGGAATGTAAATAACAGACTGCGCCCGGAGAAAGTCCTGTCAAGTTGCTTTCGGACAGGGGTTCGATTCCCCTCAGCTCCACCATGCAAAAACGCCATCCCATTTGGGATGGCGTTTTTGCATGGCTGCGCTGAGGGGCGCGAGAAACCCTCGGGTTCGACCGACTGGATTTCGCGGCGTGTCAACGCCGCAATTTTGCGCTTTGCGCAAAATCAAAAAGGAAATCCAGTCGGCACGGAGGCGGCGAAGCCGCCGGAGTATTCCCCTCGGCTCCATCCCGCCACAGAAAGGCTCCCCTCCCAGGGGCCGATTCCCCCTATCAGGGGGAAATGTCCCGAAGGG
>OJPW01000431.1_pt1 | contig 36598 bp, 27 predicted proteins | sample 1598571 | NCBI WGS metagenome assembly OJPW01 (sample SAMN03922493, study PRJEB24848) | human gut metagenome | isolation source: stool sample | host: Homo sapiens | place: Germany | collected 2011-05
CGAGCTGGGTTCAGAACGTCGTGAGACAGTTCGGTCCCTATCTGTTGCGGGCGTAAGAGATTTGAAGGGAGCTGTCCTTAGTACGAGAGGACCGGGATGGACGTACCTCTGGTGCACCAGTTGTCCTGCCAAGGGCATAGCTGGGTAGCTATGTACGGACGAGATAAACGCTGAAAGCATCTAAGCGTGAAACTCTCCCTAAGATGAGATCTCTCATCCTTTATGGAGTAAGGGCCCAGAAAGACGATCTGGTTGATAGGCCGGAGGTGGAAGTACAGTAATGTATGCAGCTGACCGGTACTAATAGCCCGAGGGCTTGACCTACAATAATGCAGGCAATCTAAGCCTTCTCCCATCTGACTTCTTTGTTCGGTTTTCAGGGTACAAGTGAAATAGGAAGTTGGTGCTGATTAGGGCGAGGGTCCACCCGTTCCCATCCCGAACACGGAAGTTAAGCTCGCTTCTGCTGACAATACTTGGCTGGAGACGGCCCGGGAAGATAGGTAGCGCCAACACTCCTCCTTAGCTCAATGGTAGAGCATTCGGCTGTTAACCGAAGGGTTGTTGGTTCGAGCCCAACAGGGGGAGCCAAAAGGGTGAGCCGCCATCCGTAAGGTGGCGGCTCATTTCCTTTTCAACGTGTCAGCCGCGTAGACTTGGGCCTTTAGCTCAGTTGGTTAGAGCAGACGGCTCATAACCGTCCGGTCCCGGGTTCGAGTCCCCGAAGGCCCACCACATAGGGGTATAGCTCAGTTGGTAGAGCAGCGGTCTCCAAAACCGCGTGTCGAGAGTTCGAGCCTTTCTGCCCCTGCCAAAAGAAGCCATGACAACGTCATGGCTTCTTTTTTTTGCGCCGGTGGCTCCGCTTTTGCGGCAGATGCCCGCGCAGCCGGACACAGGCGGCGGGAAAATGCCGGAATTGTGCGGAGAGACGGCCTTTGACACACTATGCTCCGGGTTTTGTCGATATTAAATAGAAAAAAACGGGAAATTTTGTGCGGAAATAAAGTTGATTGTTTGTCGAAATGGTGCTATGCTATCCCGTGTATATTCAGAAAAGGGAAATCACCCCGCAATGGGACGATTTCCCAGCCCGCGCAGGTGCAAGGGGCGCCTGCATTGGAGGGAGATTCCGGCAGAAAAGGGTACCCTTTTCCCGTTTCAACCCAGTTGAAACGATGGCTTTTCCGCATGGGACGGCGTCCCGCGCGGCGGAGCCTGCCACTGATCCGCAGGGGGTGCGGACCCGCCGGTGCAGTGCCGCGGGCACGGTGCGGACAGCGCACAGCATGATTCCGCAGACAGACCAAAAAATCACATGAAAGGATGGGGGAACATGAACAAAACAAGAATGGGCAAAAGAGCGGCGTCATTACTGCTTTCGCTGGTAATGATGCTGTCTCTGCTGCCGACGGCGGCGTACGCTACGATGGCGGACGGCGTCGAAACCCAGGGCGCGAGCGTCTCCGAGAACGGAACGGGCGTGTCCGACGACAGCAACAGCAGCGGTAACACCGATGACTTGCAGGTCGGAGGCAGCAAGGACAGCGGTGACACCGGCGCCCAGCAGGTCGGAGACAGCAGCGGCAGCGGCACGGCGGGTGATACCACCGGTGCTGAGGGCGGCGCTGATCCTACCGATTCTGTGAACGGTACGGCTACGTATGTAGCGTACATCGGAGAGACCGGCTATGAGACGCTGGACGCGGCTATCACAGCGGCCGGAGATAGTGACACTGTGGAGGTCGCTGAAGGTCGCTATACGCTGAACGGTAGTCTGACCTATACGGGTAAGGCTATCACTGTGAAGGCTGCCAATGGCGCAAATGTCAGCTTCGACATGTCCAGTGCGGTGACTTTGAGCGGTGCGAAGATCACTTTTGAGAATGTGACTTTCAACTACACAAATGCCGACTACATTGGCCTGCAGCACACCGATACGGTGGTGTACAATAATTGCACCATCAATGGCAAGATGTTCCTGTATGCCAACAGTGAGACATTCAACGACTGCCACTTCGTGCAGACGAGCGAGGATTATAACGTCTGGACGTATGGCGCTAAGAAGGTGGCGTTCAACAACTGCACTTTCGACTGCGTGGGTAAGGCGGTCAATGTGTATATCGAGAAGGGCAATGCTTCTGATGATGCCAAGACCGTCGAAGTGAACGGCTGCACAGTCACCTCCACCAAGGAGAACAAGGCGTTCCTGAACATCAAGAACAGTACGCAGGCCTATGATGTGACGCTGAGCGGCACGAACACGGTGACCGGCCTTGCGGCTGACAGTACCACCGGCTCCGCGCTGTATCAGGTGGAAACTACCAAGGTCACGGAGACCGCCGGTAATCCTGTCACGGTGAAGGAAGCACAGACCGACGGCACTGTCAAGACCGTTTACGAGGTCAAGCAGCCTTCCAGCAGCGAACTGACGGACTACGTAATGGTGAGCGGCATCAAGGGCTTCGACGGTACGAAGTTTGCCACATTTGCGGATGCGTATGCAGCCATCAAGCCCGTTGTTGCAACGCTGGGACTGGGGGAGGAGACTCCCGCAGACGCTGCAGCGTTTGATGCGGTGTTTACTGATATCAGCAATGGCAAGGCCACACTGACCTACACTATCACGGGCAATGTGACCTACGATGAGACGGGGCTGGATCATCTGCTGACCATGGGTCGGAAATCCTCCCACTATCTCACCAATGAGCGCCACCTTATCAACTTCAAATTCGTGGGCGCGGAGGCTGACCGTGGCGCAACGCTGACGGTCAACAGCAATATCACGCTGCCCTACGAGTGGTGGGGCGAGAAGATTACCACAAGCATCAGCTTTGAGAACCTGACCATTACTGGCAGTGCTCCCAGCGGCCTGTTTGCGAACCAGTCTTTCTTTGAGGGCATTGACTTCAAGGTGAACAACTGTACACTGAAGGGGATCAAGATCTACAATTGCGCCAATGTGGGCGGCAGTTACACGATCACCAACAGCAAGCTGGACGGTACCGGCGCAGCGAAAAATGCGTATGCCATCCACCTGCAGGGCAATGATACGGCTCCGCTGAATATTCTGATTGAGAACAACCAGATTTCCGGCTATGACCGTGGTGTCAATATTGATCAGAAAACGGCTATTGCCACTATCAGTGGCAACAGCATCAGCATCAAAGACAGTGACCGGTCCTGCATTCAGCTGACACAGCTGGCGAAGACCACTGTCAGCGGCAACAGCATGACCCTTTCCGGCGGAAATGCCATCACGCTGCACGGCAATCTGGCCGCAGGAAGCAAGATCGATGTCATTGGCAATAATATTACCGGTACGGGTTATCTGATCTATGATGCGGCGAAGGGCACTATCGATCTGACCTACACTGACAACACGGTGTCGGATACAATCGACACCACCAAGGGCGTCTATGGAGGCAAGGAATATAAAGTCTCCGAGAACGTCGCCAATGCGCTGAAGCCCAATACGACCACCTACGTGGCAGAGGTCAACGGCGTCAAGTACAAGTCCCTGCAGGCGGCTATCGACGCGGCCGGTAGGAAAGCGACCGTGACCCTGCTGGCGGATACCCGCGAGAATGTCACCATCGCCGAGATGATGACCCTCGACCTGAACGGTCACACCCTCAACGGCGGCCAGGTCAAGGCTAAGCCCGCACTGACCGTTACGGCCCGCGTCACCGTCAAGGACAGCAGCGAGGCGAAGACCGGTACCATCATGCGTGAGGATACCGCGGAGAACTCCGGCGTCAGCTCCCACTATGTCATCGACGTTCAGGGAGCCGGCTGGCTCACCTTCGAGAGCGGCAACGTCAAGAACAACAGCGGCACCGACAGCGGGAAGGGCGCGTCCCTGGTGCGCGTGGGCGATGACAGCGTCGCCAAGTATCCCGGACTGAATATCAAGGGCGGCACGTTTACTCAGGATAACTTCATCGTGATCAAGGTCGATAGCGGCGATCTGTTCCTGAACGGCGGCACGCTGAACTCCGCCAATAGCTACGCCATTGAGGACTGGCACAGAGCTACCATCAAGGGCGGCACGGTCAACGGCACAGTGGCGGTCTGGACGTACAGCGGCGGTCACAACAGCGATCTGACGATCGAGGGCGGCACGGTCAACGGTAACGTGGCGTCCGTGAGTTACGACAAAGCCGAGGGCAAGTTGGCCAAGGTCAGCATCAGCGGCGGCACCGTCGATGGTACGCTGGGCACCTATACCTACGGCAATGGCTTGATTCCTATCAACGATGCCACTAAGGCGACTATCGCTGTCACCGGTGGCACGTTTAAGGAGAACCCCGCCAAGTACGTGGTGGAGGATTCCGGCGTTACTAAGAACGACGACGGCACTTACGGTGTGGCGAAGGCGTATCTGGCCAAGGTCGGCGACACCTCCTACTACACCATGGACGAGGCGTTCAAGGCGCAGACGACCAGTGGTGAAGCTATCGTCCTTCTGCGCAACTACACCACCGGTTCACCGTTCAGATCCGGCAGCATTAACCGCACGGTGGATCTGAACAACTTCACCTGGACCTGCACCGGCACGGATGCAAACAGCGCGGCCTTCGAGATCAACAACCCCAATGCAACGCTGACCGTGAAGAACGGCAAGGTGGTCAGCAGCCAGCTGGTGGGTCTGATCCCCTCCGCCATGGGCGGCACCATCAAGTATGACAATTCCAGTCTGGAGTTCGATGGCGTCGAGATGACGACCACCGCCCGCAGCGGCATCGAGACCAACGGCAACAACACCAACGATACCGTGACGCTGAGGAACAGCACGCTGAACGTGCCCAACGGCTTCGGCATCTACTTCCCCAGCTCCGGCACGCTGACCATCGAAAACAGCAAGATCACTGCCAAGACCATGGGCGTGCAGGTCTGCTCCGGCAGCCTGAACATCAGCGGCGCTGACACGGCCATCACCGTCTCCGGTGACGGCATCGACAAGACCATTAACGACGGCGCCATCGAGGACGGCGCGGCCATCTCCATCGTGAACCGCGCCGGCTACAAGGGCCTGGACGAGATCAAGGTCGAGGGCGGTAAGTTCACGGCCAAGGGCGACAACGCCGCAGTCAAGGCCTACAGCTGGGAGAACCAGACCGCGAGCGCGTTTGACAACAGTGAGAACGTTGTTGCCATCTCCGGCGGTACGTTCTCCAGCGAGGTGGCCAAGTCCCTGTGCGCTGACGGCTTCATCCCTACTAAGAACGAGGACGGCACCTACGGCGTGAAGGAAGGCAAGTATGTTGCCGAGATCGGCAGCCAGGGCTACGAGTCCCTGACCGAGGCCGTTGCGGCGGCTGAGGACGGCCAGACCGTGACCCTGCTGGCGGATGCCGCTGAGGACGTGGTCATCAGCAAGAGCATCACCCTTGATCTGGGCGGCAAGACCCTGACCAACACCAACGCCAGTAAGGCCACGATCTCCGTGACCGGCGGCACCGTCACCGTGAAGAACGGTAATGTTGTGGGCGGTACCGGCTACTACAACATCGAGGTCACGAAGGGCAGCAATGCCAACCTGACGCTGACGGATGTCACCGCCAAGGCGGGCAACAATGGCTCCTCCATGATCGACAACTGGGGCACCCTGACCATCACCAGCGGTACCTACACCGGCGGCATGAACACCGTCAAGAGCGAGGAAGGCTCTGTGCTGAATATCAGCGGCGGTACGTTTACTTGTGACTTCGGAAAGAAGTGGAGTTACACGGCGGTCATTCTGGTGTACGGCACGACCACTATCACCGGCGGTGAGTTTATCCAGAAGACAACAAATACCTCCTCGTATGCGAAGGTCGTTATGACCGGCAAGGTGGATGGGTATGAGGCTTTCACAAAAGTCACTGGCGGCACGTTTACCAATGAAAAGCTCAGCGGAATTTTCTACGGTTTAGGCGATGCCACCGCTGACAACTTCGAGGTCTCCGGCGGTACGTTTAACAAGTATGTTTCCGATAGCTATATGGCTGAGGGCTTCATTCCTGTTAAGAACGCGGACGGCACCTACGGCGTGAAGGCAGGTAAGTTTGTCGCCGAGGTCGGCAGCACTGGTTACGAGACCCTTGATGAGGCTATCGCTGCGGCCAATGCGAGCACCAGTAGCAAAACTGTTTACCTGCGTGAAAACATAACGGTCGACCATCAGCTGGTTATCAACAATGCCAAGGGCAAGACTATCACTCTCAACCTGGAGGGCTTTACGCTGACCAGCACCTATGCGATCAACAAGGCCATCAAAAATGGCAGCTACGCGCTGGTGAACAACACCCCGCTGACCATCAAAAACGGTACGTTCGCGGCGGGTCAGGCTCGCGCCATCGGCGCTCTCGCGACATTGACGCTGCGCGACAAGGCGACCGTGACGCAGCAGCTGACCGGCGGTCATGCCTGCGTGGCATTCTGCGCCGATGGCAAGACCTATACTATTAAGGATTCTACCATTGAAGGCGCTTACGCGGTGTGCAGCTTCGCCAACAACGCCACCATCGCGATCACCGGCAGCACGCTGACCGGTACGGGCAACACCCTGTACCACAACGGCAGTAACTACGGCCTGAAGCTGACGGTGAAGGATACCACCATCACCAGCAGCGGCAGCTGCGGCGTGTACATCTCCGGCTCCACGAGCGCGCAGTCCAATGCGGACAACCAGAATGGCGCGGGCGGATATCAGCAGGCCATCTTTACCGGCTGCACCATCTCCGGTGCGACCAACGGTGTTGAGGTGAAGTACACCGACCTGACGCTGGACGGCTGCACCGTTTCCACCACCGCGAAGGATGCCAGCTACAAGCAGGATAACAATGGTCCTGCGGGCTCCGGCTTCGCCGTGGTGTCCACGGATAACGCGATGAATAACGTGACCCCCAAGCCGGAGGGCACCATTATCATCAAGGGCACGGGCAAATACACCGGCCCCGTGGGCCTGGGCTCTCTGAAGTCCGTGAAGGAAACCTACGCGGACTTCGCGGATGAGACCATCAAAATTTCTGGCGGTACGTTTACCACCGAGGTCCCTGCGGCCTACTGCGCTGACGGCTTCATCCCCACCCAGAACGAGGACGGCACCTACGGCGTCAAGGTAGGCAAGTTTGTCGCCGAGATCGGCAGTAAGAAGTACGAGACGCTGGCCGAGGCCGTTGCGGCGGCTGAGGACGGCCAGACCGTGAGACTGCTGTGCGACGTGGCAGACTGCGGCAGCCTCACCATCAGCAAGAACATCACGTTGGATGGCGACGGCCACACCATTTCCGGCAATTCCAGCATCTCTGTGAACATGCCCGGTAATGCCGCCGCGGATGTGACCATCAAAAACGTGACCTTCAAGGACATTGCCAACGGCAATAAGCTTTCCGCATTCTACTTCTCCCAGGTCAAGGGCAAGCTGACCATCACCGGCTGCACCTTTGACAGCATCGAGTACGAGGCGATCCAGGTCACGCCGATGGAGGGTGCGGAGATCAACGTCAGCAACAACGTGTTCAAGGCCAAGGCTGACGGCACGCAGGTGCGCCATATCCACATTGAGATGGCTTATGGTAGCGGATTTGACTGCGAGGGCCAGAACATCAAGCTGACGGTCACGGATAACCAGCTGCACGGCGCCGTGTGCGGTGACGCCAGCATGGGCATCTGGTGGGTCGGCACCGACAGCACGCTGAAGGTGGACGGCAACTACATGGAGCACCCTGAGACGGTGTGCATCACGCTGTCGAACGGCGGTGTGCGCTACAACAGAGGCGACCTCATCTATCCGGCGAGAAGCCAGGCGGATGTGGACGTGGATGACCTGATTCCTGCCGTCATTGTGGCGGAAAAGGCCAGCGGCGAATCCAAGATCAAGGCGTACAGCACTCTGGCCGAGGCCGTTGCGGCGGCTCAGGACGGCCAGACTGTGAGACTGCTGGCGGATGTGGAGCAGAACACCCAGCTGGCCATCGACAAGAGCATCACGCTGGACCTGAACGGCAAGACCATCAAGAACACGGCGGACATCTGGGGCAAAAATACCAACGCCATCCTGTCCATCACGAATGGCGCCAAGGTGACCATCACCGGCAACGGCACCATAGATGCCAAGGAGAACGACTGCTACACCATCAACATGGTGAAGGGCGACCTGACCATCGAAAACGGCACCTTCTACGGCAACGTCAGCGTGGTTCAGGTGCAGGAGGGTACCCTGTCTGTCAAGGGCGGCACCTTCGACCTGCACCAGAAGTGGGAAGGCAGCAGCAAGTATCTGATCAACTGCATCGATGATGCGTATGTGGACGGCAGTGCGAATGTCGCCATCAGCGGCGGTACGTTCGTCGGCTTCGACCCCAACGTCTCCCCCGAGCAGAAGGTGGACGGCAAGGCTCCCAGCTTCGCGGCTCCCGGCGTTGGTATCACCAAGAACGAGAACGGCTCCTTCACGGCTGCTGCCGGTATGACCGCCCAGATCCTGGACAAGGACGGCAACTCCGTCAACGCGTACAGCACTCTGGCTGAGGCCATCAACGCGGCTGAGAACGGCCAGACCGTGAGACTGCTGGCGGATGTCGCCGAGAGCAGCATCAAGGTCAACGCGAATATCACCATCGACCTGAACAAGATGACCGTGACCGGTAGCTTTGTCACCTACGGCGAAGTGACCATCCAGAACGGTACCATTGATGTTCCCGACGGCAAGACGAACTATGCCTACGGCAAGTTGACACTGGCGGATGTGGACATCACCGGCAAGGCGGCCAGCAGTTCTCTGCTGAGTGTGAACTACAACGGCAGCGTGACTATCGACAAGGATTCCACCATCGTTGCGGACAGTGCGAAGGGTGATTATCCTGCGGTGTTCATCAAGGGCCAGGATGACAGCGGCAAGACCTATGCTCCCGAGCTGAATATTTACGGCACGGTGCAGAGCGCCAAGACGCCCGCCATCCAGGGCAACGGCACTGACAGAGGCGTGTCCCACGTCAACGTGTTTGAGGGTGCAGTTGTCAAGTCCGAGAAGCTTGCTATCTACCTGCCCCAGCCCTGCGAGGTCAACATCACCGGCGGCCTGGTGGAGGGCTACTGCGGTATCGGCATCAAGTCCGGTACGCTGAACATCTCCGGCGGTACGGTCCGCGGCGTTGCCAACGACAATGTCATCGGCGATGAGTATTCCCAGACCAACGGTATCAGCTATGACGGCTCTGCCATCATGATCGACTCCTACATCGGCTACGCCGGTCAGGTTCAGATCAACATTTCCGGCAACGCTGTGGTGGAGAGTAAGTATTCCACCGCTATCCGTGAGATCGGTAACGACAAGAGCCAGACCAACCTGGTGGGCCTGGACATTACCGGTGGCACGGTGCTGGGCGCCAAGGATACGGACGCTGTTCTGGTCCGCGACGTGACCGCCAAGGATGTCAACATCTCCGGCGGCGAGTTCAGCAGCATCGTCAAGAAGGAGTATTGCGCTCCTGGCTTCACGCCTGTGACGACTGCCAACAGTGAGGGTCGCTACGGCGTGGAGATCGGTAAGTTCACCGTCATGGTGACGTCCCGCACCACCGGCAGCGACAGCCCCGTGGCCAATGTGGCCGGCGGCGGCAGCAACATCACCTACGCGCAGGGCACCACGGTCACGGCATCCGCCATCAGCGGCTACAAGTTCGTGGGCTGGTTCGTCAACGAGTACACCGGCACGCCGTACAGCACTGACCTGGCCTGCGCGGTCAAGCCCACCGATGACTGCACCATGATCGCGGTCTATGAGCCCATCAGCGGCGGCAAGTTCTGGCTGACTGTTACGGCTTCCGAGTTCACGGTCAATGGCGGCGCGGTGCAGGATTCCTACCTGTATGAGCAGTTCGCCGTCGGCGCATCTGTGACGGTGAACTTCACCGGCAGCGAGAACTTCCTGTACTGGGTCAACGCATCCAACAAGGTGGTCTCCACCGATAAGAGCTACACCTTCATCATGGGCAGCGAGACGACCCTGAAGGCTGTGTACGGCAAGGCGCGTCAGAATCAGGCCACCGTGGTGTTCATCTCCCACAGCGACCAGATCATCAGCTCCAAGGCCTACACCACCTCCGATACCATCCAGTTCCCCGTGCCTCCCATCAAGATGGGATGCACCTTCACTGGCTGGTCCATGACGGAGTCTGAGATCCGCGCGGCCATGGCCAACAACAGCGGCATCATTCAGGTGCGCGCACTCTATACGGAGCCCAGCATCGCCTGCAAGGTGACGGTGGTCTATCCCGATGGCATCGGCAATGAGGTCGTGAACGCGGTGGTCGGTAAGGCTGTCAACGTGACGGCCAAGGACATCGAGGGCAAGACCTTCTCCTACTGGACGGACAACGCTGGCAACGTTCTGGGCTATACCAAGACGCTGAATCTGGCCCCCAGTGGTGACATGACCGTGAAGGCTGTTTACGACGAGGCCGCCGAGGCCAAGCCTGTCATCACAATCAGTGAGGTCAGCGCTACCACGGCGAATGAGTCCTATGTCGTCACCTTCATGGCAACGCGTGCCGTACCCGATGGCTACAAGGTCGTGAAGCAGGGCATCCTGTGGAGCAGAGATGCTGTCTGCGGTGAAGATGGTGCAGCGGCGTACATGCAGTTCGATAGCAACGGCAAGCTGCCGACCGGCGTGAATGCCTACATCGGCAACAGCTTGGAGCTGAACGGTGTGACGCGCCTTGACATTACCACCAAGTACAATGATCGGACGTTCTACGGCCGCGGCTACATGGTCCTTGAGAGCGATGCAGGCGAGCTTCTGTACATCTACACGAATACGATCGCGTCCGGCAGTTACGACAGCCTGACCAAGTAAAGGAGGAAAATCAGTGGATAAAAAGCAGTATGACTCTCCGGAGATGCAGGTCATTCTGACCACCGGTGAGGACATCATCACCACCAGCAACATTGATTCTGGCTTTGTTGGCGGCGATGACTAAATCGCGTACCCATCTCCGACCCTAACCCAAAACAGGGGCATAGTCCGCGCGGACTATGCCCCTGTGCGCAAAGCAAAGGAGCGACTTATGAAAAAACTCATCCCCGTGCTGCTGTCGCTGCTCATGGCGCTGGCCATGACGGCCACAGCACTGGCTGCCACCGTCTACACCGAGGGTGCGCTGCACTACACCATCGCGGACGAGTCCATCACCATCACCGGCTATTTCGGTAAGGACGCCGCAGTCACCGTGCCGGCCAGCATCGCCGGTATCCCTGTGAACACCATCGCCAAGGGTGCGTTCACGGGCAATGACAACGTGAAAACGGTGGACCTGCCGGACACCATCACTGCCGTGGAGGAGGGGGCCTTCGCCTCCGGCATCACGGTGAACTACAATAGCAACGTCAACGGCGGCAACACGCCGGGCGACAGCAAGCCCGATGACAGCAAGCCCGATGACAGCAAGCCCGATGACAATAAGCCCGCCGACAACAAACCCAACAACGGCGGCTCCGGCGCCACCACCGGCGCCGACACGGGCACCGTGGACGTGGACAACTCCGGCACTGCCGGCGACACCACCGGTACCACGGGCGGCACCGGCGGCGCAGAGGACACCGGCATCGACGAGGGCACCGTCTCCGTGGACGACCTGCCGGACTCTGCCGACGGCCAGACCGGCGCACAGGACAGCGCCGCCGTTCCTCAGCAGAGCGCGGGGCTCACATGGCTGTGGGTGCTGCTGGGCGTCATCGCCGTGGCGGCGATCATCGGCATCGTCGTGACGCGGAAAAAGAAGCACTGAGACACGAAACCGCAGGAGGGTAAGCCCTCCTGCGGTTTTTTGCGCAAAAAAAGGAAGCGGACGGGTCACGTCCGCTCCAAGTGAGGAGAAAAATGATGGAAAACTAATTTCAAACGGGCGCTGCCCGCTGAAACCATGGGAAGATCAGAACAGGGTACACAGCAGCCACGTCAGTCCGATGGCCGCCGCGCCGATGGCGGCCCACAGCCAACCGGGGACGCGGACGCGCCGGCGCGGCAGACCCTGACAGCGGGCATAGTTCTTGGCGATGCGGACGGCCTGATCCACCAGCTGCTGTGAGCTGACGCCGCCGCCATCGGTGCGCAGAATGAAAATGGCCTGTTCGAAGATCTGGGGGTCCGGAGAATCCACCACGATGACGCGGCGGGAAATACCTTTAACCAAGCATATGCCCTCCTTGCTGTCCGTTTACTGCGCCGCCCTATCGCATCGGGCGACGGTAGTAGTATGGACGGCGCGGCGGCAGATTATACCTGCGCGGGGCCATTTTCTTCGCCCCGCAGCCGGTGCAGCGCCAGCACGGCGCAGTCATCGGACCGCCCGCCGTGTTCGGCGGACATGGTGAGAATGCGGCGGGCCAGGGCGTCGGGAGTGCCGCCGCCCCAACCGGCCAGCAGATCCTGAAGCCATTCGTCCCCGTCGCCGCCGACCACGCCGTCGGAGACCATCACCAGCCAGCCGTCCGGCGGCAGGACGAAGCGGATGACATCGGGCTGGCGGTCCGCACCCTCCAGTCCCGCGGGCAGCGCCGCGCCGCCGTACCGCGTGACGCGGCCCAGCTTTTTCAAATACGACGGCGCCGCGCCGTATTTATAGAGCGCGGCCTCACCGGTGCTGCGGTCCAGCCGCAGCAGGTCGATGGTGGTGAAGCCCGCGCCCTCACGGCAGCGCAGCAGCATCGCCGTGTTCAGCGTTTTCAGGGCCGGCAGCGGCTCCACGCCCGCCTGTAAAAACTGCTTCAGTAACCGCACGGTCATGGCGGCCTCACGGTGGGCGGCCTCGCCGCTGCCCATGCCGTCGGACAGCAGCAGGCACGCCGCGCCGCCCGCCTCAAAGGACGCCGCCTGATCGCCGCACAGTGTCTCGCCTTCCCTGGGCCGCAGGGCGATGGAGGTGCGGCAGGCAAAGCGAGGCGGCGCCGACACCGGCACGCCGGAGGACAGTACCTCCGACATCTGGGCGTACTGCTGCCGCGCCACCTGATACGCTTCCTCCAGCTGGAGCCGGTGGGCGCGGCGCAGCAGGAACTGGTGCAGTTGGTCGTTCAGCGCCTCCAGCAGCTGGGGGAAGTGCAGGCAGCGGCTGGCAAAATGCAGGGGGAAGTCCTCTGCGCAGGCGCTGCCGCGGCGCAGCAGGCGGGGGCAGGCGTCGTTGAAGGCATTGTAGGTATCGTTGTAGTGTGCCTGCCAGCAATCCCGCTGCAATAGACACCCTGCGCAGATCTGCTCCGCCGCGCGGTCGAACAGCACGGCGGGGTTCTCCGGCCGCGGCGGCGATACCTCGGTGAAAAAGCTGTCGTACACGGCGCGGAACGCAGCGGCAGGGGTGGCCTCCGGCTGGGCCGGCGGCGCGGGCGCCTGCTGGGCGAGCCGCAGCGGCAGGCGCTGAGGCAGCAGGAGATAGAGCCCCGCACCCGCCATGCTCTGAAACAGCAGGGGCAGCGGGTCCGGCCCGTCAAGCAGCGTATATCCGGCCATGGCTGCGGCAGTATACACCAACGGCACGGCCAACCGGCCCCGCTCCCTGACAGCGGAGGCGGCTCCCATCCCGCCGCAGCACACTGCGGTCAGCAGCACCGCATCGCCGGTGAACAGATCCATGGTCAGACCGGCCACGGCTCCCGCCGCCGCGGCGGAGGCGGGGGACAGGCACTTCGCCGCGGCCATCAGCAGCGCCGCCGCCAGCATACCGCCCACGCGGAAGCCGGAGAACGACCAGCCGTAGGCGGTAAGGGACAGCCCCAGACCCAGCAGGAACAGCGCCTGCCCGCGGCTCACCGCCGAGGCATTGGCATCCGACAGCGACGGCAGCAGCGCTGCCGCAGCGTACAGCACGGTGCAGGCAGCGGCGCACAGCGCCCACTGCCGCGGCTGCCGCTGGATGAGATAGGCCGACTGCACCAGCAGCGTCATCAACACGGCAGCCACCGGTCGGAATACCGGACGGCGGTACAGGCGGGTGGTGCAGAACGCCGTGTTGGCACAGAAGATGAGGATGGCGGCGGCGGTGTGGCGCAGCCCCGCCTGAAAATCCAGAAAAAGGAAAGCGCCCAGTCCCGCGCCCAGCAGGGCGCTGAGCCCGGGCCAGCTGACGCCTGCGGCGGAGACGGCCGCCAGCGCCCATGGGCTGTACAGGCCGTCCAGCGCCGCGCCGGACAGCAGAAACGCGGCGGCCGCCGGTAAAAACCCCGTCAACAGGGAGCGGAGCGGGACGGACCGGACGGCCTCGGTGACAGTTTTCAAGGCTTGTCCCTCCTTTCACGCCTATTGTAACCGGAACGGCGGACGCATCCTGTCGGGAAATGGCGGCGCATCCCAAAGCCGCCGGCCGCAGCGGCGGAAAATTTTGCTGTTGTATTTCCCGCGCCGATTTGGTACAATGCCGTTGACAGAAACTGACATACTTCGTACAGGAGGAGACCCATGAAAAAGCTGTTTGCCATGCTGATGGCACTGACGATATTGATGACCATGGCCGCCTGCGGACAGCAGACGACGGACGATGCCGGCGGCACCGTGGACCCCGGCGCTGTGGAGGATCAGGGTACCTCGGGTCAGGTGGACATGCCCGCCGATGACGCCGGCACGCCGGAGCTGGGCAGCGTCAACGGCGGCACCTACACCAACGAGTTCGCCGGCATCGGCTGCACGCTGGACGAGACCTGGACGTTCTACACCGAGGCGCAGATCGCGGAGATCAACGGCTTCCTGACGGAGGGTACCAGCGACGAGGAGATGCGCCAGCTGATGGAGGAGAACCAGAGTGTGTACGATATGTACGCCTCCTCCACCGATGGGCTGATGACCATGAACGTGGTGTTCCAGAACATGGGACTGCTGTTTGGCACCACCATGAGCGCTCAGGACTACGTGGAGCTGTCCGCAGAGCAGCTGCCCGATGCCATGGGCACCTACGGCTTTGAGGACGTGACAGCGTCCGTGACCACGGCGGAGTTCGCCGGTGCGGAGTGTCCCGCGATCGCCATCACCGCCACGGTACAGGACACCCCCATGTATGAACTGCTGGTGTGCATGAAGGAGGGCAACTACATCTACTGCGTGACGCTGTGCAGCTACACGGAGGATGTGACGGCCCAGATGGCAGCGCTGTTCTACACGCTGTAAGCAGCAAACCCGTGAGCCGCGGCGTCTGCCGCGGCTCGCTTTTTCAGAAAGGAGCGGAGACCATGGCAAAATATGTGCTGATACCGGATTCCTTCAAAGGAACGCTGTCCTCGGAGGACATCTGCCGCATCGCGTCGGAGGAGATATTGCGGCTGGAGCCGGAGGCGGAGATCTGCGCCATTCCGGTGGCGGACGGCGGCGAGGGCACGGTGGACGCCTTTCTGGCCGCCGTGGGCGGCACGCGGGCGGAGGTGCCCTGCACAGGGCCCTGCGGCCAGGAGGTCATGGGTTTTTACGGCCTGCTGCCGGACGGTACGGCGGTGGTGGAAATGGCCGCAGCGGCGGGCCTGCCGCTGGCGGGCGCGTGCCGCGATCCGGAAAAGACCACTACCTACGGCGTGGGCCAGCTGATGGCCCACGCGCTGTCCCGCGGAGCAAAGCGGCTGGTGCTGGGGCTGGGCGGCAGCGCCACCAACGACGGCGGCTGCGGCGCGGCCGCCGCGCTGGGCGCGGAATTTCTGGACGTGAAAGGACAGGCGTTCGTGCCTACCGGCGGGACGCTGACCCAAATCGCACATATCCGCATGGAGGGCCTGCGGGAGACGCTGGCGGGCGCGGAGGTCACGGTGATGTGTGACATCGACAACCCCCTGTGCGGTCCCGCTGGTGCGGCGGCGGTGTTCGGACCCCAGAAGGGGGCGGACGCGGCCATGGTGGTCCGCATGGACGCGGGCCTGCGCCATCTGGCGGAGACGCTGGAAAAAGACGTGGGCATGGAGGTGCTGACGCTGGCGGGCGGTGGTTCAGCCGGCGGCTTCGGGGCCGGTGCGGCGGCATTTTTCGGCGGACAGCTGCGCATGGGCATTGATGTGGTGCTGGATCTCACGGGCTTTGACCGGAAATGCCGCGGCGCATCGCTGGTCATCACCGGTGAGGGTCATCTGGACAGCCAGAGCCTGCGGGGGAAGACGGTGGTGGGCGTGGCCCGCCGCGCCCGGGCGCTGGGTGTACCGGCGGCGGCGCTGGTGGGCGGCTGCGAGACGGCACTGGACGCGGTATACGCGGAGGGTGTGTCCGGCGTATTCCCCATTCATCCGGCGCTGTGTACCTGGCCTCAAGCCGCCGCGCGAACCGAGGAGGATCTGCGCTTCACCATGGGCAATCTGCTGCGCTTTATGGCCGCCCTGCGTCGATAACAAAAACGGGAGACCGCACCGCAGTCTCCCGTTCTCGTATATGGCTCCAAATGTAATCAGATGATCTTCTCAAAGACCATAGTGACCTGGATGCGCTCGCCGCCCGGCATGCCCTCGCCGTTGGAGGCGGTGATGGTGTGCAGGCGGCAGCCCTTGCGCGTTCCGCTGCCCGCCCGCAGGCAAACGATTTTGCACAGCAAAATCCCTGCACCAAAAGAGAGCCACCCAAAGGGTGGCTCTCTTTTGTGGCTACCCACTACTTTTGTTGTCTGTGAATCAGCGCTTTTGGTCTTGTTTCTCCGGTGACGTAGTAGCTCCTTCCAGCAGATCTGTCACGACCTGATTGATCTGGGCAGCATTCTTGGAGGTAATAACGGGGACACCTGTCTGGCTTTCGATGGCTTTCCGTGCATCACCGGCCACTTTTCCTCCGGCACGCGCCACGTCAATGTTTTCCGAAAATGTCTCCGGAGCTTTCTGCTTGGATATCTCCGTGGTGGTCGCCTCCGCCAGCATATTCAGCACCAGTTCCAACGTAGTCATATTGTCGCGGAGGTTTTCTTTCTTCAAGCCCTTGAGGTTCTTGTATTGTCGTGTAGACATTCCCGACCATGCACGGGAGATCTCATCGGTAAGTATTGCGTACTCCACGCCCTTCTGTACACCGCGGGCATCCCATTCATCCGTCAGTTCCTTGCGGACTTGGATGGCCTGCAACCGCTGGTTGATCCATTCACGAGTATAGCCTTTCTTGAGGTACGTTTCCAGAGCTCGCTCGATGGTCAACTCTGGATCGATGGTTTCCTCAATGCGTTCTCTGCCTACCTGCGCCAGCCACAGCTTAAACGGCTCCGCTTTGGGTGAGGGAATAGACTGGATGATGCGGAGAAGCTGCTCAGTGTCAGCCACATCGGTCAGACGCTTTTTGCCATCTGAGGCGGTCATTTTCAACTGGTTACAAGATGTAACCGTTTCATTGCCTTCGTCTTTAAGCCGCTTCTTGGTAACTTTCCAGTAGTTGCGTGCCGCTTGATAATCAGGCTGCTCAGTCAGCACGGCAACAACATCGACGATGGAAAAGTACCATTCTTCTTTTTCCTCGTCCCACGCAGTACGAATGCGTTTGTCCTCAAATAGTTGGATCTTATCATTTTGTGCCATCCTGTTCACCTCGTTTCTGTGATAACTCCTTCAGCAATCCCTGACACCCCGCCAGCACATCCTGCCATGTGGCCTCGAAATCATCGGTGTACCACGGGTCGGCCACATCGCGGGGATGGCCGGTGTAATCCAGCAGCAGATGTATCTTGCCATCTGGGTCACCACCGCAAATACGCCGCATATTCTGTAGGTTGGCTCTGTCCATGCCGATGAGCAGATCGAATTCTTTGTAATCGTTTTTGGTGAGCTGCCGCGCCGCGTGGCCGCCGCAGACGATCCCATGCTCCGCCAACTTGCGCCGCGCCGGGGGATAAACCGGGTTGCCGATCTCCTCCCGGCTGGTTGCCGCAGACTCTATATGGAACTGTGCTGCCAAACCGGCTTTTTCTACTAAGTCCTTCATGACATACTCCGCCATCGGGCTGCGGCAGATGTTGCCGTGGCAAATAAAAAGGATCTTCTTCATATCACGGTGTCTCCCAATTATTATCTTCGCTTTCAGTATAGCAAATGAACCCCCTGTCCGTCGAGAGAAAATATGTAAGAAGGGCTCCGTTTCTCGACAGAATATCCGGGAAACGGAGCCCTTTCAAAAGATCATCTCTCTTCCGAGCTTTGAAAGGCGGAGTTCATTCAAAAAGCGGGGCTTATTTAATTTATAGCACATTTGTTCGCAATAGCAAGGAATTGTTCATTCAGTCTGTATATGGTTTTTCTGCATTCCTCAACCTGATAGAAAGTAACACTTCCGTTTTTCCCGTGCATCATATCATTTCGTAGATTATCATTTTGTGCATCAATTATAAGCTTTCTCAGCAGCTTTTCTTGGCCTTTATTTATTATTTCGTGTTTCCTCAAAAAAGTAGGATACCTTCGAATAGATGGCGGCAGTTTTAATATGCTTACAACTTTTCCTTCCGGTTGCTGCCGAAAAAGTGAACAGTCCCTACAAACAGACTTGCATTTCTCAAATTCTTCGTACTCGGTATCAATTCATGATATCGATAAAACCACGCGCAGCATGGTCGTCACTGCGGAATAAAGCAGAGAAAGGGCAGCACGATGTACGAAAAATATGAATCGCCCCTGTCATCCCGGTATGCATCAGAGGAGATGCTGTATCTATTCTCCCAGAAAAAGCGTATTCAGGTCTGGCGAAGGCTCTGGACCGCGCTGGCCCGGGCGGAGCATGATCTCGGCCTGCCCATTACGGCAGAGCAGGTCGCAGAGCTGGAAGCACACATAGATGACATTGATTTTGCATGCGCCGCACAACGGGAGCGAGAGGTACGGCATGATGTGATGGCGCACGTCTATGCCTACGGAAAAGCGGCCCCCGGCGCCGCAGGCGTGATCCATTTAGGGGCCACAGGCTGTTATGTAACCGATAACGGGGATCTGATCCTTTATCGGGACGGTCTGCGCCATCTCCGCAAGGAACTGCTGGACGTGCTGAAAAATCTTGCGGACTTTGCGGAGAAATACAAGTCGCTGCCCACCCTCGGCTATACCCACTATCAGCCCGCGCAGCTTGTTACCGTGGGCAAACGGGCGACACTCTGGATGCAGGATTTTCTTTCCGACCTGGAGGAACTGGAGCACGTACTGGCACACATGAAATTCCTCGGCTGCCGTGGGACCACCGGTACCGAGGCCAGTTTTCTGGAGCTATTCAATGGTGATACCGAAAAGATCGACCAGATGAACCGGCAGATCAGCGCGGAATTCGGATTTGCAGCGTGTTTTGATGTCTGCGGGCAGACATATCCCCGAAAGGTGGACAGCCGCATCCTGAATTGTCTGTCTTCTATTGCGCAGAGTGCCTATCGGATGGCAAACGATATTCGCCTGCTGCAGCATGACCGGCAGATAGAGGAGCCCTTTGAAGAAAACCAGATTGGCTCCTCCGCCATGCCGTATAAGCGAAACCCCATGCGCAGTGAGCGAATCTGTTCTTTGTCCCGCTTTCTGATCTCGGACGCCGTAAATGCCTCCATGACGGCGTCCGTACAGTGGCTGGAACGCACGCTGGATGACTCCGCCAACCGCCGCATCTCCATGCCGGAGGGATTCCTCTGCGCCGATGCGATCCTGCGTCTCTGCAGGAATGTGACCCACGGACTTGTTGTAAATGAGGCGATCATTGGCAAGGCCGTTCGGGAATACCTCCCCTTCATCGCCACGGAAAATCTGCTGATGGAGGCTGTCAAACGCGGCGGAAACCGTCAGGAGCTGCACGAGGTGATCCGCCGCTGTTCCCACGCGGCCTCCGCAAGGATGAAGGAAGGCGAGCCCTGCGACCTTCTGGAGCAACTGGCGGCAGAGCTGGCTTTTTCCATGCATACAGAAGACCTCGCCGTTCTGCTGAGGCCAGAGGCCTATATCGGTCGCTGCCCGGAGCAGGTGGACACGTTCCTGCGCAAGGTACGCCCGCTGCTCGAAGGCACTTCCGGCGATACCCCTGACATTGATTTGTAGGGAGGATTCCCTGCGCTTTTGCACCTCTTTCTGTGATCTGCGGAAGCAGGACGGAAAAGGCTGCCTGACGGCCCTCATCATATACCAAGAATCTACAGAGCCACCGGGCGGGAGCATTGCTCTCCACCCGGTGGCTCTATTTCTTCGTTTTGATACCCTTTTATTGTTTCCAGCAGCGCAAAATGTGACCATTTCCCTGCCAGCGAAAAGAGACAGCCATTGTCCTCATCTCGTCAAAAGAAGCGCTTCCAGCTTTGCGCGCGCAGTCAGGAGCAGTTCCGTCACCTGACTTTCTTTTTCTTCTGTATAACGGAAGGTTGGGATTGCAATACTCAAGGCAAACACAGGTACGCCATCCTTTAGCAGGGGTGTTGCAATACATTGAATAAACTCAGAGTTTTCCTCACGTTCATAAGCGATCCCGCGCTTCTTTACCCCCTGGATCTGCTGATATAGTTCATCCAGATCCGTAATGGTTCTGTCTGTCATTTTTTTTACGCCATCTTTAAAAATCTCGCTCAATTCCTCCCTTGTATAGCCGGACAAGAGCGCTTTTCCAAGCGCCGTAGCATTTGCAGGGAGCATTTTCCCGGGTGCGGAATACATGCGTATCGATTGAGGCGCGTCCACTTTAAGCAAGTAAAGCACATTGCATCCATCCAGTTCTGCCAAGTGGCAGGTCTCATTACATGCGTCCACAACCTCTTGCAATTCTGTCAGCGCACGTTCAAAAAAGGACTCCTTCCGCATATAGGCGTTTCCGATTTCCAAAGTGCGGATTCCCAACGTATAAGTAGAGGATCCCGGCTTGTATGACAAGTACTTTTTCTTAGCCATCGTGTGGAGGATCGGTGATATGCTGCTCTTGGGGGACTGAAGGGAATTGGATATTTCCGTCAGTGTCAGCCCATCCGATGCGTCACGAAATGCGAGCAGTTCCAAAATATCCAAAACTCGTTCTGTTGAGCGGTGGTCCGATTGCATAAGTATCACCTCATATCAGTTTTTATCTGTGCGGTTTCAGGCAGAGCAGCTTGCTAAACATATTCACTATAATTACATAGAATAACACAAAGTTTTCGAAGTTTCCACTAAGAATTTCATGTGCCCATTCTACCAGTCGGAAATTGTGAAAACCGGCGGAAAAAATTTCACACAGAGCTACCGCCTCACGGGTGGCTGCTCTGTGTGAAATCCGGTCGCACGTGTCAAGGCGTCGCTGCAGCTCCGGACATACCGTGCTGCCACGAAAGCGAGACAGCCTTCGGTATCGTCTATCTCTGTACCCGGCCCGAACCGTCCCCGTTCATCAATGTCTCAACTTCAGCAGGTGTGACCAAGTTGAAGTCGCCATTGATGGAATGCTTTAAGGCTGAGGCGGCAACGGCGAATTCCAACGCATATTTGGGAGATCTTCCCTCTGCAAGCGAATGGATCAGACCTCCGGCAAATGCATCGCCGCCGCCTACCCGGTCAACCATGTGAAGATGATATTTTGTGGAAAAATAGCATTGCTCTCCATCGTAAATCATGGCCGACCAGTCGTTATCCGAGGCAGAGATTGATTCACGCAGCGTCATTGCAACCTTTCGGAACGGAAAGCGATCCATAAGCGTCTCTGCAAGCTTCCGGTATTCGTCCATATCCAGCTTTCCTTTTACAATCTGGCTGTTATTCAGCTTCACCCCGAATACATCTGCTGCATCTGACTCGTTGCCAATACACACGTCCACATACTGGCACAACTCGCTCATGGCTGCCATGGCATCCTCTCGGCTCCAAAGCTTCCCGCGATAGTTTAAATCGCAGGAAATTGTTGCCCCGACCTCTTTTGCAGCCTTGCAGGCATCGAGGCAGGCGGAAACCATCTCTTTGCCCAGCGCCGGTGTGATCCCCGTAAAGTGGAACCACTGCGCGCCCTGCATAATCTCTTTCCAGCAATACTCCTCCGGCTTTGACGTTTGGAAGGAGGATCCCTCCCGGTCGTAGATGCAAACACTGGGTCTCTGGGACGCACCCTTCTCCATATAATAGATTCCCATGCGCTTTCCGCCCCGGAGTATATGCGAAGTGTTTACCCCATAGGCCTTCAGCTTCCTCAGAGCAGCCTCGCCTACCATATTCTGCGGGAATTTTGATACAAAAGCTGCATCATCCCCCATCTGGGCCAGCGAAACTGCCACATTTGCTTCCCCGCCGCCGAAGCTTCCTTCAAGCGATTCAGTCTGGAAGAGTCTGTTGTAGCCTACGGGGCTCAATCTCAGCATCAGCTCTCCAAAAGTAACAATTTTAGCCATGTTTTCGTCCTTTTAGCACAAGCTCAACGGCTTGTCTGCTTCTTCTCGTAATCTCTGCCCAATTATGGCTCCGGATAAGCTCCTCTGACACAAGGAATGTCCCTCCGCACGCAAATACAAATGGACTTGCGCTGAATTCTTCCAGATTATCTAAGGAAATGCCTCCAGTAGGAATAAATTGGAGCTTTTGGAATGGCGTATGCAGCGCACGAAGTGCCGGCAGCCCGCCCGCGATATTTGCCGGAAAAAACTTTACGATTTGCAGCCCCATGTTGTAAGCAGCTTGGCAGTCCGACGCCGTCGCGCATCCAGGCACGATTGGGATTCTCCGATGGTTACAGTATTCCACAACAGACGGGTCCAGGCCCGGGGAAACGATAAACTCGGCTCCCGCTTCAATTGCTTCCTCAGCTTGTTCAATGGTCAGGACTGTCCCTGCGCCCACTGTGAAATTTGATACCTCTTGTTTTATTTTTCTTATGGCTGTGGCGACTCCATTTGCCCGAAAAGTAACTTCGATCAACGGAATTCCGCCCTCCCGGAGTGCTTCTGCCACCAGAACAGAGTCCTCCTCCGGCTTATCCAGCTTTGCTACCGGAATAATGCCGATCCTGTGAATTTCCTCGTACACAGTACGCATGAAACTATCATCCTCTCCTATGTTTAAGGTGTCGAAATTGCAATTGCAAAGGATCCTGCGGATCCCGCGCCTTGCAGGTCAGCCTGCTTCTTTAGGAAAGCATTGTATCCGGATCGAGCGGGATATACGCCTCTTTCTGACTGTCTGCCACTTCCTTCTGGGTGATCTTTCCGTCTACCATAATGATACCGGAACGCAGTACGAAGTTCTTTTTGCACGCTTCTTTCAGTCCGTAGTTTGCCGTATCTTCGATCATGGGATAAATCGCCCTTGAGAAAGTCTCGTTGGCTGCCGCAGGCACCATTGCCGGGATATTCGTAATGCCCACATGGACGATCCCTTCCTCAATGAAATACGGATTGCTGATCGTCGTGTACTGAGCCGTTTCAATAATGCCCTCACCCTCAAGGTCCACAATCACAGAGCCCTTCCGCATACTACGGACCATCTCCCGTGTCACCACCGGAACTTCCATTCCCGGATAGGAGTAGATACAGTTGATCAGCATATCGGCCAGTGCTACCTCTTCAGCGAATGCCTTCTTGTCCATATAGCGCAGGTCAGTGTGGTGAAGGACCGTCCTCAAATACTCCAACCGCGCAATCGACTTTTCAAAGACAATGACCTCTGCTCCAAGGCCCTCAGCAACCTGAGCTGCAGCCAATCCCGCATGGCCGCCGCCAATAATCACAACCCGTGCGCGCTTTACTCCGGTAATCGGGACGATACTCACGCCACTGCCGCCGTACTGTCTCTGAATATACTGTGTTCCCAGAATCGGTGCCATCCGTCCGGCGATTTCACCCATCGGGCGGGTCAGTGCTCTGCTGCCATCCGGGAAGCGCGTAACCTCGTAGGAAACGCAGGTCACACCTGCCTCACGCAGTCGTTTTACCTGCTCCGGCTTCGCCGTACCCTCCGCCATATGGAACGCGGTAAACAGAAGCTGACCTTTCCGGAAGGGCATTTCCAGGTCTCCGGGCATCAGATCCTTAAACTTTACGATCATATCGGACTTTTCATATACTTCCGCCATCGTATCAAGCATCTGCGCGCCCGCAGCCATATATTCCTCGTTTGAAATTCCCGCCGGTAATGCCAAATCCTTTTGGAAATAGACGGTGTGTCCCTGTGCTACCAGTTGCTGGACCCACTTTGGGATCAAACCGACACGAGTCTCTTTATCTTTGAGTTCCTTGGGAATTCCGATAATCATTGAAGTGCCCTCCTCATATAATAAGTTTTGAAGATAATCCAAATATCCGCAGCCTTTGTGGTGCCCGTGATACAAGTCCTTATATGCCGTTTTCCGCAATTTGCCGCAGCATCCTTACAAACAATTGATAGGTCGGCTCCACCGTCTCAATATAGAACCTTTCTCTCGTGGTATGGGCTCCTCTCGACGTGGGAGCTAACCCCAAAGCGTCCATGTCCGGAAGCTTATCAATTATAATTCCCGGCTCACATCCGCCCTGTCCATATTCAATTTTAATTTCCTCGCCATACATCTCCTGGAAGAGCTTCTTGCATAGCTCTTGCATGGGAGAATCCGTCCGGTACGGCCATCCCGGATACTGATCCAGGATCTCAACATCAGCACCCAGTTGTGATGCCAGTTCTTTCACGCTTTTTTCCGTATCCCATTTCAGCGCCTCCGACAGCGAGCGTACGCTGAACCACAGCTGGCAGACATTCTCCTTTACGCAGAATCTGGATGTGCATCCGGTGCAAAACGGAATGCTCTGGTCCTTGCCACCGTATTCAATGACACCATACGGTATGCCCTGCAAAAGTGCTCCAATTTTCCGGAGATCTTCGCAGCTTATACAATCATGTACAAGTGCTTCCTCTTCCACTTGCTCCAAGCGAAGCGCAATGTTGTCCTCGCCTGCCGCACGGTATGCACTTCTCCAGCTTTTCTGCAGCATATCTGCCAGTTGACGCAGCTGCTTCTCCGCTTCACCGTTTTCCACACAGAGCCGGACTGTTGCCTGATCCGGGATGCCCTGGCTTTCTTGTACATCCGCATCTATCAGCCAAGCATTTTCACATCCTGTAAGCTTTTCCAGGAATTCGCCCAGCAGTGAAATGGCATTAGCGCGTCCCTTGGCAATATCGTTGCCGGAATGGCCTCCCAGCAGCCCGCCGATAGTCCCGCTGTATACGGCGCCTCGGTGCGGTACAGTTTTGTAGGTCATGTGAAAACGATTGTGTACGGCGCCTGTGCTGCACACACACATCATGTCAGCGTCACCGCTGTCCATATTGATCATGTGCCGCGCCCGGATCTGGGTATAGTCAAACTTTCTGGCTCCCCATAGTCCGCTCTCTTCCTCCACGGTGAACAGGAATTCCAGCGGCGGATGCAGCAGCTCCGGCGTTGTCATCAGCGTAAGCATCATGGCCAAACCGACTCCGTTGTCCGCGCCCAGGCTGGTTCCCCGTGCCGCCAGGGTGACCCCATAGTCCGCGTCCCGATAGAGATACAGATCCAGCGCATCCTTGGAAAAGTCATGGACAACGCCTTCGTCCTTTACACACACCATGTCCATATGTCCCTGAAAGAGGACTGCCGGGGCGTTCTCATATCCCTCCGTTGCAGGCATACGCACTAACACGTTCCCGTGCGGATCCTGATACGACTCCAGCCCCGCGGTTTTTGCGACTTCTCTGATGTATGCTGCAAGATGTGCTTCGTCTTCGGTATTATGCGGGATCCTCGTGATCTCCTCAAAATACCTCATATATCTCCGGGGTTCATATGCGTCAAGCAGATATTGTGACGGCATATAGGGGGTCCCTCCTTTCGGCATATCATCGCTTTTTGTTATTTTCATATGGTCTCAAGCATATTTGTGGCACGCGACAAGATGTCCCGGAGCCACCTCCTTCAGTTCGGGGGAGCATTGTGTGCAGATTTCCATGCAGTTTTCACAACGGGGCGCGAATCGGCAGCCCGGCTTGGGGTTGATCGGGCTGACGACCTCGCCTTTGATCACGGAGATCTTCTTGTTCCGCATGGAAATATCCGGTTCGGGGATAGAAGAAAGCAACGCACGGGTATAGGGATGAAGCGGAGAGTTGAACAGTTCATCCGCTTCGGCGTACTCCAGACTCTCACCTAAGTACATGACCATGATATGATCCGAAATGTGTCTCACTACACTCAGATCATGGGTAACAAACATATAGGTGAGATCCATCTCGCTCTGAAGATCCATCAACAGATTCAGGATCTGCGCCTGAATAGAAACATCGAGCGCCGAAACCGGTTCATCGCACACAATAAACTGCGGGTTCAGGGATAAGGCCCGCGCGATGCCGATTCTCTGCCGTCTGCCGCCGTCCAATTCGTGGGGATAAGAATTCGCAGTCCGTCTGGCCAAGCCCACAATATCCATCAGCTGCGCTGCCCGGTTAAAGATCTCCCGCCGGGTAGGATAGCTGTGGTGGATCAGCATATATTCGGCAATAATCTCAACCACGGATTTTCTAGGATCTACACTGGCATACGGGTCTTGAAAGATGATCTGCATATTTTTGCGCATCTGCTTCATCTTCTGCCGCCCAAACGTCAGGATGTTCTCCCCGCAATAGAGGATCTCGCCGCTGGTCGGTTCGGTCAGACGCAGAAGCGTACGCCCAAATGTGCTTTTTCCACATCCTGACTCTCCTACAATTCCCACCGTAGTGCCTTTATAGATCTGCAGGTTGATATTGTCAACAGCATGCAAATAGCGGTTTTCCCCCAATTTGAAATACTTTTTTAATGCTTTTGCTTCAATCAAGGGTGTATTTACTTCCATTGGCACTACTCTCCTATCTGTCCGGTCTGTTGAAACAAATGGCAACGAATTGCGTGTGTACCCTCATAATGGACCTCCGGACTCTTCTCCCGGCAAATGTCCATGCATTTTGAGCAGCGGGGTGCAAATTTGCAGCCCGGTTCGCACACCGTCGGATCAGGCATCAGGCCGTCGATCGGGGTCAGGCGTTTGACTCTTGTGTTCAGACGAGGAATTGACCCAAAAAGCCCTTCTGTATAGGGATGATGGTTTTTCCCGTTGAAAATGTCTTCTGCCGTACCGATCTCAATGATTTCGCCCGCATACATCACCGCCACGTTATCGCAGGTTTGCGCCACAATGCCCAGGTCATGCGTGATCATGATCATAGACGTACCCAGCCGGTCCCTCAGCTCTCGTATCATAAGCAGGACCTGAGCCTGGATCGTCACATCCAGCGCCGTCGTCGGCTCATCTGCAATAAGCAGATCCGGCTCACAGGACAACGCCATCGCGATCACCACCCGCTGCTTCATTCCTCCGGAGAATTGATGCGGATACTCATGTTTCCGGGCCGGCGGAATCCCTACCATATTTAGCGTTTCGTCTACGTGCTGGTCGATCTTTTCCTTTGTCCAGCCGGCTTCATTATGCACCAGCAGCGCTTCTGCGATCTGCTCGCCTACCGTCAGAACGGGGTTCAAGGAAGTCATCGGATCCTGAAAAATCATGGCGACCTTGTTTCCGCGTATCGTGCGCATTTTCTGTTCGGAAAGGGACGTCAGCTCTTCTCCTTCAAACCAGATCTCTCCCCCGGTCACTTTTCCCGTCCGCTCCGGAAGCAGCTGCATTATGGAAAGTGCCAGCGTAGTCTTCCCGGCTCCCGTCTCGCCGACCAGTCCAAGGCTTTCTCCTCGTCCCAGCGTAAACGAAACTCCGTTCACCGCATAAACCGTTTCAAGATCCGTTTGGTAAATCACGCTTAAATCCTTTACCGCAAGAATGACATCCTCCTTCATATTAAGCGCTCCTTAACAAATTTTGTAATGTAGTCTTCTGAAATTCGCATGTACTAATTCTTCAGTCTGGGGTCCATCGCGTCACGAAGTCCGTCGCCCAGCAAGTTAACCGAAAATGCGGTCAAAACGATGGCTGCTGCCGGGAAAAAGACCAGGTGCGGAGCTTTCAGCATAAACTCTCTGGCCTCAGAGAGCATACTTCCCCACTCCGGCGTGGGCTGCGGAAGGCTGAGTCCGATATAGCTCAGAGAAGACTGATAAATCACAAGACTCGCCACATTCAGCGTGAGGTTGACCAGTATGATTCCCAAAGCGTTCGGGATAATATGGCTTAAAATGATACGCGCCGAACTGGCCCCTCCGGCTCTGGCCGCCTCCACATACTCCTGCTCGCAAAGGTTCAGGACCTCAGAACGCACCAGGCGGACATAGTTGGTAAAGTATGCCAGCGTCATCGCCACGATCAGGACCGGAATGCTGGAACCCAGCGCCGCCACTACGACCATGGTAAAAAGGATGTCTGGCACCGACATAAAGATATCCAGACTGCGCATAATCACCATGTCCACCTTCCCACCGAAGTATCCGGCGGCCGCACCGAGCAAGCTTCCAAAAATACAGGAGGTCATGGAAGCAAACAGCGATATGGCCAAGGAAGTCCTCGCTCCATGTACGAATCTTGCAAAAACATCCCGTCCATACATATCCGTACCCATGAGATGCTTCGCTGATGGAGCCTCAAAGTTACTCATGACATCCTGAGAAATGGCAGCTTGATAGGGGATGATCACATCCGCAAATATGATGGTAAGAATTAGTACGATCAGAATTACAAGTCCGACCATCGCGCCCCGATCTTTTCGGAGGCGTCTGAAGATTTCGTGGAATTGCCCTGTCTTTTTGAATTCTCCTCTGTCGGCGCCCTTTACTCGTCCGGTTATCGCACTCATATTCACCGCTCCAATCTGCTATATTTGGCACGTATCCTGGGGTCTACATAAGCATACGCGATATCGACCAAAAGCATCAGCATGGTAAATGCAGAGGCGATCAAGATGCTGGCTGCAATAATGACCGGCTCGTCCTTTTTACTGATACTGTCCACGATAAGGCTGCCTATTCCCGGAATGGAAAACAGTCGTTCTGTCGTCACCATTCCAGCCAAAAGGACTCCGAAGCGCATGCCCACGCATGTAATGACAGGCAGAAGCGCATTTCGCATAGCGTGCTTCCAGATAACTGTCCGCTCCGGAACTCCTTTTCCGCGGGCTGTCCGGACATAGTCCTGCCGTATCGCCTCAAGCATGGACGATTTCGTAAATCTGAGGTATGCAGCCGCTTCTGAAATGGCGACCGCGCTCACCGGGAGAATGTAGCTCTTCAGACCAGACAAGCCAAAGGATGGAAATATGTTGATCTTCAGCGCGAAAAAGTACATCAATACCATTCCTATCACAAAGCTTGGCACCGCCGCCAGGAAAAACGCCATCATGGTTGGCACGGTATCCCAGAGGGAATACTGCCTGACGGCAGAGTAAATTCCCACTGGTACTCCTACGCATACCGATATCACCAGGATGAGCAGCGACATCCGGATGGTCACAAGGAATCTCGGCCAGATCTCGTCGAACACCGGCCGGCCACTGAAGTACGACATCCCGAAATCGCCTTCTGTAACGATATCCTTCAAGTAATTGACATACCGTTCCGCAATGGGAAGGTCGTAGCCCAGGTCATGGTTGAGCGCGTCAATGGCCTCTTGCTTCGCCGTTGGCCCAAGGATCATCCGACCTGGGTTTCCCGGTGTAAGCCCCATGACAAAGAAGATAATAAATGTGACGCCAAGTATTGTGGGGATTAGAAAAAGTACTCTCTTTATGACATAGCGATACACCTTTCACCCTCCATCCGATAATTTTTATAGTGTCAGGCGTTCCAGCTCCACTGCGCAACTCTGTAGTAGGTCGGAACATTAACGACGTTCAAATCAGGATTCCATGCGGTGCAGGCCGGGGGCGCTACAAGCGGAATCACGCAGTAGGTGGCCATTACCTCATTATAAAGCTCGGTATAGATTTCCTTTCTGGCGGCTTCGTCAGTGAGCTGCTCGCCCTGCGCAAACAGGTCTTCAATGTGCTTGTAGTCGAACTTGTCTCCGACAAAGCTCACATTGTAGATGCCGACAGAGCCGCTATGAGCCTGCTGGCGGAAGTTGTTGAAGTCATAGTTGCCGTTGTCGCCGACAATGCAGATGTTGTAGTCCTGGGACGCCATCCGGTCCACCGCCACGCCGAACTCAAGGGTCGTGATCTTCGCGGTGATGCCCACCTCAGCCAGGTTCGACTGGAGAACCGTGGCGTAGGGCTCCGAGGAACCGGTACCTACCAGGATTTCGCCTACATCCACGCCGTTCGGATAGCCGGCTTCCGCCAGGAGAGACTTGGCCAGCTCCGGGTTATAGGAGAGGTCCACATCACATTCCGTAGGAGCTGCCTCCGCATAATGGGGATTGATGTAGAAGTCCGTAACCTTGCCCAGCCCGTCGGTGGCAACCATGTTCATGGCTTCCCGGTTGGTTGCGTGAACGATCGCCTGACGGACCTTGTCATTGTTCAGGACTTCGCTGGATTCATAGTTGATGCACATAAACTGAATATCGTTGGACTCCATTTCATTGGTCGCAAACTTTCCAGAGTCCTTGATATCCGCCCAGTTGGAGAGAGGAACCGACAGGTAGTCGATATCACCGTTTTTCAGTGCGATAACTGCGGAGGAGTTGTCCTCGATCACTACATAACCGATCTTCTTGATCTGGGGTGCTCCCTGCCAGTAGTCTTCAAATGCATACAAAGTCCAGCCGCTGTTGGGCCGATAAGTCTCCGCATCCATGTAATAAGGACCCGTGCCGGCCAGGTTAGCAATGGTGCCGAAGTCGCTCCCCTGAGAGGTCACTTCCTTCTCGCTCAGAATTTTGATTTTGAAGAACGTGTGAAGGATCGGGGAATACGGACGTGCAATGGTGATCACAACGTGGGACTCGTCCAAAGCCTCTACCTTTTCGATCATGTCCGTATAGCTGTTGTACTTGGGATTGTCCATAAAGTGCTGATAGCTGAACACCACGTCAGAGGCCTTCAGGGTCTCGCCATTGTGGAACTTCACGCCGTCCTGCAGCGTAATCGTATACACTGTGGCATCATCGCTGATATCGATTTGCTTTGCCAAGCAGGGCTGATATCCGCCGCCGCTCTCATCCAGAGTATAAAGGCCCTCATAAATCTGCTCGTTTACAGTAAGGACATCCGTCTCATTGGTATCTGCCGGGTCAGTGGTCTGCATACCCAGGGCATTCCGCAGCATCACGGAATCTCTGGGTCCATCTGTTGTCTGTCCACCGCTGGGTGTGTCGCCACAGCCGCAAAGCGTTGCAAGACATACTACGATTGCAAGGATGTAAGAAAGCGTCTTTTTCATTTTGATTCTCCTTTTTTTGTAGCGTCTGTACGTATATGCGTATCGATTCCTTATATACGCACCATTATATTACACAAGGCGTCCGTGTTTGTCAAGGTCTTTTTGGCTGTATCACTAATTTTTTCTGCAAGAGCGCAATGCATCTTAGGCAGTTGGCTAAAAAGAGCGTGGAGCAGACCCATTTAGCTCCCTTATCCAGCAAAGCTGTTTTCGCCTCTTGAAGCTGTTGGACTTCCGCGCCCGTTTCTGTTATGATCGAATCCGGTGGGGCTTGCGCAGGCGGCGTCCGATTTATATAACATACGATACTGTGAAACGACAACGTTTCACCATAGGAGGCGAAAACGTGGTTTTTATTGTCATTTTATCTGGCCATGATCATCATCGTTTCCACCGTGTGTCCCATCGTCGCCTCGGCCGTGCAGGGGCAGGCGCTGGAAAAGCGGACAAACCTCTATACGATGGCGCTGGAAAAGCTCAACGTCATGATCGGCAACCTGATCCACGGGTATCCGACCATCAAGGTCAACCACGTCGAGCGGGAGTACCTGCAAACGCTGGAGCAGGATAACGAGAACGCCGCCCACGCGGAATTTGCCAAATCCAAGACGAAGGTCCGGGTCAATATGATCATCGGCCTGCTGTCCTACGCCGGCGAACAGCGGCTCGGTCAGCAGCGTGTACCCTGCTGGGGCTTTGGTCTCCGTCACACGGTACTGCACACCGACCTTTAGGTCACTCCACTTGGCGACTCCGGTCTTGTCAGTGGTCACTCTGCCCACCTCCGTCCACGTCTTGCCGTCCGTGGAAGTTTCCAACATCAGCTCCGCGCCAGCAAGCGGGCTGCCCGTTACATCTACCTTACGGACGGTGATGCTGCCCTTCTCCTCCATGGCTTTGATTTTGTAGTCGGCACTGGGATAGCCCAGGGACATCGCCAGTGCAATGCCGCTCTGCACAGAGGCGGGCAGGTTATACCAGCTGGCACTGGATCCCTCCTTGTAGGTGCCGCTGTCATCGGAGTGAACGCCCGGCTCGATGCAGTAAGCCACCGCGCCATCCGCATATTTCATGTGGTAGAGGGCGCTGCCGCTGCCGAGGCCGCTGGTAGCCGAGATGGTCAGATTTGTAATGGACGGCGTTGTGCTTTGGCTATAATCATACTGACGAAATGTGATCTCGTCAGTATAGACGTAGACCCTGTACTTGACCGTCACACTGGCAGCATAGGCGGTCACCGCCAGTGCTGCCGCCATGACCAACGCCAGCACAAAGGCTGTCATGTGTTTGAATGCTTTCAAATGGCTTCCTCCTCTACAAAAGATAAGACCTCTCTGTTTCCAGAGAGGTCTTGCGTATTGTTTTTTCTCAGCCTGCATAGAGAACATAGATGAGCAGGCTTATGCCGTCCTCTACGATGCAGACATTGCAGTGGAATCCGGCGTCTGCCACACTGTCCCGCCCGGCCTGCATCATGATTTGCTTAAAAGTGAAGTCCACCATGTCCCGCGCCGTTGCCTCCAGCACTTCCTGCGAGGCGTCCGCTGCCACCGATGCAGGGAAGCGGTAGGCGCTGTTGTCCAGTGTTAGACTGCCGTCTGTGATGACACCGTACTGCGTTACCGCGTAGGCATTGGCGGCGCTAACAGCCGCCCAGCGGTCTGCCGGTTCGGGTTTCGGCTCCAGTGCAGGGACAGGTTCGGGCGCAGGCTCTTCCTCCTGTTTCTCCTCTGCCGGGGCAGGCACCGGTGTGGGTGCGGGAGCAGGTGTATCCTCCGGTGCAGGTGCGGGTGTCGCCGCCTGTCCAGGGGTAGTGGGCGGTGGTGTTTCAACAGCTGTAAGCTGCTTTTCTGCGGCGTTATCCGCATTCTCTGATGTCTCCGCCCGCTCGACAGGCCGTGGCGCGTCCGCACTGTCCTCGGTTTTTTCCTCCTTCTGCGGCATTTCAGCCTTGTCCGCCGTCTTGTCCGCTACACCAGCCACACCTTGTGCTGCGCTCTGCACCGCCGCCACTGGCAGCATCGTCGATGTGGAGTTGTCCCTCGTCTGCCCACAGGCTGTGAGCAGCAGGAGCGTCCCCATCATCAGGGTCATGAGTTTCTTTTTCATGTGCGTTTCTCCTTTCAGCGTTTTGGGTAGCACAAACAACTACCGCACAACCATCCGTAAGTCAACGGAAAGATTTAGAATGGTCTGACAGTGCGGGAGGCCCTCTGGCACAAGCCGTTCTCATGCTCATACCATGCCCCCTATTTCCATGTGAGGCACTTCTTCCCGCGCCATGTTCTGCCGCTGGACATCCAGATCATAGGCCGTACAGTAGCAGTTATAATCTCCGGGGGACGGATTGCAGCGCAGGCAGTAGCGGTAATGCTCCGTTTCCACGATGTAACCGTAGTTCTGTGTCCAGCCGCCGCTGATTTTGCCGCCGTGTTCATAGCAAAAACGCTCCATGGCGAAGCGGCTTTTCAGCACACTCTCCCGCAGCGTGTCCACGACCTCCTGCAGCTCCGCTTTGAACACAGGGCTGTTCAGCTCCTCCGGGCCACGGGGCCACCATGTATGCCAGAACTCGTTGCCGCTGCGCCCGAAGTCCATGCGGACACAGCCGACAGCGCCAAGACGCTTATTTTCTTCGGGGTGCTGGGCATAAAATAAGCCCGCCTCTTCCGGGCGGGTAGGTCGGATATGGAATTGTGTTGCATTTTTCAAGATTTTGGTCTCCTTTCGGTGTAGAATTTGGCTTTACACATTTTGGGGGGTGTGCTATGATGTGGCAAACTAATCGGGATTTGTGAAGGAGTGAGAATAGAAGTGCTTTGGCTTTTCATGGCGGTATTATCTGCCGTTTTTGCGGGTCTGACCTCGATATTAGCTAAATGCGGCATTAAAAAAACGGATTCGGATATCGCAACCGCACTGCGTACCATTGTTGTTTTGCTTTTTTCGTGGATCATGGTATTCGTTGTCGGCTCGGCAAATACGATAACCGCAATAGCATCAAAGTCTCTGATTTTTTTAATTCTATCCGGACTTGCGACCGGTGCCTCCTGGATGTGCTATTTTAAAGCGTTGTCGATCGGAGATGTCAATAAGGTCGTTCCGATCGACAAATCAAGCGCCGTCCTTACGGTTCTTCTTGCGATCATTCTCTTCAAAGAAACCAATCATCTTGCCGTCAAACTGATCGGCACGGCGCTGCTTGCCGTGGGCGTGTTTCTGATGATTGAAAAAAAGAACTCCGGAGCGAAAAACGAAAGGTCCGCATGGCTGCCGTATGCAATCGGCTCTGCTTTGTTTGCGGCACTGACATCGATACTTGCCAAAGTGGGTATCAGCAATGTTGAGTCAAATCTCGGTACGGCGATTCGCACCGGCGTTGTATTGGTGATGGCATGGCTCATCGTGTTCATGAAAGGTAAGCAATCGCAGGTAAAAAGCATTGACAAAACAGAGCTTGTGTTTATTGCTCTTTCGGGACTTGCCACGGGAGGCAGCTGGCTGTGCTATTATTATGCGATACAGAACGGCATCGTCAGCGTCGTCGTTCCGATCGACAAGCTGAGTATCTTGATATCAATCGGCTTCTCGTACTTTGTATTCAAAGAAAAGCTTACAAAGAAGGCGTTTGCCGGTCTTTTGCTGATGGTTTGTGGTACGCTGGCAATGGCAATCTGGGCATAGACGGATTTCAGTTTGTCTGCCTATCAAGCGGCTCGTTCCAAATGGATCGAGCCGCTTTTGCTTACATCATCCTCTGCCCCTGCCGCTGCTCCGGGAACGGCGGCTCTAAGCGGCGCAGCAGGCCGAACTCTGTTTTTGCCGCGCAGTCATTTCCCATGCAGTCCTGACCGTATTTCTCAAAATCCATACAGCCACGGCACAGGGGTCTGCCTCACACCCGGTCTGCTTACACTTCAGTTCCGCCTGAATGATCATCGTGAAAGCCCTCCCATCACCATGTGGCTGCTCTGGCTGCCGTTCATCACTTCTTCCATGCTGTAGTAGCCCTTGTACGCGATGTAACCCCGGTCGGTGAACATCCCGTCCTCCTCATTCATGCGCTCCGTGCCATACTTTTCATATTCATAAAAAGCATCGAGGTTTTCGTCATACTCAAAGCGGCCGGACTGCCGGATCATGTACTTGCCGTAGTCCTCCGGTGTGCGCGCGCCGGGGGCAAAGTCAAAGAGGTCAAGGCTTTCCGCAAGGTTTTTGATCTGTGCCGCGGACTTTGGCTTTGCCAGCATGACCACAGCGCCCAGCTTTTCCATATCCGCTTTTGATAACCCATCCGTCACCGCTGCCAGTTCGTTGAGGTCGGAGAGGGTTTCGTACTCCATATCCAACAGGACATCCACCTCATTGGGGAGCTGGCTGTCCTCCAGCCGCAGGCGGACATCGGCGGGATCTGTGATTCCCCCGCGAAGGAGGGCGCGGTCGATCTCCTCCTGAGTCATGGGGAGGAACAGCCATGTGATGTGCTCTGTGTCCTCCGGCTCAGCTTTGGATGTCACCGCAACGGTGATGGCGTTCGGCTCGTAGTAATAGCAGGGGAAAAAGCGGCCGTCGTAGACCTGCTCTAATTTCATACCGTTGTCGTAGACCACACCATAGGGCGTCACCGTGCCGCTGCCGCTTTCGATGAGCTGCCGTGCGGTTCCCTTGCCGTCCAGCGCGTTCAGTTCATCCACACTTGCGCTGCCGCCGTGCAGGTTCATGTAGTGATCCCGGCCAACGGTGGAGAGGTCAGAAAAGTTTGTAATGACTGTAGCCTGTTGGCAGCAGAAGGTCTGGTTGATCAGATCCTTCAGTTCAAAAAGCTCCAGCTTGTGGGCCATCGCCTGAAACTGTGCGGCTTCGCCGGTATCAAAGCTATCCAGCCGCTTGGCGAGGTAGTTCAGCTCCTCCACATTGACCGTAAGCATCTCCGTGCGCTTGAGCACAGAGTAAAAGCTGTTGATCTCCTGCACCTGGCAGTCGGCTTTGACCGCGTCGCCAATTTCCAACGCCTCCAGCAGCTCCATGCAGTGTGCGTACTGGTCGTGGGGGATGGGGAACGGGATAGTTGCCACTCCGTATTCCGGGTGATGCGGATTGCCAAGCACCGCTTGTATCATCATGTTTCGTCAACTCCTTTTTCCAAATTCAAAACCGCATCTCCGTATTTGGCCATCAGTAGTGCGCCAGTGATCAGGTGGAACGCCTCATCTGTGACCAATTCCGGAGACGCAAGGTCTGCGAGAGTGATATTACAGCAGCCGACCGCAATGGCCTTCGCCGCCTGGTAGACGCTGTATAGCTCCGGCTCGATTCCTCCGAGCCGGACGCTTTGGAAGTCAAAGCCGTCATTCCCGCATTTCCAGACCATCCTGCGCCAAAGGCTCTCGTATGCCGTGAGCAGGA
>OJPW01000432.1_pt1 | contig 36441 bp, 26 predicted proteins | sample 1598571 | NCBI WGS metagenome assembly OJPW01 (sample SAMN03922493, study PRJEB24848) | human gut metagenome | isolation source: stool sample | host: Homo sapiens | place: Germany | collected 2011-05
AACAAAGCGACCTGCCGGGTTGCGGCAGGTCGGGACAACTAAGAACGGTCGGGATGAAGATTCGAAAAGGATTTGGATAACAACTTACAGCTATGGGCTTTATCCGCGACCGGAATTATGTACGAGGATGTAATAATTATTTGTCTTTCTCCAATTTACGGGTGCGATAGATAATAAGCAAGCCTAAACAGAAAATTCCAACGGCAATTTCTAATATGAGTGTAATGGCTGTTGATGTCCAATTATCCAGTCCTCCATGCTGATATCTGTAAATTCCAATAAGGGTGGGACTTGCAAGAGATGATAACAATAGGAGTGCTTCGAGGTATTCATTCAATGTTTTCGCCCATGTATGTTTCGTGCATAGATTTCTCCAATAGCAAAAACATATCACAAACAATTTGTAAATGATCAAATAAAAAGCAACTCCTCCGAGAATCAATGAAAAAATAAGCATGATAAAATAGTTTTTGGATGATTAATCGATTTATTCTTCCCAATTGCCGACTTCATTATTAGCTTCTTCCATCGAGCCGAATTTGATGCCGGGATAACGGTTGAAATTATTTACCTCGTCATCAATTAGGTCGATGATTTCCCGTCTATATTTGATCGTATCGAGGAAGAGTTTGTAAGGGGCGCGAACTTCTATGAAAGGGCCGGTACGATTAGAGGATGTCTTGGTAAATCCGGTTTCCATGATAAACTCGTTGTCGGAATTAGGTATGTAACGGAGTTGCTCGATGTCGCATCTTAATTCGGTTGGATTTGCATGAAGAAATCTCTCCAATTCGTCGAAATCCTCAGCATAACGCTGATATTCGGCTCTGAACGCACGCTGGGCGGTGCGGACATCCTTGATGCGTTCGATGGCCTGTGTTTTGCGTTCTTTTAATTCGTTTTCAAAACGGATAGGTGTTGATATTTGTGGGCTTACTATTATTGCAGTAAATAGAAACAGAATTATCGGCAATAGAGAGATGATTAATCCTGCTATTGCTTTCCCTTTGGGTTGTGAGCGCAGTCCGCCGATGGAAAATATCAGTCCGAGTAGCCATACATTTAGTATTAAGACCATCGATAAATAGGAAAACACCGAGTCTGTCATATGGATTCCGGCGTTTGCAATCGCCTCGGCTACTATTGCATATAGAATAAACAGTATGGTATATCCGATGGAAAGGGCAAAACCTGCTGTACCCATTCGATTGGGAGTTATGTCTCTGGGGGCTGAAAAGTCGGTATTGGTCATAAGTCTCATGTTTTTAGTATCGCAGTGCATCTTGTTGCTCGGTATATCGTTGCAGTTCTTGAGTGTATTGTCGCTGCTGTCTGTTGCTCAAATACATGCAAAAGACAAGAATTAACAGTAATAGCATCGTAACTGTTGAAATTATTATTCCGGCAGTCGTCCGTTTTGTACGGCGATAGGAGGCTCCGATACATGATAAAAGGAGGCTGGTCGGTGCTATGAGGCATAAGGGGATTGAAATAAGGGATAATATGAATCCTAATTTACCGATATTGACTGTTGGCTTTTCCAAACATTGCTCTGTGGGTTGCGGTGTATTGTCCATGTTGTGATTCATAGTTAAAGGTTCTTTATATCAGAAGAAAAATGGGGCTATGACAGCGGCAAGGGTTCCGACCAGTGCAACTAAAATAATCAGGTCGATTATCGAAATGATAAAGCCCGTAATCGCCAAGCCCCGCGGACTTTTGAACATGCCGATGAAAGACAGCAGGAATCCCAGAAACCAAACCACCCAACCTACTCCCGGAAGCCATGACAGAATCAGGGCGATAAGAGATAAAACGAATCCGGCGGTTCCTGTCCCGTTAGATTGACGAACGGGAGTTTGAACGATTATCGTCTGGTTATGATCCGACGACGCAGCTCTTGGATTTGAGGTCGGGCAGATTGGATGCCCGCATTTCAGGCATGATGGGGCGTAGCGGGATATTTCCGTCCCGCAGGCCGGGCAATGAATCAATAGCGGTTCTGGTTGTGAGGTTTCAACAGTGGGCATTTCATCCGGCGCCTGCGGAACTTGGGACGGAGCAGTGGGCGAAATAGGTTTTTTACGCAAGTATCGAAACGTGAAAACGAATAAAAGAATGATGATGATTGTAAATACAATGCCGCTCACTCCGCCGAGGTATTCCTGCCATACAGGCGAGTAAAATTCTTCCATAGTTTTATTATTAGATAGTTAAAGGTAGTGTTACATGGCTGTTTTTCTCCAAAGCGAAGTCGGTGTTTCTTCTCCGTTCATGTTTATAGACGTAACTTCTCCGATCTTTTCAATCTGCAAGGCCCTGCTGTTGTGACCGAGATAGATGCCTATACGGTTTGCAATAATAGCATTCCGATTCCGGATGTCGCCTTCGTCCGCATGTGCGATCAGCATACGTTCGTAACAGTCTTGGAAATCTTGCGGAAAAGGATTGGTGACCCGGTGCGAGTCAAAGGTGGGTTCGGCGATGTTCTCGTAAATGTACTTGTACAACGCATCGTTACCTAATTTTTTGAGAATCGAGTAGGCTGTAATTTTCTCCATGACGGTAAGTGTTTGCGCCACCCAGCCCCGACTTGGCATGATTACAAAAAGAAAGTGTGGAGCTGCCCGTTTTATTCGAATAGAGGTTCTGGAATACCTTTGCTGAAATAAACTGACACAAGACCCCACACCTGTATAGTATGGGGATTATATCTCGCATACCAATACAAGTGATGAGTGCCGTCGTTTACCCTCAGCAAATTGAATTTTCCAGATTCCTATTCGAGGTTAAATCGAAACACTTTCACCAATATACGCCGCTTGCGCGACAAGACAAAGGTAAAAAATATTTCGCAATTGACGACACCCATCGGGGCCTTGTTGTGCAAATTTCGCCAAACATGCTTTCGGGTACTATCTACGCAGGGATGCAGATATAATAAAAAAGCTGGAGTCTTGAAGGGCTCCGGCTTCACTCGCGGCGCGATGGGGTTATTTGAAAGTTATATTATACCTTTGACAATGATAAAAGAAAGTGGCTATATCCACATCATCGTGATTTTTGATACACCAGTCAAACATTTCATCGCATTCAGTATGATCGTAATCGGGATGCCATTTACTTACCAAGTGGAAAAGTCGTAACCCTTCTTCGGGCCCAAATTCACTGGCGAGAGCTTGTCCGATGGATTTCCAAACGGCACGTCCAACAGTGATATCAATCTGTTTTTTCTGAATTATTTTTATCAGTGAATATGCCCGTTGTTTTGTGACTACATCCATTTCGGCGTTTCGAGCCTTCTTCACCCTGCGCGGCGCACTGTATTTGTTCGGCTTGTAATACAAGTACGGAGGAGCATCAGGGTTGAAATAGGGGTGAGGGTCATAGCTGGCCACACGCAGCCTTACGACATCGCTGCCACTTTCATCGACGATTAGTGGCGTCCGTTCTTGTATTTCGTCCACGAGAGCATAAAAGTGAGCTTTATGGCGTTCAGGATAAGCTATTCGAAAGATGCAGCATAATCCATCGCCTCCAACAGATAGCCCAGCATAGCATAAACTGCTGATTCTTTCTTTCAACATATTTTTGACCAAGTTCCATCGCCCTTTTACACGGGGATTCTGTTTCCCATCAATGTCGATGCAGATATAGCTGCTATGAAGATGATGAAGCCTCTTTTTGGCGCGGGTGTCGAATACCCCGGCAACGGTTACGCACGGTATCTCGAATTTCTTGATTTTGGCGCGTATGTCCGGATCTTTAGTGCCTCGATATTCGTCTACTATATTTTGGTAGGAGGCTGTTAATAAAAATGTCCATAAATCGACCGTTGCGACAGGGATTGTGCTAACTACGTTTGCAAAGAGCGAAACTTGAGGCCCAACTATGTCTTCAGGAATCCTAACAACGGTGTTTGTCCTTGAGAGTGTGAGTTTATTGTTTTGGTTCATTGCGTTTGAAATTATCATTTTATCCGATGGTTTTGGATATGATTTTGTTATTCAGTGTTTTGCGTATTGACTTGTTGCCTGTTTCTTGTATGTTTCCAGTCCGGTTATTGCTTTGAGAAATAAGACGGGATGTTTTAAGTCCCGTCATTATCCGCTTTCTCGTCATCATCTTTCCTGCCCCAATTACTCTCGACTTTTCTATCATATTTTTGCGAGTTCACATCCACCTGCTTCCGCCAACTGACGAAAGATTGCATAATACGTGCAGGTGTCTTTGTGGGCGGTTCCTCCCGATAGAATGCATAATCCATTAATACTCTGAATGCTCTTAAATGGAGCCGCTCCGGCATCAATTTAATAGATTCATAAAATGAGATGAAACACACAAAGGATTCTCGGGGTTTCTGTCTCCGGCGCTTCTTGGGAGCTTCCTCCTGTAGTTCGATAAATTCATTCAGTTCGTCTTCCGAGATGTCGGCCAGTACCTTTAATGGGGCTGAATCCGTTTCCGTGAGGTCTGATGAATGGTGATTCTTTACTTCGTCATCTTTTGAGGAGCTATATTCTAATCCATATAATTCCTCGGATTTTTCTAAATTTTTCATATCTTTGTCCTTGATTTAAGGGTGTTAAAATGTGTGGTACATTCCTGCTCAATGGTTGAAGTCGAATTGCTTTGCATCCAGTTGAGGATAGCCTCGCGGTTAAAATAGAGGCGACGTCCTCCATGTTCTGGTTTATAAAAAGGAATCTTGCGTTCACACGTGAGTTTGTAAATAGTCGCTTTACTGTAACCAGTTAAGCGGGCCACCTCGGCAATGGTTAAGACCTCTTTGTCCGGAGCACGAATCGGGGCGAGTTTCCCCATGATTCGGTCGATTGATAAGATTTCTTTTAACTGTCCTACCGTCAGCATGGCGATTGGAGTTTCATCGGTGAAATTTCTCATGGCTTATAAATAGTTATAAGTTTCATTACTTATGTATACTTAGTCATATTACATATGAAAAAATCCCCTGAAACTTGTTAATTTCAGAGGACTGCTATGAAAAATATCCCTATAAGGACAGGTGGCGTTTATTTTAGCATCCGAAAGAGAGATGAGAACAGAAGCTCTCGGTCGGCTACATCGGGCCTATTAAACCATTCTTTTAATTTGAGATTAATGCGTTGTAATGATTTGTATGTGGAACCGGGCATATCTCGTTGCAGAGCTTTGAGGTTGAGGCGACTTGTATTATTGTTTCGCATTTTACTATAATATAGGTAGCCTATGTAGAGCCAATACCTAAAATCAACTCCTTTTCTTTCAAAGGTGGAATTTTTAAGTATTGAAAACTCTTTGTCCTCTTTTCCGCAATATGCTAAATACGGTTTCGAACTTCTTAAATATGAGAAGTTCCGATCGTTACAAAATGGGCAATAAAGATTTTGGTGCTCCTTGTAAAATTGAAACGCGTCTGCTTCCGTCGGGAATTTTTGTAGGAAATCACCGTATTTTATAGGCGGGGAATACATGGCAAACGTAGATTTATGAACCGAAAAAGAACGTTTTTAATTTCCTCAATCCATCATCGTGTTTCTTTTGGTTGCGAAGCTTTAATTTCTGTATATTAAGCAGTTTCCATTGCACCGACGGATAATGCTGGAAATCCCGATACTCCGATGCGTCCCAATCCGGCGTCCCGTCTTCGAATCCGAGTAAAAATGCTTTGTCGGTCGGTGTCAGATGGTCGTTGATATACTCGACCAGTCGGCGGCGGGTCGCTTCGTACTGCTCGTAGGTGAACGGCGTCGAGGACATGCCCTCGAATTGGTTGGTCAGGGCGTCGCGCTGGTCGTTGAAATTAGGATTAAGAGACTCCAAGATCGGGCGGTCGCTTCCCAGCAGGCAAAAAATGAACCCGCGCTTGATCGCGGCGAAGTTTTTGATATAATCGAGCATCAGGCTTACATCGAACAGATCGCGCGGGTGCTGGCGGTCGAGTGCAGCCGTGATCTTGCCGCCGTAGAGTTGTGACAGCGGAACGATGCGGGCTTTGCAGAATACGCCGAAATCTTCTTGGGCGAGATCGCATAAGGGCAATTCGACGGGCGGTGCGATGATGCCTCGCTTCACGTCGTTTACCTCCACTTTGACGAAATGCCCGTTATGGGTGCAAATCAGTTTGTTGGGAACTTCGCGTACTGCAATGCCCGGTATTGCGGCCTCGATTTTTGCCTTTACCGCTTTCAGCCGTTCTTTGATATGAGCGAGGCTTGCTTCCCGCGGCTCGACGGGAATATAGGTCAGGTCGATATCCACCGAATATCGCGGCAGATTTTGCACGAACAGATTGATTGCCGTGCCGCCGTGAACGGCAAAACATTCTTCCGCCGAAATAATCGGGATGATGCGGAGCAACAGCCGCACGCGCTCTTTGTACTCTTGGTTAATCATTTTTTCAGTTCTGCCGGAATCGTGATTTGGTACTTCTTATCATAAACACCTCCTTTGGCGATTACCCGCTTGCCGCTGCCGAGGTCTATCCGGTCGAGGTCAAGGGCCTCGAACCACGCATGACGGGCCTTTTCAGCCATAAAGAGGAACAGCCGCTTCACTTTGACGGAACGGCACTCCTCCAACAGTCGTTGTACATTCTTCGGCGGGAGTATCGACAACATTTCCATTACATAGTAGAGGTCGGTAATGTCGTAATATTGCGGAGCGAGGTGCAGACACTCCATAAACGCCCGTTCCGGGGTAGAGATCGGCAAATCGAAAACCCCTTGTCGGGTGGTAGTGATTCCGGTGTTGGAGTTGAATATTTCGGTGGTAAACAGCCGGAGCGTAATACCCCAGTCGTATTTTCTGAACCAAAGCGGTAAATATTCCTTTTGCGGAGCAGATAGCGAAACGGTCGGCCTGCCCATCGGGAGGTAGTGCGAATATCCGTGTATCTCCAATGCCGACATGGCTCCGATTGTCAGATGTTTGTCAGCCTGTGTATTGAGGCTGTACATGGCTCCGTATAATGTAGGCGTATCGCCCGTGCGGATCATTGCACCCGTGCCTATGGGGGTCAGCCAAGCGGATTCGACGTATCTGTGTTGGGTGGAATGCGGTATGTTATTTTGCTTCATCCACGAGGTCAGATACACGGCTCCAGCCGGAACCTCTTGCAGTAATTGGTTTATTTTCGACTCGTTTTTTACGCTCATAGCGCAAATATACAAAAAATATTAAACCATTGTTGGCCTATTACAAAACTTTTGCTGCCTCGTTGATTACCTTGTTGTCGAAGCTGTCGAGGTAGGTGTTGGTCGTCTCAAGGTCGGCATGACCGAGCATCTGCGAAATGATTTCGCGCGGGATTTTATTGTATTGCAAGGTCATTGCCATTGTATGACGGCTTACATAGCTGGTCAAATGATAATCAATACCGAGTTCTTCGGCCAACGATTTCAAATATTTTTGATATTTGGCGTAACGGTTTCGGATGTGGTTGTATAGCTTCTCGCCCGTATAGCCGGAACAGGTAATAATCGGTAACAAATAGTTATCGACGGTTGGCGAGGCAGATTTCAGCCGTTCGATCAATCCTTGAATCTCCGGCGTAATGTGGATTCGGATGGCAGTTGCGTTCTTTTGGTGCTTGATTTTGTTGCGTTTGTAAACGATATAATTCCCGTCGGCCAGCCGTTGAATATGATCGGTCGTAAGGTAGGCCATATCGACGAATGACATTCCGTAGCAGTAGTAAGAAAAAAGAAAGAGTTGCCGGGCGTATTCGTTCTGGGGATTCTGTGCGGGCGTATCTTTGAGTTTTTGCAAGTCTTGAGGCGGAAGGTAACGCTTCTCCGTCGCTTCTTCCAGCTTGGCGATCTCGAAGCCACCTTTTCCGAAAGGATAGGCTGCCTCCGAGCCGATACCCTCCCGGTTCGCTTGATTCAATATCGCCCGCAATGCCTTGAAATAATATTTGCGGGTATTGCCCTTACAACCTCGCTTTTGCAGGAACGTATCGAAATTGCGCACGTAACGCAGGTCGATGTCGGAGAACAGCCGTTGATTCAGCTTGCCGTCGTAATATTTGAGCAGTCGAAGCGTTTCGAAATAGCATTTGGCGTTGCCCGTGTGGCCGGTATCCCGCAGTGTTTGAATATGGCTTTCGAGGTATGCGCAGAATTTGCCCTGCTTGGAGGGGTTCAAAAATGTTTCCTCAAATTGGTTCAGTGTCCAGTCGATGCCGTCTATCTCGAATTTCTCGATAATCTCGCGGGCGCGGGCCTTGACTTTGTCCAGAAAGGCATTGTTATGAATCCGTTTCTTATTGGCCTCCCGCTGTTTTTCGCCTTTCAGATTCCGTTCGATGATAAGTCGTTCGGACGAATTGTCCCAATAGGCCGGATCGACGTATAATTTCAGACTGATGCGCTTGCGACTGCTGTTTTTAGTGACGCATAATTGGAGAATGTGATACCCCATTGAATTGGGTTTGTATTTCCGTAAAACGATGCGAACCGAATAGGCCATTTCCCGATGCAAAATAATTGGTGGTACAAAAGTGGTACAAGAAAAATCGCAATAGATGACAATAAGTCAAAATCGCAATTATCTGTACGTGATGTAAATATACTAAAATAAAGTTAATTACGTTTATCGGAAAAAATAAATTTCTCCTCTGGGGGGCGCGTGGTCGCAAGTTCGAATCTTGTCACCCCGACAAGCCGAGAGTCAGCCGCTTATGTGAAAACATAGGCGGCTGATTTTGTTTTGGCGGCAGTGGCTGTAGACGGGCGGCTGACGCCACGGTCGACGGGGAAAAGGGCCGGGACCTTCGGACGCCGGGCCGGGGAATGTCGATTTTTTTCGTATCTTTGCACAAAACCCCGTGTTGCGGCCGTTATTATTCATGTCGTGCAGACCGCAGATTTTTGCCTTTACACCTCTCCGATAGCAATTCTGGATGTTTGCGGCGGAAAAAATGTCGATTTTTCCCGGAATGTTTTTCAAATGCGGAGGAATTTGCCGGGGTTTCTTGCGATCAGCGGATTTCTGCGATTTTTTTTCGCGCCGGGCCTGTCCCGCACTTCGTGAGACGACGCCCGCGATGCGGGATTGCGGCGGTCCCCTGTCAACAGATGCTTAACACGAAAAACAACAGCTTATGAAACAAAGAAAAATGCTTGCGCTCACGCTCTACCAGCTTGGACAGCTTTACCATCAGGAGTTACCCGAACTTGTCGCCGCCGCCGAGGCGAGCGGCGACGCCGTGCAGTTCCGAAGGCGTCTGGGCGAGTGGGTCTCCCGTTCGGAGTCCGCGCAGGGCGATGCGGGCGAGCAGATTCGGCTGCTGATCGATTACGACGGGCGGGAGGTCGATGAACTGTCTACCGGCGAGCGGATGCCGGTGCGGACGCTGACGCTGTTGTGGCAGTTTCTTACGGGCTGTCTGGAGAATGTGGAGATGCGCACGGACCTGTTTATCGACCTGTTCTACCTGTTCAAACGTCTCGGAGGAGCGGAACTGCCGCCGCTTTCGATGCAGCGTGTCCGCATCCGCTCCGAGCGCTGGCCTTCGGGACTCGATGCCGAGGTGCGGGAGATCAGGGCCGACAACAGAGAGCGCATGCTGCATCTGCTGGTGCAGAAAATCGAGAACCGCAAATCGACGCCCTCGCGGTTCCGTTTCGCGGAGGGGATGAGTTATGAAGACAAATACCGTCAGGTGGCCATCTGGTGGAACGATTTCAGGTTTCATCTGGCGATGGCGGTGAAAAGTCCCTCGGAGCTGAACCGCTTTCTGGGCAATTCGCTTTCGGCGGAGACCATGTACCTGCTGTCTAAGGCCCGCAAGAAGGGGATGCCGTTCTTCGCCACGCCCTATTATCTCTCGCTGCTGGACGTGACCGGAAAAGGATACGGCGACGAGGCGATCCGCAGCTATATCCTCTACTCGCCGCAGCTGGTCGAGACCTACGGCAGCATCCGCGCGTGGGAGAAGGAGGACGTCGTCGAAGCCGGAAAGCCCAATGCCGCGGGGTGGCTGCTGCCCGACGGGCACAATATCCACCGCCGCTATCCGGAGGTGGCGATCCTGATTCCCGACACGATGGGGCGCGCCTGCGGCGGGTTGTGCGCGTCGTGCCAGCGCATGTACGATTTTCAGAGCGAACGGCTCAACTTCGAATTCGAGAGCCTGCGGCCCAAGGAGAGCTGGGACCACAAGCTGCGCCGCCTGATGACCTATTTCGAAGAAGACACGCAGCTGCGCGACATCCTTATCACGGGCGGGGACGCCCTGATGAGCCAGAACAAGACGCTGCACAATATACTGGAGGCCGTATACCGCATGGCCTGCCGCAAGCGCAAGGCCAACGCCGGGCAGCCCGACGGCGAGAAATACGCCGAACTGCAGCGCGTGCGTCTCGGTTCGCGCCTGCCGGCCTATCTGCCGATGCGTATCGACGACGGATTGGTGGAGGTGCTCAGGGAGTTCAAGCAGAAGGCTTCGGCCGTCGGCGTGCGGCAGTTCATCATCCAGACCCATTTCCAGTCGCCGCTGGAGGTGACGCCCGAAGCGCAGGAGGCGATCCGCAGGATACTCGCGGCCGGGTGGCTCGTCACCAACCAGCTGGTTTATACCGTCGCGGCGTCGCGCCGCGGGCATACGACCCGGCTGCGGCAGGTGCTCAATGCGCTGGGCGTGGTCTGCTACTACACCTTCTCGGTGAAGGGGTTTCAGGAGAATTACGCCGTCTTTACGCCCAACAGCCGGTCGCTGCAGGAACAGCACGAGGAGAAGCTTTACGGCCGGCTGACGCCCGAACAGGCCGGGGAGCTGGATGCCGAGCTGGAGAAGGGCGGCGACACGGCCGAACGGCTCCGCCGCTTTATGAAGAGACACCGGCTGCCGTTCCTTGCGACCGACCGCAGCGTGCTGAACCTGCCGGCCATCGGCAAGAGCATGTCGTTCAGGCTGGTGGGCATTACGCCCGAAGGCAGGCGCATCCTGCGCTTCGACCACGACCGCACGCGCCGCCACAGTCCGATCATCGACCGGATGGGCGAAATCTATATCGTCGAGAACAAGTCGCTGGCCGCCTACCTGCGCCAGCTGGAAAACATGGGCGAGGATGCGGACGATTACGCCAGCATCTGGAACTATACGCACGGCGAGACCGAACCCCGGTTCGGGCTTTACGTATATCCCGATTTCCCGTTCGGGGTGACCGGGCGGGTGAGCAATCTGGAACTGGAGTGATTCGGTACGAAACGGCGATGAAGAGGCCCGGCGGAAGCGATTCCGGCCGGGCCTCGAAACTGTTGCATATATCAGGAATATTTATTATCTTTGTAAGAACGATAAATGAAGACCGGCGCCGATGTCCGGAGCGCCGTTCGGGGCATGTTCCGGTTTTCGTGCAGGCAGAATTATGAAACAGTCCGAAAGATTGATGTCGCTCGACGCCCTCCGCGGGTTCGACATGCTCTTCATCATGGGGTTCGCGTCGCTCGTCGTGGCCGTGTGCGGCTTGTGGCCTTCGGCCGTGACCGATGCGGCAGCCGCTTCGATGAGCCATGTCGCGTGGGACGGCTTCGCCCACCACGATACGATCTTTCCGCTGTTCCTCTTCATCGCCGGGGTCAGCTTTCCCTACTCGGTCGCCAAGCAGCGTGCGGGAGGAATGTCCGAGGGGCGCATGTATGCCAAGATCGTCCGCCGGGGACTGACGCTCGTCGTGCTGGGCATGGTTTACAACGGACTGTTCAAGCTCGATTTCGAGAATCTGCGGATCGCGAGCGTACTGGGACGCATCGGACTGGCGTGGAGCATCGCCGCGGTGCTGTATCTCAATTTCGGCGTGAAGACCCGTGCGGCGATCGCCGTCGCGGTGCTGGCCGGTTACGGAGCGCTTTCGGCGCTGGTCGCGGCGCCCGACGCCGCAGGCGCCGGGCCGCTGACCTTCGAGGGGAATCTGGCAGGCTATATCGACCGGCAGTTCCTGCCCGGAAAGCTGATATACGGGTCGTTCGATCCCGAAGGGCTGCTCAGCACGGTGCCCGCCGTGGTGACAGCCATGCTGGGCATGTTTACGGGCGAATTCGTAAGGCGCAGCGATATTCGGGGCGGCCGCAAGACGCTTTGGATGGCCGCGGCCGCCGCGGCGCTGCTGGCGGCGGGGCTGGCCTTCAGCGGGGTGCTGCCCGTGAACAAGAAACTGTGGTCGAGCACCTTCGTATGCGTCGTGGGAGCCTACTCGCTGGGGATGTTCGCCCTGTTTTACTACCTGATCGACGTGCGGGGCTGGCGCCGCTGGACGCTCTTTTTCCGCGTCGTCGGACTCAATTCGATTACGATTTATCTGGCCCAGCGTATCGTGGGCTTCGGACGTATATCCGACTTTTTCCTCGGCGGCATCGCATCGAAATGCCCTGAGGCCGTGGCTGCCGTGATAAGCAGTGCGGGTTATGTGGCCGTCTGCTGGCTGTTTCTCTACTTCCTTTACAGAAAGAACGTTTTTCTGAAAGTGTAGTCGCATCTGCGGATTCCGTAATGTGCCGCGCGGAGGTGCGGCTGGCGCGGAGTTTGCTCCCCGGTCCGTTAAAGTTTAAAATCAAAAAATCCCGTTATGAACAAGACGATTCACCGCGCCGAGTCGCGCGGTTATGCCGACCACGGTTGGCTGCAGACTCACCATACGTTCAGTTTTGCAAACTATTACGATCCCCGCCGGGTGCATTTCGGCGCCCTCCGGGTGCTGAACGACGACACCGTGGCTCCGGGCGAGGGTTTCGGAACCCATCCGCACGACAACATGGAGATCGTGTCGATCGCGCTGGAAGGCGCGCTCAGGCACGGCGACAGCATGGGCAACATGAAAGTCCTGCGTCCGGGAGAGATTCAGGTGATGTCGGCCGGCACGGGCATCACGCACAGCGAGATGAACGCCAGCGAGACCGAGCCGGTCAAGTTTCTGCAGATATGGGTGCTGACCGACGCGCAGGACCACACGCCCCGCTACAATCAGGTCGAGCTGGCGCCTGCCAAGCGCAACGTTCCGCATGTGATCGTGGCGCCCGAAGGCCGCGGCGGCGAGCATGTGGGATGGGTGCATCAGGACGCTTGGTTCTATACGCTGGACCTCGACAAGGATCGTGTGGTCGAATACCGCATGAACACCCGCGGCCACGGCGCCTACGTCTTCGTGATCGAGGGCAGCGTCGAGGCGGCGGGCGAGGAGCTGGGACCGCGCGACGGCATGGGCATCACCGGGGCGGACGAGTTCCCGATCAAGGGAGACACCGACGCGAAGGTGTTGATTATCGAAGTCCCGATGGAGGTTTGACAAGGCGAAGGAAAGGAGCTTTCCGGCAAATTTCTTCCTCCTGCGGGAGCGGCGAACGCTTCCGGATGGGAGTGCGAAGGAAAAGGGCTGTCCCGTGGGGCAGCCCTTTTTGCGTCGGTCGGCGAAGGCACCGGGAAGAGGGGTTTTGCCGGGAGGGGTGTTGCGCCCGGCGCCGCTGCGTCAGAATTCCGAGGTGAAGTGGAACCGGATATCCTTGAAATTCTCCTGCGCGAGGGCGAGTCCGTAGCTCGTGTCGGCGAGGAAGACGTCGCGGCCGTGCTTGTCGACGGCCATGTTGGTGTGCTTGCGGCGTTTGAAGTCGGCCAGCTGCGCGGCGTTGTCGCTCTCGATCCAGCAGGCTTTGTAGATCGAGATCGGCTCCCAGCGGCAGGCGGCGTTGTACTCGTGTTCGAGCCGGTACTGGATGACTTCGAACTGGAGCGCGCCCACCGTGCCGATGATCTTGCGGCCGTTGAGGGAGCTGACGAACAACTGCGCCACGCCCTCGTCCATGAGCTGGTCCACGCCTTTGGCGAGCTGTTTGAATTTCAGCGGGTCGGCGTTCTCGATATAGCGGAACTGTTCGGGGGCGAACGACGGGATGCCCGTGAATTTGAGCTTTTCGCCCTCGGTGAAGGTGTCGCCGATCTTGAAGTTGCCCGTGTCGTGCAGGCCCACGATGTCGCCCGGATAGGCGAAGTCGATGATCGACTTCTTCTCGGCCATGAAAGCCGTCGGCGACGAGAATTTGAGCTGCTTGCCGCTGCGCACGTGCAGGTAGTTTTTGTTGCGTTCGAACGTGCCCGAACATATTTTGAGGAATGCGATGCGGTCGCGGTGGTTGGGGTCCATGTTGGCGTGGATCTTGAAGACGAAGCCCGTCATTTTGGGTTCCGCAGGCTCCACGATGCGGGTTTCGGTCGGAGCCGGGCACGGCGAGGGGGCTATGCGCACGAAGCATTCGAGCAGCTCGCGCACGCCGAAGTTGTTGACCGCCGAACCGAAGAATACCGGGGCCAGTTCGCCCCGCAGGTAGGCCCCGCGGTCGAAATCGTCGTAAACGCCCTCGACCAGCTCGACGTCCGAGCGCAGCTGGGCCGCGAATTTGTCGCCGATCTGGGCCTCCAGCTCCGAAGAGGCGAGGTCCGAGATTTCGACGGTCGAGGCGTCGGCCGTGAGCTTCTCGTCGGAGGTGAAGAGCGAGAGGTTTTTCTCGTAGAGGTTGTATACGCCCTTGAACGTGGGGCCGTTCGAGATCGGGAAGGCCAGCGGCCGCACGCGGATGTTGAGCTCCTTTTCGACCTCGTCCAGCAGGTCGAACGGCTCCTTCGAGGGGCGGTCGAGCTTGTTGATGAAGACGATTACCGGGGTCGAGCGCATGCGGCAGACCTCCATCAGCTTGCGCGTCTGCGACTCGACGCCCTTGGCGCCGTCGATGACGATGATGACCGAATCGACGGCCGTCAGCGTGCGGAAGGTGTCCTCGGCGAAGTCTTCGTGGCCCGGAGTGTCGAGAATGTTGATCTTCGCGCCCTTGTATTCGAAGCCCATCACGGCCGTGGCGACCGAGATTCCGCGCTGGCGTTCGATCTCCATGAAGTCCGAAGTGGCGCCCTTCTTGATCTTGTTGCTCTTGACGGCCCCGGCGACGTGGATGGCGCCGCCGAAGAGGAGCAGTTTCTCGGTAAGGGTGGTTTTACCCGCGTCGGGGTGGGCGATGACCGCGAAGGTGCGGCGGCGTGTGATCTCTTCCTGTAATGTCATGTAACTGAATGTGTGTCTGTTTTATTGCGGGGAGTGCCGAGCGCTGTTCCGCCGGCGGCAATCCTTAGTTCTCCTTCGGGTAGTCGGCGTTGAAGTGGCAGCCGACCGACTCCTTGATTTCGCGGCCCTGCTTGATGACCAGATAGGCCACGGCGATCATGTTGCGCAGTTCGCACAGTTCGCGGTTGGGCTTGGTTTTGTTGTAAAGCTCCTCGGTCTCCTGCCACAGGATTTCCAGCCGCCGCATGGCGCGTTTGAGCGAGAGGTTCGAGCGGACGATGCCCACGTAGTTGGACATCAGCGTCTGCATTTCGCGCTTCGACTGGATGATCATCAGCATCTCCTCGGTGTGCTGCGTGCCTTCGAAGTCCCAGTCGGGAATGCCCTCCTGAATTTCGACCCGGTCGAGCAGCGACGATGCGTGGCGAGCCGCCTGATCGGCGTATACCACCGCTTCGATCAGCGAATTGGATGCCAGCCGGTTTGCGCCGTGCAGTCCCGTGCAGGAGGTTTCGCCCAGCGCGTAGAGCCGTTTGATGGAGGTTTCGCCGTTGGTGTCCACCTTGACGCCGCCGCAGCAGTAGTGCGCCGCGGGAGTGACGGGAATCCAATCCTTGGTGATGTCGATGCCGATCGAAAGGCACTTCTCGTAGATGTTGGGGAAGTGGCTGCGCACGGCGTCGGGATCTTTGTGCGTGACGTCGAGGTAGACGAAGTCCGATCCCCGCTTGGTCATTTCGCGGTAAATGGCGCGGGCCACCACGTCGCGCGGCGCCAGCGATTTCATCGGGTGGTATTTGTCCATGAACTCCTCGCCGCCGGGCAGGCGCAGAATGGCCCCGAAGCCGCGCATGGCCTCGGTGATGAGGAAGTTGGGCTTCTCGCCGGGGTTGTAGAGCGTGGTGGGGTGGAATTGGATGAACTCCATGTTTTCGGTGATCGCCTTGGCGCGGTGGCACATGGCGATGCCGTCGCCCGTGGCGACGACCGGATTGGAGGTCGTGGAGTAGATGTTGCCGCAGCCGCCCGTGGCGACGACGGTGAATTTGGCCAGCATGGTCTCGATTTCGTTCGTTTCGAGATTCAGGACGTAGGCTCCGAAGCAGGTCAGGCCGCGGGTGTGGCGCGTGACGAACTCGCCCAGATGGTGCTGCGTCAGCAGGTCGATGGCGAAGCGGTGTTCGAGTACGGTGATGCCGGGATGCCTGCGGACCGACTCGATGAGCGCCCGTTCGATCTCGGCGCCCGTCAGGTCCTCGTGGTGGAGGATGCGGTGCTCGGTGTGGCCGCCTTCGCGGTTCAGCTCGAAACGCCCGTCGGGAGTCTTGTCGAAGCGCGTACCCCATTCGATCAGGTCCCGAATCAGCTCCGGCGCCCGGCGCACGACCAGTCCGACGGCCTCTTCGTCGCATTTGCCCGCGCCGCAGACCAGCGTGTCGCGGATGTGTTTCTCGAAAGTGTCGGGGGCGTAGGTTACCGAGCAGATGCCGCCTTGCGCATAGTTGGTGTTGCACTCGTTCATTTCGCCCTTCGTCACGATGGTGACGTGTCCGTGGGCGGCGGCTTTGAGCGCGAACGAAAGGCCCGCCGCGCCGGAACCGATAACCAGAAAGTCGGTTTTCATAGTTTTGCAAGCGTTAAGCGTCGCAAAGTTATAAAAAATGCCCGATAATCCCATTTTCGGCCGGAAAAAGCGCACGGAAAAATGGGGCAACAGCTCCGGAACGGACCCCCGGAGCGGTAATTTTTTCGGCCCGGCAGGCGATATTTGGAATTTTTCTCTATTTTTGCCTTAAGCTACCCAAAATAAATTATGAAAAAACTACTTTTGACTTTGGCTGCCGGAATAGTTCTTTGTTCCTGCGGTTCGCACGATCCGCAGATCGCGATCGTGCCCTATCCCAATCATCTCGAAACCGGTCGGGGAACCTATCGGGTGACCGATCGGCCCGTTACGTGTGACAGTCGCACCGACGAGCGGACGCAGCGCGCCGTGGTCGGATTCGCCGCACGGCTGGCGACGGTTACCGGCGGGACGAATCCCGTCACGGTCGCCGACGAGGTGCCCGCGTCGGGCATCCGTTTCGTCACGGACGAATCGCTCCCGGCCGAAGGCTATGAACTGAACGTGGACGGGGAGGGAATCGAAGTGCGGGCGTCGCAGTTTCCCGGCTTCCTCTATGCCCTGCAAAGTCTCGAACAACTGCTGCCCGCGGCGGTTTACGGCACGGAGCCTGCGCCCGATGCGGCGTGGGAGGTGCCCTGCGTGAAGATCGCCGATGCGCCGCGGTTCGCCTACCGCGGCATGCACCTCGACGTGGCGCGCCACTTCTTCTCGGTGGACGAAGTGAAGCGGTATATCGACGTGATGGCCATACACAAGCTCAATACGCTGCACTGGCACCTGACCGACGATCAGGGCTGGCGCATCGAGATCAAGCGCTATCCGGAGCTGACCGCCGTGGGCAGCATCCGCAAGGCCACCGTGGTCCGCAAGGAGTGGGGAACCTATGACGGTACGCCCTACGGCGGTTTCTATACGCAGGACGAGATCCGCGACGTGGTGAAATATGCCGCCGACCGGGGTGTCACGGTGATTCCCGAAATCGACCTGCCGGGCCATATGCTGGCGGCGCTGACCGCCTATCCCGAACTGGGCTGCACGGGCGGTCCGTACGAGGTGTGGGGCCGCTGGGGCGTGGCCGACGACGTGCTTTGCCCCGGACGGGAGAAGACTTTCGAATTCCTCGAAGGCGTATTGACCGAGGTGATGGAGCTGTTCCCCTCGGAGTATATCCATATCGGCGGCGACGAGTGCCCGAAGGTGCGCTGGGAGAAGTGTCCGCGCTGTCAGGCGAAGATCCGCCAGCTCGGCCTGAAGGACGACGGAGAGCATACCGCCGAGCATTACCTGCAGAGCTACGTGACCGACCGCATCGGCAAATTCCTCGCGCAGCACGGCCGCCGCATCATCGGCTGGGACGAGATTCTGGAAGGCAGGGCGCCCTCCGACGCCGTCGTCATGTCGTGGCGCGGCAGCGAGGGCGGAATCGCCGCGGCCAAGCTGGGGCACGACGTCATCATGACGCCGAATTCGCACTTCTATTTCGACTACTACCAGTCGCTCGACACCGACGCCGAGCCGTTCGGAATCGGCGGTTACATACCGATGGAGCAGGTCTATTCGTACGATCCTGCGTTCCCGGAGCTGACGCCCGAACAGCAGAAACATATTCTCGGCGTGCAGGCCAACCTCTGGACCGAATACGTCTTGAGCGACGAACATCTCGAATACATGCTTCTGCCGCGTCTGGCCGCTCTGAGCGAGGTGCAGTGGTGTCTGCCCGAAACGAAGGACTGGAACCGCTTCATCGGCAGTTTCAGGATGGACAAGATCTATTCGCAGCTGGGGTATGAGTTCGCCAAGCATATCTTCGGGGTGACGGCGTCGTATGCGGTCGATCCGGAGAAGGGGGGCGTCGTGATGACCCTCACCACGCAGGGCGGCGCGCCGATCCGTTACACGCTCGACGGCTCCGATCCCACGGCTTCGAGTCCGCTTTACAAGGCGCCGGTGACCATCGGCGAAAGCTGCACGTTCAAGGCCGCGGCCCTGCGCGAAGGCATGCAGACGCCGGTCTATACGCGGAAATTCGATTTCAACAAGGCGACCGGACGGCGCATCGCGCTGAACGCCGCGCCGACGCTCAAATATACCTACGGCGGCGCCTCGCTGCTGGTGGACGGTTACCGCGGAGGTCCCGTCTATTCGAACGGCGCGTGGATCGGGTTCCTGAACGAGCCGCTGGACGTTACGATCGACATGCAGGGGGCGAAGCCCTATTCGGCGGTGACCGTCGAATCGCTGGTCGAGAAGGGCGAGTGGGTTTTCCCGCCTTCGTCGGTGGGGGTCTACCTCTCGGACGACGGCAGGGAGTTCACCGAGGCGGCGCTGATGTCCGTGCCGCAGGAGACGGCCGGCAGCCCCGACGGCGTCAAGCCGTTCAAGGTGCTCTTCCCCGAAACCTCGGCCCGCTACCTGCGCGTGGTGGCCCGCACGGTCGATCCGATTCCGGCATGGCACGGCGCGGCCGGACAGAAGGCGCATATGTTCGTGGATGAAATCATCGTAGAATAAAACCGGGAGTGGACGTGGAGAAGACCGCCGTGCGGATACAGGGACGCGAGTCCGTTGCGATGACGACGGCCGAATTCGGCCGCCTGTTCGCTATGTGGCGCGCGCGGTTCGAAGCGATCGCGTGCCGCTACGTGCGGAGCGCGGCGGTGGCCGAGGATCTCGTCTCGGACAGCTTCATGTCCTTCTGGGAGAACCGCGGCCGGATTCCCGCCGATGCCAACCTGCAGGCCTATATCCTGATTATCGTCCGCAACAAATGCCTCGACTGGCTGCGCGCCCAAAGCCTGCATGCCAAGATCGAGCAGGAGGTGTACGAGCTTCGGCGGCGGGTGCTGGCGGCCGACATACGGTCGCTGCAGGCGTTCAATCCTGAGGAAATTTTCTCGGAAGAGGTGGCCGCGATCGTGCGGCAGTCGCTCGACCGCCTGCCCGAACTGACGCGCGATGTTTTCATCGCCCGGCGGTTCGAAGAGATGAGTTACAAGGAGATCGCCGAGAAGTACGGCATCACCGTGCGTCGCGTAGAATTCGAGTTGGAAAAGGCTGTGAAGCAGCTTCGCGTGGCATTGAAGGATTATTTGCCCGTATTGCTTATGTTGTTGTCGGATAATATTTTGCGATCCTGAATTCGAGAGCGTGAATTATTAAAAATATTTTTTTAGCAAATCCAAGTGCGTCTGATTGGGAATCGGGCGCACTTATTCGTTTTTATAGAAACAGACGAAGAGAGAGATGAATCCGGAACTTATCTATAAATATTTGGAAAATACGGCGACCGATGACGAGATGAAGCAGGTGCTCGACTGGCTCGACGCCGATCCCGCGCATATGCGCGAATTGGACGAGCTGGACAAAGTGATGGCCGCTTCGGTCATTTACGGTCCCGACGTGCTGTCGCCTGCGCCTGCGAGGAAGGCGGCGCGCCGCATTTCGCTGGGTCGCATTCCGCTGCGCCGCATCGTGCGTTATGCCGCGGAGCTGGCCGCCGTGGCGGTCGTCGGCGTCGGTCTCGCGCGGATGCTTGCCGACGACCGGATCGGAGAGTGGGCGCGGCGGACGACGGCGCTCGAAGTGCCTGCGGGACAGTACCTGAGCATGGAGTTGCAGGACGGCACCAAGGTCTGGCTCAATGCGGGAACCCGGCTGGAGTATCCGCTGGTGTTCGCCGGGGGCGAGCGGCGCGTGAAGGTTGCGGGCGAGGCGATGTTCGATGTCGAGCACGATCCCGCGCATCCGTTCGTGGTCGAGACGTTCGCCTGCGACGTCGAGGTGCTGGGAACCAAATTCGACGTGACGGCCGAGGAGCGCGAGGGATTGTTCTCGGCGGCCCTGCTGCGCGGAAGCGTGAAGGTGACCAACCGCCTGACGCCCGGCGAGCAGTTCGTCCTCAAGCCCAACGAGGAGGTGCGGCTGGCGGGGCGGCGGCTGAACCTGAATGCGATCGGCAGCATGGACGACTACCTCTGGACCGAAGGCATGATCAGCATCAAGGGCCTTTCGTTCGGGGAGCTGATGCACAAATTCGAAAAGAGCTTCGGCGTGAAGATACGGATCGACCGCGTCCGGATGCCGGAGGTCGATTACAACCACGGCAAGATCCGTATTTCGGACGGCGTCGATTCGGCGCTGCGCCTGCTGCAGATGGCCTCGGATTTCACCTATACACGCAGCGAAGACAACGGAACGATCGTCATACGATAACCAGTCATAAACCTGAAAAAAACGAAAAACTGCCTATGAGAAGAGCCGAACAATGACCCTCGCCGGTCGTCCGGGGTGAATAAAAAAAGCTTGCAGATGGTCGCAACATCCGCAAGCCGCGGTCGGCCGTTAATCAGCTACCCAGCCTACTAACAACTAACCAATTGCAAAAGTATGAACAAAAAACGTATTCAGCAAATTAAATGCCTGTTTACACTCTTTTTTGTCGTGTGCGCATCGTTCTATGCCACACGGTCATACGCTCAGAATACCGCGGTGACGATCCGTCTGTCGGGCGTCAGCATGGAGCGTGTGATGAATGAAATCGAGAACCAAACCAATTATTTGTTCCTGTCGAACAAGGACGTGGACATCAATAGCGTCGTGAGCGTCGATGTGGAGGCGCGCCCGCTTTCGGAAGCGCTCGCGCAGATGGTGCGCGGAACAGACGTGGTCTACCGTTTCGACGGCAAATACATTCTGCTTTCGAAGGCCGACCGCAGGCCCGTGACCGTGAAGGGCGTGGTGACCGACGCCGACGGCGCGCCGGTGATCGGAGCTTCGGTGATCGTCAAAGGTACGACCGTCGGAGCTTCGACCAATACCGACGGCTCCTTCTCGCTGCAAGTTCCCCCCCCCGCGGAAAATGCGGTCCTGACCGTTACCTACTTGGGCTACGAGCCGGTCGATGTGACCGTCGGCAGCCGCACCGATTTCCGGATTACGCTCCGCGATTCGGCTGTGGCGGTGGAGAACGTCGTAGTGACGGCCCTCGGCATCAAACGTCAGGAGAAGGCCCTGAGCTACAACGTGCAGCAGGTCAAGTCCGAGGAGCTGACGACCGTCAAGGACGCCAACTTCATGAATTCGCTGGTCGGCAAGGTGGCCGGCGTGCAGATCAACAGCGGTGCGAGCGGCCCCGGCGCCAGCGCGCGCGTGGTGATGCGCGGCGAGAAGTCGATCGAGAAGGGCAACAACGTCCTCTATGTGATCGACGGTATTCCGATGTATAACCACAGCTTCGGCGGCGACGGCGGCACCTATGCCAAGCAGGCCGGTTCGGAGAGCGCCGCGGATATCAACCCCGAAGACATCGAGTCGATCAACATGCTGACCGGCCCTTCGGCTGCGGCCCTTTACGGCAGCGACGCCGCCAACGGCGTGGTGGTCATCAACACCAAGCGCGGCGTCAAGGACCGTACGGTGGTGACCGTCAGCAACAGCACGACCTTTTCGAAGGTCTACCGGCTGCCCGACATGCAGAACAGCTACGGAACCAGTTCGGGGCTGATGAACTGGGGTGAGAAGTATGCCAGCACGTTCGACGCCAAGAAGTTCTTCAACACGGGAACCAACATCATCAACTCGGTGTCGGTATCGACGGGCAACGAGAAGAACCAGACCTATATCTCGGCTTCGACGACCAATACGGCGGGCATCATTCCCGAAAATACGTACGACCGCTACAACTTCACGGCCCGCAATACCACCTCGTTCGCCAAGGACAAGCTCGTATTGGACTTGGGCGCCAGCTTTATCATCCAGCACGACGAAAACATGGTGACGCAGGGCAAGTATTACAACCCGCTGCCCGCGCTCTACCTCTTCCCGCGCAGCGACGACTTCGACGAAATCCGCCTTTTCGAGCGCTGGGACCCCGTGCGCGGCTATATGGTGCAGTACTGGCCTTACGGCGAGGGCGCGCATTCGCTGCAGAACCCCTATTGGATTCAGAACCGCATGAACCGCGAGACGAGCAAGCGCCGCTACATGCTCAACGCCTCGCTGCGGTGGAACATCACCGACTGGATGAACGTTTCGGGCCGCGTGCGGGTCGATAATTCGGAATACCGCATCAAGCAGAAGCTCTACGCCTCGACGCTGACCACCTTCTGCGGAACGAACGGCGGTTACGAGGATCAGACGCAGCACGACCGCAGTTTCTACGGCGACGTGATGCTCAACATCGACAAGACCTTCGGTGACGACTGGACGCTCAACGCCAACATCGGCGCTTCGATCAACGACCAGCGCTACGAGCAGGCCGGCGTGGCGGGCGACCTGCTGCTGACCAACCATTTCGCCATGAACAACCTCAACTATCAGGAGAAGTTCAAACCCCTGCAGGAGGGATGGCACGACCAGACGCAGGCGATCTTCGCTTCGGTCGAGGTGGGGTGGCGCTCGATGCTCTACCTGACGGTGACGGGCCGCAACGACTGGGCTTCGCAGCTGGCCTATTCCAAAAACTCGTCGTTCTTCTATCCTTCGGTGGGTCTGTCGGCCGTGGTTTCCAACATGGTGAACATGCCCGAATGGTTCACCTTCCTCAAGGTGCGCGGGTCGTATTCGAAGGTGGCGTCGGCTTTCGCCCGCTACCTCTCCAATCCGGCCTACTCGTTCAACAACCAGACCCACAACTGGAGCAAGCCTTCGACCTATCCGGCCTACAACCTCAAGCCTGAGGACACCAAGTCGTGGGAGATCGGCCTGAACGCCCGTTTCCTCAACCACATCAACCTCGACGTGACCTACTACCGTTCGAACACCTACCACCAGACGATCTATGCGCCGCTGCCCTCTTCGTCGGGTTACAACCAAGTGGTCGTGCAGGCCGGCGACGTGCAGAACCAAGGCGTCGAGCTGGCGCTGGGCTACAACAACAAGTGGAACGACTTCACGTGGAGCAGTTCGTACACCTTTACGCTCAACCGCAACGAGATCAAGCGGTTGGCGGCCGGCGAAGTGAACCCCGTGACGGGCGAGACCATCACCGACAACGAGATTCAGAAGGACTGGCTGGGCGCGAGCAATGTGGCGCCGCAGGTTATCCTGCGTCCGGGCGGTTCGATGAGCGATATTTACGTCAATCACGAGCTTAAGCGCGACCTGAACGGCAACATCGAGATCGATCCTTCGACGGGCAACCTCTCGATCGCCGAAACCGACTTCCGCAAGGTGGGCCAGCTCTCGCCCCGCTACACGATGGGCTGGAGCAACAGCTTCGGCTACAAGGGCATCGAACTCGGTGCGGTCCTCACGGCCCGAATCGGCGGCCTGACCTACTCGGCCACGCAGGGCGTGCTGGACTACTACGGCGCGTCGCAGGCCACGGCCGACGCGCGCGACCGCGGCGGCATTCCGATCAACTATGGCACCGTCGATCCCCAGAAGTACTATTCGGCGATTTCGACGGCCGAGGGCGGTTACGGAGCCTATTACCTCTACAGCGCCACCAACGTACGCCTGCAGGAGCTGAGCCTGCAGTATACGCTGCCGGCGCGGTGGTTCCGCAACAAAGCCAGACTGACGGTCGGATTCGTCGCCAAGAACCTCTGGATGATCTACTGCAAGGCGCCGTTCGACCCCGAAATCTCGGCGGCGACGGACAACGCCTACTATCAGGGCGTGGACTACTTCATGCAGCCGAGCACGCGCAATTTCGGCTTTAACGTGAAACTGCAATTCTAACCGAACCAAAGCTATGAAAAATATCATTAAACTTACCTGCCTCTTATTGACGGTATGCGGTTTTGCGGGTTGTACGGGCAATTTCGACGAGTACAACACCGATCCCTATGCCCTTTACAAGGGAGACCCCGCCGTGCTGATTCCCACCATGCTCGACGCCATGATGTACGTGCAGCAGAACGACTCGCAGATGGTCGATCAGATGGTCGGCTCGCTGGGCGGATATTTCACGCTGTCGAACCGCTGGGGCGGTCAGAACTTCGATACGTTCAATGCGTCCGACGCATGGAACGCCACGCCGTACAACACGATGTTCGAGGATATTTACGCCAACTTCTTCGACATCGAGAAATCGACCAGCAAGTCGGGCCACTACTACGCGATGGCCCGTTTGGTGCGCGCCGCCGTGATGATGCGCGTCGCCGACTGCTACGGCCCGATCCCCTACAGCAAGGTAGCCGACGGCTCGTTCTATGTCGAGTACGACTCGGCGGAGGATGTCTACAAGCATATCATCGAGGACCTCGCGGGCGCGGCGACCACGCTCTACGCCTATGCGCAGGAGTATCCGGCGTCGAAACCGCTGGCTAACAACGATCCGATTTTCGCAGGCGACTATACGGCTTGGGCGCGTCTGGCCAACTCGCTCTGCCTGCGTGCGGCGATCCGCTCGAACGACCGCGAGGCCGCCGAGAGCGCCTGCGGCCATGCCGCCGGCCTGATCGAGACCAACGCCCAGAACGCCATGATGAGTCCCGGCGTGCAGGGAAATCCCTATCAGCTGGCTTCGGCGTCGTGGGGTGACCTGCGGGTCAACGCCTCGATCGTCGATTACATGACCGGGTACGACGATCCCCGCTGCGAAGCTTATTTCCAGAAATCGACCTTCGACAACACCCGTTATATCGGCATGCGCGCCGGTACGGCCGGATTCGAGAAATCGGCCGTAAGCGGTTATTCGCTGCCCAACGTGCAGTCCGGCTCGTCGCTGCCGATTTTCGTGGCCGCCGAGACCAATTTCCTGCGCGCCGAGATGGCGCTCAAAGGGTGGACCGTAGGCGGTACGGCGCAGTCCTATTACGAAGCCGGCGTGCGTCTGTCGATGGAGCAGAACGGCGTGGCGGGCGAGGACATCGACACCTATCTGGCCGATGAAACGCTCGTTCCCGCCGGACATCTGAACGATCCGCGCGGCGCGAAGTACAACTACGACCGTCAGACGGACGTCAAGATCAAGTGGAACGACGCGGACGGCACGGAGAAGAATCTGGAGCGCATCATCACCCAGAAATGGATCGCAAACTTCCCGATGGGACTCGAAGCGTGGGCCGAATTCCGCCGTACGGGCTATCCCGAACTGGCGCCGGCCATCGACAACCTCAGCGGCGGCGTTATCTCCGACAATTTCCGCGGCCTGCGCCGGCTGCGCTATCCCTATACCGAGCGTAACCTCAACAAGAGCAATTACGACAAGGCGGTGGCATTGCTGGGCGGTACGGACAACGAGTCGGTCGATCTTTTCTGGACGAAGAAAAAATAGTGTCGAAACCTAAACGAAAGCATACATTATGAACATAAAGAAAAATATATGGGCATTGGCGGCGGCGCTGCTTTTCGCAACTGCGTTTACCAACTGCAGCGACTGGACGGAGGTCGAAGCCGAAAAGAAGGTCGAATACGGCAATACCGAGACCTCGCGCCCCGAATCCTACTACCAAGCTCTGCGCGAGTGGAAAAAGACGGATCATTCGATTTCGTTCGGGTGGTTCAGCGGCTGGGGCGATCCTGCCGTTCTGACGGCCAGTATGCTGATGGGACTTCCCGACAGTATGGATATGGTCTCGTTGTGGGACAATTCGAGCAACCTTTCGCAGGGCAAGATCGAAGATCTCCGCATGGTGCAGCAGAAGAAAGGGACCAAAGTGCTGATGTGTACCTTTATCCAGTATGTCGGCAAGGGGTTCACTCCTGCCGAATATGATGTCGACGAAGCGACCCGCGAAGCGTTCTGGGGCTGGAAAGAGGTGCAGAAGCTGGACGAAGAGGGTAATCCGATGTTCGACAAGCAGGGAAATCCCATCATGGTGCCTGAGGAGAACGCCATGAAAGCATCGTTGGAAAAATATGCGCAGGCGATCGCGGATACGATCTACAAATACGGTTACGACGGTCTGGATATCGACTTCGAGCCGAATGTGGACGGATATCCCAATGCGAAGCTCGACGAGCATCCCGATCGTGTGGAAGTGTTCCTCGATATTTTGTGCAAGCACCTCGGCCCTCAGTCCAATTCGGGTAAAATGCTCGTTATCGACGGCGAACTTTGGGAGGTGCCGTCGAAGACCGCTACTTACTTCGATTATTTCATCGGACAGGCCTATTCGGTTTCCGGCGGCACTCCGTCGCCCACTGCAGGACAGAGCGAATCGAATATGGACTCTCGCCTGAGGCAGATAATCAATAACTTCGGCGAATACATGTCCGAGGAGGAGATCACCAAGCGCTTCATCGTCACGGAAAACATGGAGAGCGCCATCGACGCATTGAACGGCGGTTATTACTGGACGCTTCGCAACGGAACCAGACTCGACAAGGCCGAGTGCCCGTCGTTGCTGGGAATGGCCAGATGGCAGCCCGTCAACGGCTTCCGCAAAGGCGGTTTCGGCGGTTACCGGTTCAGTAACGAGGCGGTGAACAAACCCTCCTACAAATGGATGCGAACCGGAATTCAGGCGCAGAACCCCGCAGTCAATTAGTCCGAACAACCAAAAGCAAGAAAAAGATGAAAAACAGCATTAAAACAGCAGTTCTCGGTCTCGCGGCGCTCGTTTCGGGATTCACGGCCTGCAACGATGCCGATTACGATACGCTCGGAGTGCACGCCTTCGTCAGCGAGAGCGCGTCGAATAAAAGCACGAAAGTGACCATTACCGAACTGGGCGCCGACGCCGAAATCACGGCCTGCCTGAGCGAGGCCGCAACGAAAGACGTAAAGCTGAAATTCGTGGTCGATTCCGAGGTGCTGGACCGTTACAACCAGAAGCAGGCTTCGAGTTTTCTCGTACTGCCCGAAGAGGTTTACGAGATGGACTCCGAAGTGACGATCAAGGCCGGAGAATTCAGCGCTCCTGCAACCAAGATCCATATCAAGCCGCTGCCCAAGGAGTATGTCGGCGAGAGCTATGCCCTGCCGCTGCGTCTTGTCAGCGCCGACGGGTTGGTTCCGGTGACCTCGGTGACCTCGACCTATGTGATTACGACCGAAGCGATCGTCGTCTCGTCGCTCCCGATGTTCGTCGGCGGCGCGGGACTTGCCGCCGACGGTTTCCCCTTGACGCTTCCGCAGTTTACGGTCGAGGTGCGTTTCCAAGTGAGCAATACGGCCAACCGCAACCGTGCCGTATTTACCAACGGCGGTTCGGTGCTGCTGCGCTTCGAGGACCCGCAGAACGACACTTCGGACCATAAGGCCCATTCGCTGGTGCAGTTCCAAGGCGACGGCTGGTATCTCAATCCGTCGTTGTCGTTCACGCCCAACAAATGGCAGCATCTGGCGCTGACCTATGACGGAACCAAGGTGATCCTCTATGTCAACGGCACTTTTGCCGGAAGCAAGGAGGGCGTGTGCGATCCCAACTTCGGATCGGCCAACTGGTTCGGCGGCGATGCCGGCGGCGGACACGGAACCGGCGATTCGTGGTGGAGCGGATGTAAGATACTGATGTCCGAGGCGCGTATCTGGTCGGTATGCCGTACGGAAGCGCAGGTGCAGAATAACATGACCACGACCAGCGCCAAATCGCAGGGCTTGGAGGCTTACTGGCGCTTCAACGAAGGCGAGGGCAATACGTTCGAGGATTGCACGGGCAACGGGCATACGCTGAAGACGTCCAAGACCCCGATGTGGGTTGCCGGCATCAAGTCCACCGATACGGAAACGCCGTGGCCTTAATCCCGTAATTATGGCGCAGGCGCGCCCGGTGCGTGCCTGCCGCCATGCGGTTCATTGAAATTGTTTGTTAAATACGATTACATTATGATGAAAAAATTGAAATATCTTTTGGCCGGAGTTCTCGTTTCTGCTGTTGCGGGTTGTTTTGTCGCATGCGACGACGATGAGTCTGCAACAGACGAATGGACGGCCGACTATGTTTATTTGGAACGTCTGAAGCTCGGAATCGGCTCTTTGGAGTTCAATCAGACGCATTCGTCTCTAGGAATTGCAGGCGATACGGAGGTCTCGATGCCGTTTGCGGTTTGTCTTGCCAAACCATGGAAGTCGGATGTCGCCGTGAAGTTCGCTTATACGATCGAAGGCGATATGCCGGAGGAGATCGTTACTTTCCGCGAAGGCGGTGCCGTCGTGATTCCTGCCGGGGAGTTGGCAGCCAGAGATACGATGGATCTCAGGACGGATTGGAGTTTTGTTCCGCAGGAGGCTGCTACCTACAAAGTGACGGTCGGGATCGGATCGGTGCAGCCTGTTTCCGGACAATTGCGTATTTCTTCGAAACAGAAGGAGCTGTCCGTTCAGATAAACAAAGCCAAATCCATGGATATACAGGCCGGCGTGAAACCTTCGGGCAGCCGGATTGCGGATTACAGCGGTTGGGCGGTTTATGCTACCAATGTGGATGATAATAATGCAGACTGGGGAGCCCATCAACCTAAATTGATCAATGGGAATACCGGAGATTATATATGGTTCAATACTCCCCATCTCGGTGTAAAGATCGACATGGGTGCTACAAAGACTGTTACCGGATTGGAGACGTTCAGTGCTTACGGTGCGGCTTATGCGATGAGTTCTTGTGCTGTTTATACCAGCGATGACGGGGCCGGGTGGAAACTCGTAACGCCTGAAGAGGGCTTGTCGATGACGCCTGCCGGAACGCAGTATGTTTCGTTTATCGCGCCGATAACCGCTCGTTATATAATTTGGCATATGTATGGGTCGGCGCCTCTCAGCTCCGAGATTTATGTTTATTCCAAATAGAGGTGGGCTTTGAATAGTTTCTGAGGGGAAGCCGTCCGGTCCGAGACCGGGCGGCTTTTTTTGTGGAATTGTGGGTAATCTTGTCTGCCGAGGTCGTGTGTGAATTTGTGATTGCAACAGCTATTTATAAAGAGCGACAACGGTACACCAATTAATAGCGCATCGTTGATTGGCAGAGGAAACGAGAGCCAGTGTTGTTTAGTTGTAATCCATGCAAGTTCCCCGCAGGCTGAGACAGATGATTTGGTTTGCAGATGAAATATCTGCATAATTATATTTTGGACAGCCTTGTAGCTGAATTTTGTATTTTCCGGGAGAAAGATAAAACGTTAGCATTGTCGGGTCTGGATCTTCTTCGTCGGATGCGGGGAATGTTGGGAACGGGATGTATTCAGCTCCGTTCCATATGTCGGCAAGGGGTTCGGACGAAATGTTTGAATAGGGATCGGTTGCACCCCATACATCGAGCCAGACACTTACAGGCACGGAAGCGGTTATAATATCGACATACATTGTTCGGGTTATTTCCAATTCGAAAATAAGATCGTTTCCGCATCCTCTCAATCGGTCGATGTCCCAGAAATATTCTCCGCTGGTATCTACCGCCATGATTTTTATGAAATTAGCGCTGTATGGACCCAGTTTTATCATGTTGCTGCCCATATCGGTCCCTTGCCGGGGATCTTCCAGATAGGCGCAGTTGACAATGGTGCATTCGTTTGAATAGGCTGGGCCGAACGGAGTCGATATAGATGCCCGGTATTTTGTGATACGCTGTTCGGGTATCGGCAGGCGAATGTGTTTTTCATCGGAGCCGAATGGTGTCCAAAAGCCGTTTTTATATACTTCCCATGTGGATTTCGAGGCGGTCAGGGATGGTTCGGTCAGGTAGGGAATGTCGAAGTAGAAACGGTTGAATCCGGTTTTGTTGAGTTCTATGAGTTCGGGGATGGTGCCGCCGCTGAGAAAAGACTTGTTGTATACCGTGCATATGTTCGAATATCGGTTTTCGTGGTCGCAGGCGGCTTTGCGGCGGTACATGGCAGTGAAGGTCATCGGTGCTGGTGTGACGAGCGATTCGCCGACGGCCGACGGGATGGTTGTCCATGAGTCGCCGGTTTTGGTTTCCCATGTATAGCGTATGGCACTGCGCGGACAGACGGCGGCCAGAGTGGAGTTTATTCGCAGTTGTTCGTTCGGATTCGCGGTGTCGATAAGCAGCGTGTCTGCGATGCTGCCTGCTGTCAGCGGTTCATACATGCTGTTTGTAACGGTGCAGATGTTGGAATACAGCGTCTTTGTTCCGTTTACGGCCTTGCGGCGGTATTCGCTCGTAAGTTCTGTGGTGACAGGGGCGTTCGTGAGGTTTTTACCGGTCTGGCCGCTTATGGACGTCCATTTGCCGTCCGACTTCTGTTCCCACGCATAAATTATCGTTCCCGTACCTCCGGAGGCGTCCTTGACGGAATTGATGGAGAAAACCCCGGTTGTCTGGCTGATGGTTTTGGTCTCTTCGATGGAACCTGCAGTAAAACCGGGTATCGGGAAAATCAAGGAGAGTTCTCTTTTGTCTTGGGTGCTGAATCCTGTCCATGAAATGGGACTCGTCTCCTTTGTCATGATGGATTTATTGTCGTATTGGGAGGTTCCGTTGCTCGGAGTTCCCCAGTCTTCGTCATCTCCGATAAGCTGTCCGTTGCGTAGACTATGGCCCAGTCCCTGAGAATGCCCGATGGCGTGCATGATTAAATACATGGCGTTGTTCTGCACCTTGCTGTCGAACAGGTTATTGACATCGGGCAGGAATGTGCAGTCCGCATTGAGGGTTACGCTGCCCGGCTTGCCGTCCGACGACGGAGGGGTCACTTTCATAAGTTTTGCGGTGCTGTTGCCGAAACTGCTTTTGTTTTCGAACTTGATTTTGATCTCCTGAAGGTTGCTGCCCGATGTGTTGGAAATGGATATGTAACATTTTGCCACGGCGTTCCATTGGGCTATGGCATTCGTGGCTGGATTGGTCCAGAGCGCAGAGGAAGAGGTGAGGTTGCCGACGTTCATATATAGCTTGTTCTGGTATTGCTGACTTATCAGGTAGCCCTTATTGTGTTGTGTCAGGCGGGTCTGCGGCTGTTGTCCGGCCTCTTCGAGCCATTCGTCGGTCAGCCAGATATCTCCTTCGACCAGATAGCCGTCGTCTGTCTTTTCGATATCGGCGATATCGTAGCCTAGCGATGAGATGAGGGCGATGTCCTGCTTCATTTGTTCGGACATCTGTTCTGATGAGTTGTTCATTTGCGGATCGGCTTTTTGGCAGGATGTCAGTGAGACCGCGACGAATAAAATACCCGGAATCCATGAGATGACACTCCATTGCGGAAATTTTTTCATGATGAAACGATTTTAGGTTAGTAATTGGATGTGATTGGGTCGTTATAAGATACGAATTTAAAGTGTCGAATGCAAATCATTCGGGGCGATTATCGGCCGGAGCGTGTGCGACGGATGCGAAAAAAAACGTACATTTGTGGCCATGAATGAACGGCATATAGATATAAACGAATTCGATTACGACCTGCCCGACGGGCGGATCGCCAAGTTCCCGCTGGCCGAGCGCAGCGCCTCGAAACTGCTGGTTTACCGCGGCGGGGAGATCGGCGAAGCGCATTTCGCCGACATCGCCGACGTGCTGCCCGAAGGCCAGCTGCTGGTGTTCAACAATACGAAGGTAATTCGCGCGCGGATCATCATGCACAAGCCTTCGGGCGCCCGCATCGAGGTGTTCTGTCTCGAACCGCACGATCCGGCCGATTACGAACGGGCCTTCGCCGTCGTCGGGCGGTGCGAATGGTCGTGCATCGTGGGCAACCTCAAGAAATGGAAAGAGGGGTATGTGGAGATAAATTTCGAGCACGAAGGCCGCCCGGAGCATCTGCGGGCGTGGCTCGTCGAGAACCGCGGCCGCGAGCATACCGTGCGTTTCGAGTGGTCGGCGGCGATGACGTTCGGGCAGCTGCTCGAATACCTCGGACGGATTCCGATTCCGCCCTACCTGAACCGCGAAAGCGAGGAGATCGACTATACGCGCTACCAGACCGTCTATTCCAAATTCGAAGGATCGGTGGCCGCGCCGACGGCGGGGCTGCACTTCACGCCCGAACTGATCGAAGGGATGAAGGCGCGCGGCTTCGGGTTCGAGGAGGTGACGCTGCATGTCGGGGCCGGGACCTTTCTGCCCGTCAAGGACGACGATGCCGCGCGGCATCCGATGCACACCGAGCATTTCGAAGTGCGGCGTGCGGCGGTGGCCCGCCTGCTGGAAAAGTGGGGGCGGATCACGGCCGTCGGCACGACCTCGGTGCGGACGCTCGAATCGCTCACGGCGCTGGCGTGGCGCATACGTACTGCCGGAACGCCCGATGCGGATCGGGTCGTCGGCCAGTGGGAGCTGTACGACGTGCCGGCGGAGTTTTCCGGGCGCGAGGCGCTGGAGACCCTGCTGAAATACATGGATGAAAAGGGGCTGGAACGCATCAAGGCGGCGACGCAGATCATGATTACGCCGCTGGGGTACGAGTTCCGCATCGTGCGCAATATCGTCACCAATTTCCACCAGCCCAAATCGACGCTGCTGCTGCTGGTATCGGCTTTCGTCGGCGGGGACTGGAAGCGGATTTACGAATATGCCCTCGGACACGGGTTTCGTTTCCTGAGTTACGGCGATTCGTCGGTGCTGATGCGCTGACGGGGGAGCAGGGCCGAGAGAGCATGCGCGGGCCGGATGCGGCTGCCGGCCGGTCTTCGGCGGTCATCAGACGGTCATTGGGCGGGGTGTCCGGAAAGTCCGGGTTGAAGATCACGTGCGGAGCAGCGTTTCGCGGATGCGCCGCAGGGCTTTGGTGATCTGCGCTTCGACGGTCTTGACCGAAATCTGCATCTGGTCGGCGATCGCGGCGTTGGAAAGCCCTTCTTCGCGGCTTTTGCGGAATACTTCGCGGCAGCGGTCGGGCAGCTGCGAGACGGCTTCGGCGACCAGCATCATCATTTCGTCGGCTTCGAGCTGCAATGCCTCCGGGTTGGTGAAGAGCGGCTCCGGCCCCTCGATGGAAATGCCGGCAGGCCGTTCGTCACGAAGCCGGTTGAGCGCGCGGTTGCGCACGGCGCGGAACAGATAGGCCCGGACGGAAGTCAGGATGTGGAGTTCTGCGGCATGCTGCCAGATGTGCGTAAAGGTGTCCAATACGATCTCTTCGGCAGAGGTGCGGTCACGGAGCCAGTAGGCTGCGAACCTGCATAGCGGGGCGTAATAACGGTCGAACAACTCCCTGAAGGCGGCGGTTTCCCCCCCCCTCGGCTGATGTGTTTCCACAAAACCATGTCGTGTTCGTTTTCCGGCCTCATCGTATCGCTAAAGGAAATTCAGACTAATAAAGATAGGCATTTTCGGGGATAAAACGGATGCGGAACGTATGAATTTTTCGTTTCGAAATCCTTTAGTTCCTGTTATCCTGCGGAATGCGGGACGCCCGAAATCGGGACTGCGTTAAAAAAAGGGGCCTGCTGAAACACTTCAGCAGGTCCCTTTGCTGGTTCATACGTATTATTCGAGCAGTTCGTTGTTGCCCCAGACATTCAGCTCTGCGATGCACCATCCCCGGAAAGTCGGGTTATAGGTTTTGTTCGTATAGCTGGCGTGAATGCGCAGGCGGACGTAACGCGCATGCTGGTAGTCGTCGAGCATCGGACTGATGACCACACCCATCGGGTCCAGCGGCGAGTCGGGATCGGTCCGGTAGTCGCGGTATGTCTGGGTGTAGGTCCAGTTGGCGTCGTTCGCAGCGCCGAGGCCGTCGCCGGTGATCTCCTTCGCGGTCCAGACCTCCAAGTGGGCGATGCCGTAGCGCGCGCCGGCTTCCGGTTTGCCGGTAGTCATGTAGCGCTGATTGAACTGGAGGCCGCGTACGGTCACCTCTTTGCCCAGATCGATGACGAAGTCGTAAGGCGGATCGGCCTTCTCCTCGTCGGCGTTGCAGTAGCCGAAGGTGTTGATGTCTTCGTCGAACATCTTCTCCACTTCGTAGTTGGGTTTGGCCTTGGGGGCGGCGAGCACCTTCCAGCCGCTGCGGTCGAGCAGCACGGGTGCGGGCGGTCCCGGCTTGACGAACTTGTTGAAGAGGATGTAGCGGACGCCGCCCGTCGGCGAGACCGTCGCCCGCGGGTCGCCCTTGATCGAATCGATGGCGATCGGGAGCAGGTACGGCTCCTCGTCGGGCATGCGCTCGCTGAACAGCTCGACTTTCATCGTCGAGGAGACCGTGTTGTAGCGGGGCAGCATGACTTCGGTGGTCGAGAATGCGTAGGCCTCCGAGGGGCAGAGCTTGTACGAGGTGCCGTGCGCCGCGTTATAGGTCTCGACCAGTTCGGGGTCGGTCTTGAATACGACGGTTATGTAGTTGCCGCTGATCTGCTCGGCCTCCACGCGGATGTTGAGGGTCTGCTTCTTGGGGCTTTCCACCGTAATCACTTCGGCGTCGGCCGCGGCGTCCTGAATGCTCAGCAGGGCAGGCTGCTTGAGCGCCGGACCTTCGTCGTCCTTGCAGCCTGCCGTGGCAAGGAGCAGTGCGACGGCGGCCAGAAGACGCATGTTTGCATATCGTTTCATAATCGTTTTCGTTTAAGGGTTCGTCTCTGCGTTAGAATTTGACATCGACCAGCACGGGAATGTGGTCCGAGGCCCTCTTGATGTCGCCTTTGTTGAAGTCGAGCATGATCTTGGTGCCGACCACGTCGCACTTCGCGCCGTTGCCGTTCCAAAGCAGGATATAGTCGATACATTTGTTCGGCGCCTGCGAGGAGTGGGTGAAGTCGCTCGCGCCGTGGGGCGTCAGGACCGTCCAGCCCGTCTTCAGTTTGGAGATGGTGGGCGAATCGGGACGGGCGTTGAAGTCGCCGCCGAGGAAGACGGGCTTCTTCGAGCTGCCGAATTCGCGTTCGATGACCTTGTTGATCTCGTCCACCTGTCCCGCCTGAGCCAGCGTGGATACATGGTCGAGGTGGGTGGTGGCGAAGACGTATTTTGCGAACTCCATGACGACCATCACGCGGGGTTCGGCGCCGTCGCCCTTCGGCAGCGGAGCGGCAAAGGTCCGGACGGGTTTCTCACGGCTGGCGATTCCGTCGCCGTAGGCGCCGCCCTGATAGGCCATCGCACGCGAATATTCGTAACTCCACTCCTTGCCCATCAACTCGGCGAACTTCTTGAGCTGGAAGACCCGGCCGGTGCGGACCGTGCAGCTGTCCAGCTCGCTGATGCCCACCAGATCGGCCTTGCCCTCGGTCATCATGTCGGCGATCATCTGGTAGCTGCCGTCGCTGATGTACTTGGTGAAGACGCCGACGTTGTAGGTCACCAGACGCGTCGCGCCGTCGGCCTTGGGGTAGTAGTCCCGGCCCGGTTCCTCCGGGGTTTCGGGTTTCAGATGGGGCGGAACTTCGTCTTCGGAGGAGGAGCTGCTGTTGCAGGCCGTTGCCGGGCAGGCGAGGCCGAGCAGCAACATCATGGTAAGGTATTTTTTGAGCATGTTCATCGTTTCGTTCGTTTTTGAAGTTAGTATTGGGAATTAAAAGTCGAGGCCGTCGTTCCAGCCGGGGTTCTGCCTCAGGGCGCCGCCGGTCAGCGAGCGGTCGTCGGTCGGGATCGGGTAGAGGTAGTCCCGTTCCTCGATCCATTCGCCCGGATTGTTTTTGTGGGGCGCGATATAGCCGTAGCTGCCTTCCGAAAGATAGATGTCCTGGTCGACCTCCATCACCAGCGGAGCCTTGGTCGAGGGGGTCTCGCCCTTGCTCTTGAGGTAAATGTCGGGCGTTCCGTCGCCGTCGAGGTCGTACTCCTTGGTTCCCTCGGGGATGTAGATGCCGCGCAGCGGCTGGGTGAAGGTCTTGCCCTCTTTCCAGCGGATGATGTCGTAATAGCGGTGTCCCTCCTGCAGAAGCTCGATGCTGCGTTCGCGGCGGATTTCGAGAATGACGCCCTTGTTGGCTCCGCTGACGTTCGGATAGCCTGTCTCTGCGGCTGACAGGTAGGG
>OJPW01000441.1_pt1 | contig 35860 bp, 37 predicted proteins | sample 1598571 | NCBI WGS metagenome assembly OJPW01 (sample SAMN03922493, study PRJEB24848) | human gut metagenome | isolation source: stool sample | host: Homo sapiens | place: Germany | collected 2011-05
GCCTTCTGGTCCGTAGCCAGACGCTCTATCCAGCTGAGCTAACGGCGCATGTCTCAACGACAGCTTAGTTATAATATCACACTGCTCCACAAAATGCAAGAGAAATTTTCTCATAATTTCAAAATTTTTTATCCGCAGACACCAAAGCCTCCCTCCTGCCCCCAAATCACTTGACGCGGCCCGCCTTGAACCGTATAATTAGTTGTATATGTGCACTTTGCCGTCGTACCGACAGTTTTCTGCCTATCCAGACCATTTTGGGGAGGAATACTATGCCCCGTTCTGCTGCGCCGGCATCCGGCGTCATCCGTTGGATCGCCTCGGTGGCGGGCCGTGCCGGATACCTCACCGCCCTGCTGCTGGCGGTACAATCTGTTCTGGCCCTGTGCGGCGTAGGCTACGCGCTGATCCTGCGGGCGCTGATCGACGCGGCCACCGCCGGCCAGACCCAGACCTTTGTCCGCAGTGCTATCTGGCTGGTGAGCCTGATGGCTTTCCAGATCATTCTCCGCGCGGTGGACCGCCACCTCAGTGAGTACACCCGCGCTACGCTGGAAAACCGCTTCAAGGCCCGCCTGTTCCAGACGCTGCTGCGAAAGGACTACGCCGCCGTATCCGCCGTGCACTCCGGCGAGTGGCTGAATCGCCTGACCTCTGATACCGCCGTGACGGCGGACACGCTGGCTCAGGTAATTCCCAATGCCGCGGGCATGCTGGTCCGCCTGATTGCTGCGGCGGCGGTGCTGCTGCGCATGGAGCCGCGGCTGGCCGCCATCATCCTGCCGGCAGGCATCGTACTGGCCTTGTTGGCCACCGTGTTCCGCCGTACCCTCAAGCGCCTGCATAAACGGATACAGGAGGCAAACGGCCGTCTCCGTATCTACCTGCAGGATTGCCTGTCCAGCCTGCTGGTAGTCCGTATCTTCGGACGCGAGAAGGCCGTAGCGGCGGACGCCGATGCCCGCATGGACGTCCACCGTCAGGCCCGCATGGCCCGCACGCGGTTCTCTAACCTGTGCAACGTGGGCTTCAGCGCCGCCATGTACGGATTCCTGCTGGTAGGCGTCATCTACTGCGGCAGCGGCATCCTCCACGGCACCATGAGCTACGGCGTGTTCGCCGCCGTGCAGCAGCTCATCACCCAGATACAGGGGCCCTTCGCCAATCTCACCGGCTACCTTCCCCGCTTCTACGCCATGCTGGCCAGCGCCGAGCGCCTGCGGGAGGCGGAGCACTTCCCTGACGATCTCACAGTCTCCCCCGTCCCCGCATTGGAGATACACCGCTTCTACCAGCAGGAGCTGCACGCCTTTGGCCTGCATGATGCCTGCTTCACCTACCATAGCCGCGGCAATGAGACACCGCCGTCCACTGTCTCCCACTTGGACCTCACTGTGGACAAAGGCTGCTGCATCGCCCTCACCGGCCCCTCCGGCTGCGGCAAGAGTACCGTCCTGAAGCTGCTGATGGGCATCTACCCTCTGGACAGCGGCGCATGCTTTCTGCGGAGCGCCGATGGCGACCGCCCCCTGGACGCCGGCTGGCGCGGCCTATTCTCCTACGTGCCCCAGGGCAACCACCTGCTCAGCGGCACCATCCGCCAGATCGTAGCCTTCTCCGACGCCCCCTCCTCCAACGATGAAGCCCGCATCCTGCGGGCGCTGCACATCGCCTGTGCCGACGATTTCACCGCCGCGCTGGAGCAGGGACTGGACACTCCCATTGGTGAGCGGGGTGCGGGTCTGTCCGAGGGCCAGCTCCAACGTATCGCCATCGCCCGGGCCATCTTCGCCGACCGCCCCGTGCTGCTGCTGGACGAAGCCACCAGCGCACTGGACGAGGCCACAGAGGCCCGTCTGCTGTCCAACCTGCGGCAGATGACGGACAAGACCGTGCTCATCGTCACTCACCGCCCTGCCGCGCTGTCCATCGCGGACCGCACGGTGGCGCTGGCACCCCCGCAGGACGCCTGAAAGGAGGCCCCATGGAACATTTCTGGATCGATGCCGCGGGCCTTCCTGCGGAGATCACAGCCCAGCATCCGCTGACGCGGCGGCTCTGCCACGATTACGAGATCGCACCGCCCCAGTCCCCCGCCGTCCTCACCGCCTGCGCCGAACCCGAGACGGCGATGCGCCTGGCAGACGGCGCAGCCTCCCCTGCCTATCTGGAATTTCTCTGTATCCACGACAGTCTGGCCGCGCAGCTCCCCGCCCACCACCGGTTTCTGATGCACGGCGCCGCCATTGCCTTCGACGGTGCCGCCTATCTGTTCACCGCACCCAGCGGCACTGGCAAGACCACCCATGTCCGACTGTGGCGGCAGTACCTGGGCAGCCGCGTCACCGTGGTCAACGGCGACAAGCCGTTTCTGTCGCTGGAGCCTGACGGCACCGTCCGCGTCTGGGGCTCCCCCTGGGCCGGTAAGGAGCGGTGGCAAAGTCCCATCAGTGTCCCGCTCTGCGGTGTCTGCCTACTGGAGCGCGGCACGGACCGCATCTGCCGCCTGCCGCCGGAGCAGGCGCTGACACCCCTGTTCCGCCAGACGTACCATCGGGACGATCCCGCCCTGGAGTACCTCACCCTGGGCTTTCTGGACGCGCTGCTGCGCCGTGTCCCCGTGTACCGGCTGACCTGCGGCATGACGGACAACGCCGTCCGCTGCAGCTTCGAGGCCCTCACCGGTCTCCCCTACGAAAATTACCGCCGCCCTGATGGCTGTGGCGAAGAAGGAAGTGCATTGTGATGAAACTCAGATCCGGATTCATTCTCCGTGAGGTGCTGGGCGCACCCGTGGTGGTAGCCACCGGCGACGCCGCCCGCCACTTTCACGGCATGGTGAAGCTCAACGAGACCGGCGGCATCATCTGGAAGGGCCTGCAGGAGGGCCTGACGGAGCCGCAGCTGGCGGAGCGCCTGGCCCTGACCTACGACGTGACACCGGAGCAGGCCGCCGCCGATGTAGCCGCCATGCTCCGCCAGATGGCCGATAACGGCTTTCTGGAGCCATGACCCCCTGCCGCATTGAGGACGTACTGGCGTCCGAGGGCGTCTACGCCGCCACCACGTGGGGCACCAGCATGTACCCCATGCTGCGCTCGGGCCGCGACACCGTCATTCTCCGCCCGCCCCAGGGCCGCCTGCGCTGCTACGATGTCCCGCTGTATCGCGTGGGGGAGAAATATGTCCTGCATCGGGTGATACGCGTCCTGCCGGAGGGCTACCTCATCCGCGGTGACAACTGCCTGACCACGGAGCGGGTGCAGGAGAGCCAGGTCATCGGCGTGCTTACCGGCTTCTACCGCGACGACCGTCCGGTGGACCTGTCCGGCACCGGCTACCGTCTGTACTGCCGCATCTGGTGCGCCCTGTCGCCGCTGTGGCGGCTCTATCGCCGCGTCAGCAGCGCCGCCGCTTCTCTGCTTTGCCGTCTGCATAAAAAACGCCCTGCGGATTGACCGCAGGGCGTTTTTTCGATGTACCTTCAGCTCTCCATGCTGTAAAGGCCCGCTACCTCGTCCAGCGCCACGGAGAACACCACAGACTGGGCCTCCGACTGGGCTCCCGCCTTCTCCATGATGGCCTGCATGATGGCGGCACGCTTCTCCGCCGGCGTTACCAGCAGGATCATCTCCCGCTCCTCGGTGATGGCCATACCGAAGAACTTATTGCCGTTGGCCGCATCGGCAGCGCGGGTGTGCAGCACGGTACCGCCCTGTGCGCCTGCGGCGGATGCCGCCTCCATCACCATATCAGAATAGCCGCCGTTGGCGATGGCCACCACCAGCTCATAACCGGAATTGCTCATACGTTCCTCCTCCTTTACCGTCAGATCCGGCTCCACGTCCGTGCCGCCGGAGATGAGATACTGCATGGCGGATCTCCCGCCCACGCTGCTCAGATGCAGGCATACGGCGATACCGCTGCCCGGCCGGTCGATGTGCATGGTGTCCACCAGCTCCCGCATCAACACGTCCTTGATCTGCGGCGTCACCACGGAGAACAGCACAGATTTCTCCGTGGCCTCCAGTCCCAGATAGCTGAGCACGTCGTCGCTGGCGGTACCGCGGCCCAGCGCCGAGAATACCACCGGCGCGCCGAAGGCCCGATAGAAATCCAGAAAGTGCTTGCTGCCCATCACCCGATTGGTGATGGTAATGATGTAGTACAGTCTCTTATTCATCCCGTCACCCCCGTCAACACAGCTCGATGATGGGCTCCGCCGTTACGGGAGCCGCCGTTGTCGCCTTGGCCTGCTTCAGCTTCCGCTGATAGCTGACGCCCAGCAGCTGGATGGTCACCAGCGGTGTCATGGCCACCATGGCCACCACGCCGAAGGCGTCCGTCACCAGATTTCCTCCCGCCGCCGCGCACGCGCCCAACGCGAAGGGCAGCAGGAATGTGGCCGTCATGGGGCCCGATGCCACGCCGCCGGAGTCGAAGGCCACCGACGTAAATATCTCCGGCACCACAAAGCTCAGCGCCAGGCTGATGGCGTAGCCCGGGATGAGGAACCACATGATAGAGATGCCGGTGAGTACGCGGATCATGGCAAGGCCCAGCGACACCGCCACGCCCACGGACAGGGCGATGTTCATGGCATGGGCGGGAATGGCTCCCGCCGTGATCTCCTCCACCTGCTTGTTCAGCACATGCACCGCCGGCTCCGCCTGCACGATGAAGTAGCCGATGACCATGGCGATGGGGATAAGTATCCAGTTATATGTATGCCCCGCGATGCTGCCGCCCAAGAAGCTGCCCACGGGCATGAAGCCCACATTGACGCCTGTGAGGAACAGTGCAAGCCCCACGTACACGTAGGCCAGGCCCACCGCCATGCTCAGCAGCGTGCGGCGCTTCAGCCTCCGGGTCACCAGCTGGAACAGCACCAGAAACGCGGCAATGGGAGCCAGCGCCTTGGCCGTCTCCGCGAAGTACTCCGGCAGCGCGTCCACATAGGCGTGGAACATCTCCACCGTGTCCTTGGCATCCGGCATCACCGTGTTGGTGTAAGCGCTGCCATCCGGCTGGTACAGAAGTCCCAGCAGCAGCACCGTGATGATAGGTCCGATGGAGCACAGTGCCACCAGGCCAAAGCTGTCGCCGCCTGCCTGCTTGTCGCTGCGGACGGCGCTGACGCCCACGCCCAGCGCCATGATGAACGGTACGGTCATGGGGCCGGTAGTGACGCCGCCGGAGTCAAAAGCCACCGCCCAGAAATCCGGTGAGACGAACATGGCAAGTCCGAACACCAATATGTAGAACCCGATCAGCAGCCACCTCAGCTGGATACCCAGCAGGATGCGCAGCAGCGCGATGACCAGAAACACGCCCACGCCTACTGCCACGGACCAGATGATGACATTATTCTCAATGGCCGGTACCTGGTTGGCCAGCACCTGCAGGTCCGGCTCTGCCACGGTGATAATGATGCCGATGAGGAAGCTGATGCCCACGATGATCCAGACATTCTTGGACCGCGTGATCTCGCTGCCCACCGCCTGACCCAGCGGGATCATGGACATCTCCGACCCCAGCGTAAATAGACCCATGCCCACGATGAGCAGCACGCCTCCCAGCAGAAATGCCATCATGGCGTTGTTGGGCACCGGCGCGATGGTGAAGCCCAGCGCCAGCACGATCAGCATGATGGGCAGCACCGATGTCAGTGACTCATGCAGGGGCTTTTTGAAGATGGACAAAAAGCCCTGTGCCTTCTTCCGCTGCTTCCGCAGGCGCGCCTGCTCCTCCTGTACCGTTCTTCTCGTCAAATTACCATTCCTTTCCTTAAAAAAATGGCGTATCTGTCCAATTTCGGGCAGATACGCACTTGTATCTTTACAATATCAGTATATCATGTTCGCCGCCGGCGCACAAGGGATAAGCTGTAAACATTCCGTTAAAATACCAAAATTTCCCCCAGCATTCCGGCATAAATGCTCAAAGCTCCTGCCGCGGCCCCGGGCGGAACTCCGCCGACAACACCGCGAGCCGGACGCCTCCGGCGGATAACTCGGTGAGCCGTTCTTGTAAGGTCTCCACTCTCTCCTCCGGCAGTGACACCGTCAGATGGATGTCCGCACCGTACTGGGTGTCGTCCACTGTGCCGCCCTGCGCGGCGGCCTCCAGCCGCACCCGCTCGAACAGCGCATAGGAGCACGGGATGTCCACCACGGCCCACCGCCCCATCACCGCGTACCCTGCGGCGCACAGAGCGTCCCGCGCCCCCTTGGAATAGGCACGTGTCAGCCCGCCGGCTCCCAGCAAAATGCCGCCGAAGTACCGCGTCACCACGCATACCACGTTGGTAACGTTCTCCCGCTGGAACACGTTGAGCATGGGCTGTCCCGCCGTGCCCTGGGGCTCGCCGTCGTCGCTGTACCGCACCACGTTCTCCCCTATGAGATAGCACCAGCAGTTGTGCCTTGCATCGTAGTACTGCTTCTTGATCTGGGCGATGAACGCCCGGGCGTCCTCCTCGGACTCCACCGGCAGCAGATGGCTGATGAAACGGGATCGCTTTTCCACGAACTCGCTGTCCGCCTCCTGAAACGGCACGCGAAACTCACCCATGCCGCGCCTCCTTCTCCCAGTTCTCTCGGGCGATAGCATAGTAGCAGGTAGGCCGCTCCTGCCCGTCAGGCCACAGCACGGAGGGCCCGTCGCAAACATAGGTGAACCCGCACTTCTCGATGACGCGGCGGGACTTGTCATTCCCCGGGGAATGGCCGCACCAAACACGCGCCGCGCCCCACTCCATAAAGCACCAGCGCAGCAGCTCCCGCACCGCCTCAGGGATGAACCCCTGCCCCCAGAAGGGCCGTCCGATCCAGTAGCCGATCTCCGGCTCACCTTTCCCATCCGGCGCATCGGTGGGAAATACGCCCACGGAACCGATGGTCTCCTCCGGCCGTTCCCGCAGCAGTACCGCCAGCGTATCCGGCTGGGACAGCACCGTTCGGATGATCCGGCGGCTCTCCTCCACGGACTCGTGGGGCTTCCATCCCGCCGCGGGGCCCACCTGTCCGTCGCAGGCATAGCGGTACAGACTCTCCGCGTCTTCCTCCCGCCAGGGCCGCAGCACCAGCCGCTCCGTTGTCACCATCATTCCCAGTCCTCCTTGGGCTCTACCCAGCCTTCGATGTATGCCTTCAGCCGTCCCATGATACGGGGCGTACACACCGCTGTGACATCCACCGTCTCGCCGTATTCCACGCCCTCCACCTTGGCCTCGCGGTACAGCCCGTCCAGCAGTCCCGCCTTGTCGTAGGGCAGGTGGATGACCACCCGCTTCGTGCCCTTGTCCAGCCGCTTATCCACGGCCTCCAGCAGCGCAGGGATGCCCTCGCCGGTCCTGGCGGAGATATATACGGCGTCCTTCTCCCGCTCCTGCTGGGCGGTGAATGCCGCGTCGCACTTGTTGTACACGCGGATACAGGGGATGCCTTCCGCACCCAGCTCGCGGATAAGCTCATCCACAATGCGGGCCTGCTCCCGCCACTCCGGATTGGACACGTCGATAACGTGCAGCAGCAGATCGGCGTACTCCAGTTCCTCCAGCGTGGCCTTGAACGCCTCCACCAGCTGATGGGGCAGTTTGCGGATAAACCCCACCGTATCGGAGATCACCACATCCAGCGTATCGCTGACCGTCAGCAGGCGGGTGGTAGTGTCCAGCGTATCGAACAGCCGGTCGTTGGCGGGGATACCCGCGCCGGTGATGGCGTTGAGCAGCGTGGACTTGCCCGCGTTGGTGTAGCCCACGATGGCCACCACGGGGATCTCGTTTTTCATCCGGCGCTGCCGCTGGGTGCCCCGCACGCGGCGCACCTCCTCCAGCTCTGCCTTCAGCTTGTCGATCTTCCGATGGATGTGCCTCCGGTCCGTCTCCAGCTGCGTCTCGCCGGGACCCTTGGAGCCGATAGGTCCCTTGCCGCTGGTGCCTGCCTGCCGCTCCAGATGGGTCCACATGCCCACCAGCCGCGGCAGCAGGTACTGGTACTGTGCCAGCTCCACCTGTAAACAGCCCTCTTTTGTTTTGGCCCGCTGGGCGAAGATGTCCAGGATCAACCCACTGCGGTCCAGTACCTGCACACCGCACAGCTCCGTCAGCACCCGTATCTGGGAGGGTGACAGGTCGTTGTCGAAGATGACCATGGTGGCGTCGCTGTTTTCCACCATGCGCTTGACCTCCTCCACCTTGCCCTCGCCGATAAAGCTGTGGGGGTCCGGCTTCTCGCGGCTTTGAAGGATGGTGCCCACCGGCTCTCCGCCGGCCGTCTCCACCAGCGCCCCCAGCTCCGCCAGGCTCTCCTCATCGGCGCTGTCCGCGCCCAGCACCGGCGACCGCAGCCCCACCAGCACCGCGTAGTCCCTTTTCTTCTCCTTGTTCTCTTCGATGGTCCTTCGTTCCATAGGCCCTCCCCCGACTGAATTGTTTATAGTATATCGTATTTTGCGGCAAATGTAAACAAACAAGACCCGTACCAAATGGTACGGGTCTTGTGATGTGACGTGTCTCTTTTACTTGTCCAGACCGAAACGCTTGTTGAACTTGGCAACACGTCCGCCGGTATCCACCAGCTTCTGCTTGCCGGTGAAGAAGGGGTGACACTTAGAGCAGACTTCCACGCGAATATCCTTCTTCGTAGAACCTGTCTCAATCACATTACCGCAGGCGCATTTGATAGTAGTCTGCTGATAATTGGGATGGATTCCTTCCTTCATTGCTCATGTTCACCCCTTTCTGGTTCACTCGTCGCCGTGGTATATCCACAAACGCATCTGTGATGATAGCATATATCTTTCCAAATTGCAAGCTTTTTTCACAGGATCTACAAAGAAATTTCCTGCCCGCACTGGAAAAAGTACAATACCCGCCGCTCCACCGGCATTTCCATGATGCGGCTCAGTGCGTCGCTGTACGCCTGGAGCTGCCCGCGGTATATCTCGGCTCGGGCGGGAGCTTCCTCCGCCGTGACGCGGTCGGTCTTGAAGTCCACCACCGTCAGCGCGCCATCCTTCCGGAACACACAATCCGCCACACCCTGTAAGAGCATCTCCTCGCCCTCTGCGCCGCCTGCATACCGCTCCGCTGGCATCAGCAGGGCGAAGCGGTATTCCCGCCATACCTGCTCTGCGCCGCGGATGCGATCCGCCAGCGGCGACCGCAGAAACGCCGCGATGGCCCGCTTGTCCACCGCCTCCGCCTGGGCCGGCGTCAATAGTCGCCGCTGCTCCAGCGCCTGTACCTGAGCCGCCACGGACTGCTCCTCCGCCGCCGTGTCCATCGGCAGGTACTGCATCACGAGATGGATGGCCGTACCCCGCTCTGCGGCGGACAGTCCGTGTATTTCCTGCAAAAAGCGGGGCTTTTCCGGCTCCGAGGGCCTGCGGACAGTGCCTGCGCCCCCCGCCACCTCCTGATCCAGCTCCCGCCCCTTCAACTGGGTGGCCGTGATCTTGGTGGGCACCGTGGTCACCGCTGCGTGGGGATATACGAAGTCCAGCGCCGCCCGATCCGGTTCCGTGAAGTCCTGAGGCACGCCAGCCTCCTCCGTGTCCTCTACCGCCGTCCCCGATGCCTCGCCGTTTTCGTGCCACAGCCGGATGGACCAGCTGTCCGGCGCCTGCGTCAGCACCTCCGGCCGCACGCCTGCCATACCGTGGAGCGCCGCTGCCTGCGTCGTGTGCAGCAGCGACAGCAGCACCCACTCCCCAGGCGAGTCCGCATCGGCCACCACCTCCGGCGGCACCGGTATACCGGTCATGGCCGTCAGATCCCGCAGCTTCTTCTCCATCCCCTTGCGGCAGTCGATGAGGATGAGCTTCTCTCTGGCCCGGGTCATGGCCACATAGAGGATGCGCATCTCCTCGGCCTTGGCCTCCCGTTCCAGCCGCAGCGCCAGCGCCTCCTTGGAGATGGTGGCGTAGCGGATGTGTCTTTCCCGATCCACCCGATCCGTGCCAAGCCCCAGCTCCGGATGCACCAGCACCGGCCGGTTCAGGTCCTGCCGGTTGAAGCTGCGCTGGAGGTCCGCCAGGATCACCACAGGGAACTCCAGTCCCTTGGACCGGTGGATACTCATGATCTGCACGCCCTCCGCCGCCTGGGCTGTCCCCAGCGTCGGTGCGTCGCCGTTTTCCAGCAGCTGCCGCAGATGACTGATGAAGTCGAATAGCCCCGCCTTCCCGCTCTGCACCAGCTGCCGCGCGTAGTCGTACAGCGCCGTCAGCCGCGCCTGCCGCATTGCCCCATCTTCCATGGCTCCGAAAATAGCCATGACATGGCACCGGTCGTAGATGTACCACAGCAAGTCGTCCGCCGGCATCTCCCGCGCCGCCTGCCGCAGCTCATTCAGCAGCGTCAGGAACTCCCGTGCCGCGTTGCTCTCGTCCTGACACAGCGCATCGTAGTAGTCTCCCTCCGGCAGCACGGCGCGGATGGCCGCCAGCTGATTGGGAGACAACCCCACCAGCGGCGAGCGCAGTACGCCGATGAGCGGCACGTCCTGCCGCGGATTGTCCACGATCTCCAGCAGCGACACCGTCACCGCGATCTCCATGGCGCTGAAAAAGTCCTCGCTCTCCCCGCTGCCGCAGGGGATGCCCTCCCGCGCCAGCGCACGGGTGAACGTCTGCATCCGCGAGCGGGGCGACCGCATGAGGATAACGATGTCCTCCGGCCGTACCGGCCGCATTGCGCCCTCCCCCGCCTGCACGGGGAACTTCTCATCCAGCAGCTGCCGGATGCGCCGCGCTGTAAAGCGGGCCTCCGCCTCAGTGCGGTCCAGCGCCTGGTCCGGTGTGTCCTCCACACTGACCACGTGCAGCTCCGTCTCCCGCCCCGCTGCTGGGGTATAGTACGCCGCGCCGAAGTACAGCTTCTCCTGATCGGTGTAGTCCATCTCCCCCATTTCCTGGGACATGATGTCCGAAAAGACGAAGTTAGTGGCCTCCAGCACCTCCCCGCGGGATCGGAAGTTGCGGCTGAGCACCATGCGGCGGGGCTGACCCTCCTCGGCATCCGCCGCGTCGGCGAACTGCCGGTACTTACCCATAAAGATGGTGGGGTCCGCCAGCCGGAACCGGTAGATGCTTTGCTTCACATCGCCCACGGTGAACAGGTTCCGCCCTGCGCGGGAGATAGCCCGGAAGATGCAGTCCTGCACCTCGTTGGTATCCTGATACTCGTCCACCATGATCTCCTGATACCGCTGGGACACCTGCCGCGCCAGATCCGTTGGTTCATCGTCCTGACCGCACAGCAGCGTCACGGCGTAGTGCTCCTGGTCGGAGAAATCCATGGCATTGCGCCGCACCTTCTCCGCCTGGTAGCGCTGGGAGAACCGCTCCGTCAGACGCAGCAGCGCCAGCATGGACGGCGCTGCTGCCTGCAGATCCTCCAGATGCTCCCGCTCCGTCACGAGGTAGGGCGCGGTCATCTCCTCCTTGGCCTTCTTGTATTTCTCCCGCACGGCCTTGGCCGCCGCCTTGGCCTCGTCGTTCTCGCCGTTTTTCACCGTACCGGCCCGCTGCAGCACCGGCTGCACGCGGCCCATGGCGTCCCAGCCCTCCTGAGACGCCTGCTCGTACCGGCGCAGCTCTGCCGCCGCCGCCAGAAACTGGGCCGCATTGGCCTTGTATACCGGCTCGCAGTCCTCCATGGCGGCCACGGCCCGTTCCAGCTGCCCCGCCCAGAACAAGGCCCGCCGCACTGTGTCCTCCATCACCGTCCTGCCGTAGTCGCTGTCTGCCAGCGATGAGGGCAGCTGCCGCCAGCTCTCCGCCGCGGCCCGCAGCCACTTCTCGGGGTAGGGATGGCTCTGGATCTTGCTGTGCAGCTCCAGCACCAGCGCGGTCAGGGTCCTGTCATCCCGTCCCGCGCCCAGTGTACCCGCCAGCTGCGCCGCCTCTTCATCGCCGTTTTCGATGTCCTGATAGAACGTCTCCATGGTCCGCTCCAGCGCCCGCTCCCGCAGCAGCTGTGCCTCAGCCTCGTCCAATACACGGAAGTCCGGCGTCAGACACCGCCCGTCCACCGGCTCCAGCAGGTGGATGTGCTCCCGCAGCAGCGATGCGCAGAAGCCGTCCACCGTCTTGATATCCGCCTGATACACGCGGAACATCTGCCGCCGCAGGTGCCGGTCCTCCGGTGTCTCCGCCACCCGCGCCGCCAGCTCCGAGGCCAGCCGCGCCCGCAGCTCCGCCGCCGCCGCGCGGGTGTAGGTGATGATGAGAAAATCGTCCACATTGGCGCGCTCCTGCGTCAGATAGGAGAACACCCGCTCCACCAGCACCTTCGTCTTGCCGGAACCGGCTGCGGCGGACACCAGCAGACTTCCGCCGCGGTCAAATACCGCCGCGTGCTGCTGCTCCGTCAGCTTCAGCTCACCCATGGTGCTCCACCTCCCTGTCTACCGTCTGCCAGAACTCCTCCGCCGTTATTTTCCTCAGATAGCGCGGCTTGTCCCGTTTCTCGTCGAACCAGCATGCCGCCCGGAACGCGCACCAGGTGCAGGCGCTGTCCTGCGGCCCGCGGGTACAGGGGTCGGCATCGATGTTGCCGTCTCCGATTTCCCGCGCCACGCGGTGCAGCAGGCTGTCGATGTATCGCGCCATCCTGCCCATCTCCGCCGTGTCCACCAGCAGATTGGGCAGCAGCGCCGCAGGCTGTCCATCCGTCACCTTCCCGATGGGCAGGTAGCACGGCTTCTCCAGCGCACTGTGCTCCATGGCCCGCAGCACCTCCGGCTCGCTCAACAGCATGCCGGTACGCCGCAGCTTCCGCCGCAGCACGGCCTCCAGCTTCTCCGGCGGGATGCTGCGGTCCTCCCGCGAGATGATCTCCCGCGCCGGTGTATACAGCACGCCGGCCGGCACCACCGGCATCCCGAAATATCCGCTGCCCTCCTTCTGCAGGGCGAACAGGTACAGCAGCATCTGGATACCCAGCCCGTACCGCACATCCGACAGGTCGAATGCCTTCTGGCCGGTCTTGTAGTCCACCACCCGCAGATACAGCTTTCCGTCCTTTATCCAGCCGTCCACGCGGTCTACCTTGCCCCGCACCGACAGGGCCGTGCTGCCCTCTGTCACGGTGATGGCCGGCAGCTGGCCGTCCTTCCCGCCGAAGCCCAGCTCGAAGGCAATGGGCCGGAAATCCGACACCGCCATCTCGTCGGCGATGTTCTCCACGATGGCGCAGGCCGTCTCCCGCAGCCGCGAGAAAAGATACCGGAATCGCGCTCCCTTCTGGTCGTAGCCGTCGATCATGGTCTGGGCATACAGGTCCACATAGTGGTGCACCAGCTGCCGCAGCGCAGGCTTGTCCACCTCACCGTAGCCGCCGCGCGCACACACGTCGCGGTTTACGTTCTCCAGCAGATAGTGGATGAATGTGCCCACCTCCGGTGCCTCGAAACCGGCGCTTGTCCGCTCCTTGGCTCGCAGGCCGTACTCCATAAAATACCCGAAATGGCAGCTTTTCAGCCGGTCGATACGGGACGCGGACATGGCAATGCGCCGCCCATACAGCGTCTGCACCGCCTGAGGCGACAGCCTGCCGCGGCCCATGGATCGCGCCTGCTCCATCCGCGCCAGCAGCAGAGCCTGCCCGCTCCCTGCAAAATACCGCCACAGAGGCCCGCCCATCTCCTGACCGGCCAGCGCCAGCGCCGGTGCCGGCAGCTCCCGCCGATAGGCGCCGTCCTCCCGCTCCACCGTGATCTGCGGGAACAACCGCCCGATGCGCTCCACCACAAAAGACGGCAGCAGCTGCCCGCCCGCGCCGTCCGTCACCGGCCACATCACCGTCAGCGACGTCGTAGGCTGCGCCAGGCACGCATAGATGTTCTGCAATTCCGCGCCGAGGGGGTCAAATGTGGCGTCCGACAGCAGGATGCCCCGCTGCTGCAGAAGCTCCCGCTCCTGGGCGTCCAGCAGCCCGCCCCCCGTCTCCACCGTGGGCAGCACGTTGTCGTTGGCGCCCAGCAAAAACAGATGCCGCACCGTATGCCGGTCGTTCCGCGTGATGGGCGTCACCTTCACCTGATCCAGCGTGGCGGGAATGGTAGCCACGGCGTACTGGCTCAGTACCAGCCGCAGCAAGCGGGCGAACTCCTGCCCATCCACCTCTACGTCGCCCAGCAGCTCCACGAACTGGTCCAGTACGCCGCAGAAGATGCTCCACAGCTGGCTGTACTCCTCCGCCAGCTGCACCTGTCCTCCGTCGTACAGTGTCGCCGTCTGGGCTTTCAGTGTCTCCGGCACTCCTGCGTGCTCCGTAAACCTGTAAAGTACTTCTGCTTTATCCCGTATGGTTTTACATACCTTCAGTCCCTCGCTCAGTTCCAGAAACAGCACGCGCACGCGGCGGCGCACCGCGTTGACCTCCTCCAGCCGCTGCCGCCGCGCTTCGCTGATCTCCTGTCCGTAGCCGTCGGGATCGGCGGTCCAATCCGCTTCCTTCAGCCACATGCCGCCCCGTATCTGCCACCGGATCACATAGTTTTCCAGCATATCGCACTCCGCTGCTGAGATACCCGCCATGCCGGTTTTCAGGCACCGGAACACGTCCTCATACTCAAATCCTCCGGTAACAGCGTCCACCGCCGACAGCACCATGGTCAGCACCGGCTTTTCCAGGATGTCGCTGCGCCGGCTGATGTAGGCGGGGATGCCGTCCCTGCGGAACACCGCCTCCAAAAGCGGCCCGTATACCTCCATGTTCCGCGCCGCCACACCGATGTCCCGCCAGCGGCAGCCCTGCCGGGCCAGCCGCCGCACACAGGCGGACACATATTCCGCCTCGGAGAACGCTGTCTCCGCCTGATACAGCCGGATGGGCGGCTCCTCCCCCTGCCACGACTCCTCCCCATCGAAGAAGCAACGCTCCAGATACCCCAGCGGCCCATCGTTTTTGCTGACAAGCGTTTCTACTTCACATCTTGCGTGTACCAACGCTGCCATCCGTTTCAGGCGATCCCTCTGCCGCAGGGCGTTCTGGAACAGCTGCGGGTCCGACTCGTCTCCCAGCAGCGTCACCGTCAGGCAGTTCCCCTGCCGCAGCGCCGTCTCCAGAATGTCCTCCTCCACCCGATTGAAGTAGGAGAACCCGTCAACATACACGTCCTTGCCCATCAGATAGTCCGACTCCGGCAGGGCATCGCACAGCTTCTGCACGCGGGAGCGGGCGTCGAACCCCTCCCCCCGCAGGTGGGCATCGTAGGCGCCGTAGATCAGCGCCGCTGACCGCAGCTTATCCCCAGCCGCGCCCTCCATGTCCGCCACCTGCGCCAGCAGCATCTCCGGCGTCACCTGATAGGCGTACAGCTCATCGGCCAGCGCCACCAGCTGCCGCAGAAACGCAGGCCGTTGGGAGGGCCGCGCAAACACCGTCAGTCTGCTGCTCACCTCCTGCAGCGCCCGCCGCATGGTCAGCAGCTTGCCGCCAGCGTCCAGCGTCACGTCCGCCAGTCCGCCGGTCTGGGCCAGTACACGGGTGGCCAGATTTCGGAAGCTCAGCACCTCCGCATCGCGGCTGGCTGTGGGTCCCAGCGCACGGCACAGATCCAGCTCCGCCTCATGGGAGGCGTGCTCCGGTACCAGCAGGATCTGCGGCCGCTGCCGCCGCTCCTGCATCGTCTCCAGCACCCTGCGGCTCTTGCCCGCACCGGCGCGGCCCATCCAGATCTGTAATTTCATCCCGCATCCCTCGTTTCCCGTGATCTTTTGGTCACGCCGCCATCACGCCCTGCGCTGCGGCAGCCTTCGCTGTCTATACGCTGATTATACCGTATCCACTGTCCAAAGAAAAGGACATTCCTCTGTACTGCGAAAAAAAGCGCGCCCCTGACCGCTCCGCACCTGTGCGGAGCCTGTCAAAGACACACTCTTTCGATTCACTTTTCGCCACAGAGCTGCTGCCGCAGCCGGTCGCGGTTCTCCTCCGTCACGGTAACGACCCGTACCCGCGGGTGCGCCGCCACACGGCCCAGGAATTCGCTGTCCGCCTGCTGCAAAACGCCGTACACCGGCTTATCGCTGTCCAGCGCTGCCAGCACCGCCTTCTGGAATTCCAGTGCCGCCGCCTCCGATGGTCCCAGCTCGTCCATGACGATCACGTCGCAGTCCGCCGCGTCCGCCAGCGCTGCGGGCCCCAACCGGTCGAACAGATCCGTCCGCCGCTCCCCGCAGAGACACACCAGATTCTCCGGCGACGGCTGCTGGCCCTCCGCCGCCCGCAGCAGGTGGATGGAGGGCCTCTCAAAGATGCCTGTTATCCGACGGGTGAAAAAGCCACCCAGCCGCTTCCCTTCCAGCACGGCTCGCAGCAGCGTGGACTTGCCCACGCCCTTCCGGCCCATCAGGAACAGATGCTCAGTGCATGGGACAGCCATGGTGGACCTCCCCGTTGGCCTCGCGGCGCTCTGCCCGCACCAGGATCATCTCACCGGCGATGGACACGGCGATCTCCTCCGGCGTCACGGCTTTGATGGCGGTGCCGATAGGCGTATGCACAAAGGCGATGGCCTCATCGGAGATGCCTGCGTCCCGCAGCCGCTGGTTGACAAAGGCCGTCTTTTTGCGGGAGCCGATGACGCCCACGTAGGCCGTCTTGTGCTGCAGCACCTGCACCTGCGACTGGAAATCGTACTCGTGGCCGTTGGTCATGATAACCACATAGTCCTCCGGCTCCACAGTGAGGTAGTCGCGGATACGGGTGAAGTCGCCGCAGACGACCTGGTCCGCCTGGGGAAACCGCTCCCGCGTGGCGAACTGGGGGCGGTCGTCAAAAACCACCGGCCTAAACCCCACACTGCTCAGCAGCGGCACCAGTGCCTTGGAGATGTGCCCCGCGCCAAAGATCAACGCCCGTTCTCCGATGGGCAGCTGCATTGTAAAGCATTTTTCCTTAACAGTATTTTCATCCATCAGATAGGGCATGGTCCCGTCCAGCGGCTGCACCAGCCAGCCCACCGTGCGGGTACTGATCCGCCGCAGCACCTCCGTCGCCAGTGTATCCCACGCCCCATCGCCGCAGGGAATACGGCGGAAGTAGACGGTCACATCGCCGCCGCAGACCATACCGGTGCTCTGCTCGCTGCCATCGCGGCGCAGCCGGAACTCCCGCGTCATGCTGTCGGTACCGTCAGCCAGCATCTCCCGGGCGATGGCAATGGACCGCCCCTCCACGGCGCCGCCGCCGATGGTACCGGCCAGCAGACCGTTGCGGCCCACCAGCATCTGGCTGCCCGCACCTCGGGGCGCGGATCCGTCGTCCCAGATGATGGTGGCCAGCACCGCGTCCTGTCCCTTCTCCCGCTGGTACACCAGCGTCTGAAAAATGGTATTCATCGTGTTTACCTCCTGCCGCACCAGCGGCTATTCACAGACACCCTGCGGCGCAAAGCCGCAGGGCGTCCTTTGTTTGCAATGGTTTCCGATCAGGCCGCCTGATCCGCCGCAGATGCTGCGGGGATAGAGTTGGCCACCAGCGCATCGTACTGTGCCTGGGTCAGGTCGCAGTGGTAGAACAGCTCGAAATAGGTGCTGACCTCGGTATAGAGATCATAATCCGCCGCCTCGGGATACAGGACCTTGGCCATCCACGTCATACCCAGCAGGCGCTGGACGCTGGGCGGGAATCCCATCCAGTTATAGGGACCCATGGGGACCTCATAGTATTTGCCGCTCTGGATGGCGGAGATGGTCTGCCAGCTCTCATTGCCGGCCACGGTGTCGTAGATGCTGCCCGGTGCAAACAGGATCACATCGGGGTTCCAGTTGAGGATCTGTTCCATGTCCACCTCGTTGCCGGTTCCCTTGCTGGAGGGCTCGTCCACCACAGCCAGATTGTTGCTGAGCAGGTCGATGACTTCGGCATGGAAGGAGCCCTGTGCGATGACGTTAAGTCCTTCATCTCCAGTGATATAAAGGAGATTTACTTTATCCACGCTGTCGGCGATGGATACAATGCGGTCATAGGCGAAGCGGCAGTAGTCCGCCCGCCCCTGCGCCTCGTTGGGCATTGCCAGGAGGTCTCCCAGCATGGCGTATGTATCATCCATAGAGGAAAGGTAGGCATCGATGTGGACAAAGGGAATGCCGGTCTGTTCCTGCAGGTCATCCATATCCTCCACAATACTGCCCTTGGGCTCGCCAACATCGATGACCACATCCGGCGCAGCGGCCAGCAGCGTCTCAAGATTCAGCTCACCTTTTCCGCCATAAAGCTGGCCCAAAATCTGCAGATTGTAGTATTTCTTATCCAAAAACTCCGCAGCGCTTTCGTCCCACGCATTGGCGATACCCACCAGCTTATCCGGTGCCATGGCGAAAACCACGATCTGGGCCAGAGGGCCGGAAACAGCAATTTTTTCCACATTCACAGGTACTGTGACCTTGCGGCCGCAGGAGTCCGTGAATACCCGCGTGGTGCCATCTGCGGCGGTGTTCTGGCTGTTGTCACCGGTATTCTCCGCGGGCTTTGCAGCGCAGGCAAGCAGCGAGAACGACATCACCAGTGCCAGCAGCAGCGCCATCCATCTTTTGCCATTCATTGACAAATTTCCTCCTCATTTTCTTCCTTTTTTATTTCCGGTTTATTTCCGTTTTCCTTCCTGATTTGCTTCATGAGGAAGTTTCTCAGGAATTTTCGACGTTTGAAAGACAAATATCCCCGCACGGCGAACTACCGGTATGTGCCAGGGAAACGCTGCATCGCCGGTGGGCTCCAGCTTCTCCCGTAGGAAGCCATCCGTGATAAGGGACGCATCATCGCGGCGGCGGTACGTCTCGAAAAAAAGGCGGGCCTCCTCCCAGTCGCGGAAGGGCTGGTCAAAGCGATAGGCCGTCCGCTTCAGCTCATAGGGGATGTTCAGCTCCGTCAGCCGCGCTTCCGCAGCTGCCACGCCGTGACGCTCTTCCAAGGGCTGCTTTGTCACGGTAAAACGATGGTCCCTATGGTCGCGCTTGACGGCGATGACCGTGCCGCGGCACCGGGATCTGGCCACGGACAGTATTTCGTCCATGCTGCCGAAGAAGCAGAACACCATGGCGTCGTAGGGTTCGGCGGGACGGTCAGTGAAAATATCTGTACATAGCGGCGTCACGTTTTCAATGTGCCGCGCAGCCAGCTCCTCTTTCAGCACCGAGAGGGCCTGGGCATCGCAGTCCGCCGCCGTCACATGGCGGACATGGGGCGCCAGCGCCAGCGAGAGAAATCCCAGACCGCAGCCTGCGTCGCAGACACGATCCTGCGGCGACAGATACGGCAGCAGCTCCGCCGTCAGGCGGCGGTGGAAATCCGTCTGGCGTCCGGCATCCGCCATGTAGCGAATCATGTCATCCGTCCAGCGGAACACGGTCCTCTCCTCCTTTCGACACGATGGCGGGGCCGTAGGCCGTGTCCAACAGAGCCGCGTCCACGCCGTAGAGACGGCGGAGCAATTCTGCTGTCAAAACCTCCTTTGTTGCACCAAACGCGGCTACCGCGCCGCCGGACAGGGCCAGCACACGGTCGGAAAAGCGCAGAGCGTGCTGGGGATCGTGGGTAGAGAGCACCACCGTGTAGCCCTGACGGGACAAATCATGGACGCAGCGCAGCACACGAAGCTGGTTGCCGTAGTCCAGCGAGGACGTGGGTTCGTCCATCACCAGAATGTCCGCCTGCTGACACAGAGCACGGGCGATCAGCACCAGCTGCTGCTCGCCGCCGGACAACTCCGCAAAATTACGGTAGGTCAGATGCACTACGCCCAACTGCTCCAGAGTGGCCAAAGCCTGCTGCTCCTGCTGGGCGGAGGGGGAGCGGAACGGCGAGAGCTGGCGGGTCAGGCCCATCAGCACCGTGTCCAGCACGGAATAACCAAAGGTAGGGCGGTGTATCTGGGGGATGTAGGCGATATGGGCGGCCAGCGTCCGCTGGTCCAAGGTGCGGGTATCCCGCCCGTCCAGCAGGATGGCACCGCCATAGTCCGGCAGACCGCCCAGAATGCAGCGGAACAGGGTACTTTTCCCCGCGCCGTTGGGGCCCAGCACCGACAAAAGCTCTCCCTGCCGGGCCGCGAAAGAGATGTTCCGCAGCGCCGTATGGCCACCGCGATATGTATAGGTAAGCTCCTTTACAGTCAGCTTCACAGGCGGTCCTCCCCTTTTACCATGAGATAGACAAAGAAGGGTGCGCCCACAAAGGCCGTCAGGATACCGATGGGGATCTCCACCGCCGTCAGGCAGCGGGCCAGATCGTCCACCAGCAACAGAAACCCTGCGCCGAACACCATGGACATGGGCAGAAGATACCGGCAGTCGTTGCCCACGATGCGGCGGCTCAGGTGCGGGATCACCAGACCCACCCAGCCGATCATGCCGGAGACGGAGACGCTGGCCGCGGTGAGCACCGTGGCACAGAGGATCACCGCCAGACGGATCCGGTCGGTATTGACGCCCATGGAGCGGGCCTCGTCCGGTGACAAGGTCAGCAGATTCATGCGCCAGCGCAGCAGCAGAAGGGGCACCAAGCCAACCGCCATGCAGGCGGCAGCGAAGCCCACTGTTTTCAGCCGCGTGCCGGACAGGCTGCCCATGAGCCAATAGGTGATCTGGGGCAGTTGGTTGGCGGGGTCGGCCACCAGCTTAATGTAGGAGGTGCCGGCGGAGAACAGCGAACCCACCATGATGCCGGCCAACAGGATGCTCACTACCCTGCTGCCCCTGGTACGGCTGCCGATGATGTAGACCAGCACCACCGTCAGCAGGCTGAAGCAAAAGGCGAAAATCGTGGTCATGACGCTGCCCTGTCCCAGCAGGATGGCCAGCGCCGCGCCGAAGCAGGCTCCCGAGGACGCGCCCAGAATGTCCGGCGCGGCCATGGGGTTCTGGAACACCGTCTGGTAACTGGCACCGGCAGCGGACAGGGCACAGCCCACCAGGCAGGCCATCAGGATGCGGGGCAGGCGGACGTTGTGGACGGCGATGGCCATGTTGTCCGTCCACGTCTGGGTCAGGGGGAACAGGCGGGACAGCAGGATGCGCACCACCTCGCCCAGCGGCACATCGTAGCGCCCCCAGACGAAGGACAGGAGGAACAGCGCCGCCAATGCCAGCGCCATCAGGCACACGCGGCCCAGCGGCCGCTTCCGGTGCGTCTCCATGGCGACACTCCTCTCCTGTAAAATACGTGCTCTATTTTACAGGATAACGGTGCAAAATGCAAGGAACGATGTGCGGCATTGTCGGATAGTTGTGCGGTAAATCTATTTACCCAGCCACTGCCGCAGCCGCTCCCACAGCTCCAGCGACCGGAATCGCAGGACATAGCCATCGCCGTCGCCGGTGATGAGAGACAGGTCATCCTCCGTCAGGCCGGCGTCCAGCGCGGTCCGGGACAGGTCGGACGCGGCGGCGGTACACAGGGGCGGGTACACCACGCACCACCAGTTGCGGCCCTCCCCCGCGCCGATCACTACCCGCAGGGCCAGATAGCCGCCGGAGGGCAGGGCAAAGCCGTCGTATGCCTTGAGAGGAAACTCCGCTTCCTCCAGTGAGACGGAGATGGGATCGTCGCGGTGCTGCGCCGCCAGCTCCGCCGCGGCGGCATCCCCAATGGCGGGCAGGGCGTCCGTCAGGCGCCGGCGGGCATCGTTCATGTCGGCGGACTCCCGTAATATGGCCTCCGCACGGGTCAACACCGCATCGCGGACCTGGAGCTTCAGTGCCTGATCGGCGGCGTTATCGGAGTTGGCGATAACGTGAAGGCGGATCATTTTGGCCTGCAGATCGTCCTGCCGGTGGAGGGACCAGGCTCCCCAGAGCAGTGCAGCGGCCAGCGCCAGCAGCAGTGCCAGCTCAAAGGTATGGAATTTACGCATAAAAACACCGTCCTATGTAGGAATTTTCCTGCATTTTGGACGGTGTTTTCGGATTTTATACAGGTTGGGCCGCAAATGTCATGGGCCAGCGCTCCCGCAGGGTCTCGGCGGCGGCGCGGGCGGTGTCCTCGCGGGCGAACAGGCCGAACACGGCGCTGCCGCTGCCGCTGAGCAGGGCAGCCAGTGCGCCGTGGGCGCGGAGGTCGCTCTCGATGTCCCATACAGCGCTGTCCGGTGGGACGGCGCGTTCGAAGCTGTTATAGAGCGCGGCGGCCACAGCGCGGATATCCTCCGCCGCCAGCGCGGCGGGCATGGCGTCGGGGCGGGGCGGCTCCGGCGGCAGGTCGTCCAGACGGCGGTACATGGCGGGGGTGGAGAAGCCCTCCGGCGGTTTGACGATGACGAACCAGCCATCCCGTAAGCGGGGCATGGGCGTCAGGCGCTCTCCCCTGCCCCGGGCCAGCGCGGTGCCGCCGCGGATGAAGAATGGCACGTCGCTTCCCAGCGCCGCAGCCATGTGCTCCAGCTGGACGTCCGGCAGGGACGGCGCGTACAGGGTGCGCAGGGCCAGCAGTGTGGATGCAGCGTCGCTGCTGCCGCCGCCCAGTCCCGCCTGGGACGGGATACGCTTCCGGAGGTGCAGGTGCAGGTCTGGCACGGGCAGCTTCGTCTCTTCGAAAAACCTGTCGGCGGCGCGGAGCACCAGATTGGTGGCATCCGACGGGACGGCGGGGTCTGTGCAGGTCAGGGTCAGGCCGGCGCCGCCGTGCGTCAGGATCAGGGTGTCGTACAGGCCCACGGCCTGCATGACGGTGGATACGTCGTGGTAGCCGTCGGGACGACGGTCGCCGACGGTCAGGGTGAGATTCACTTTCGCGGGGGCGTACAGGGTCAGTGGTTCCATAGCTCCTCCTGACAAAAAAGCGCCCGATGGGCGCTTTTTTGCGGTGTTACTTCACGATCTTGCGGGCTTCGATGTAATAGCGCTTGTCCTGAGCGTGGCCCATGGAGAAGGTCTTGCGGGGCAGCACACCGTCGGCCATGACGGTCTTGAACAGCTGCTCCTTGCCCATGGCGGGCAGCAGGAAGCCCATGTTGCCGGGCTTGCCGCCCAGCTCGCGGGTCACGTCATCGCCGTGGATATAGTCCACCTCGCCGCCGTTGGCCTTCAGGTAGGGATCGATGACGTTCTGGAGCGTGCCCACGGCCAGCTGGACCTTGGGGTCAGGGACGGTGATGAAGTGGCTCTCACCGTTCCAGACGAACTCGATGGTGTGGCCGTCGCCCTTGCCCTCGTAGGCGTTGGGATAGGCAGCACGGAAGGCGTCCATGAACTTCTGGTGGTCCACGCCGAACAGCACGCGGTGGATAGGCTCGAACTGCAGCGCGTCGTCGTGGTTGTTCACCACCTCCACCAGCGCAAAGCGGGCGGGCAGGGCCAGATACTCCTCGGGGGTCTTACCCTTCTTCTGCTCCTCGTAGCAGGCCTTGGCGGTGGCCAGAGAGTGGTTGCCGTCGCCCACGGCGAACAGCAGGGGCGCCACGCCGGACACGCCGTACTTCTTCTGCATGGCCTCGTCGGTGGTCAGACCCTCCAGAGAGGCGGCCACGGCGTCGATCTGCTTGTCAGACAGCTTGTAGCCGGTGATGTGGCCGCCGTTCTGCATCAGGTCGAAGTCGTAGAGCTTCTCCATGCCGGAGGCGGCAGCGGTCAGCGGCTCGATAACGGTCTTGTCGGGGTCGTCGATGAGCAGCATGACGTGGGGCAGCTCGATGGGTGCGTTGCGGCGGACACGGGCGCGGGGCGGGATGCGGTCCAGCACGGTGCCCTCGGTGGCGCGGATCAGGGCGCCGGAGCCGGGGGTGAAGTCGTAGGCGTCCAGGTCCACCATGCCGATGAGGCCGTGACGGATGCGGCCATCGGACTGCTGGCGCTCGATATACACCAGGGACTCGGGCAGCACCTGGAACACGCCGCCGGCCAGATACTTATCCATGGAGGCGTTGATGTCGGCGATGTACTCGTCCACATTGGGGGCCTTCAGGTTGGCCTCCGGCAGGATCAGACGCAGGGTGGACGGGGCGTCGCCCACGGTCTGCTCCACGGCCTGCCAGTATTCCGGCTCGGACGTGAACTGGTCGCAGGCCACCACGGCCCACTTGCGCATATCCTGATCCTTGGGCAGCAGGATGTCGGCCGGGTAGAAGCCCAGCTTCTCGAATTTCTTGTTCATGAAAAAACTCCTCCTCTTTTGTTCCGAAAGGTTCGGTAGGTTTCGCTCATATGCCCTATTATACATATTCCCGCCCCGGATTGCAATCCGAAACGGCAGAAATTAGAAAAATTTTCAGCCTGGCAAAAACTTTTTGCATATTCCGGTCTGCCCGGGGCAGGCTAAGCCATATATCCTGTCAGGAAACGGAGGGAGACCCTTTGAAGATCATTGACCGCATCGCGCTGATTTTGGTCATCATCGGCGCACTGAACTGGGGCAGCGTGGGCTTTTTCGCCTTCGACTGCGTAGCATTTATCTGCGGCGGCCAGCTGGCGGCCCTGAGCCGCATCATCTATGCCCTGGTGGGCATAGCGGGCCTGTGGTGCATCACGCTGCTGTTCCGGGAGCGGGACGGCGAGGAATAAAAAAACAGCAAGCTGCGCTGCGCCCCCGGCTTCCGGCCGGGGGCTTTTGCTGTCATACGCCGGGACGAGCCCGCATACATTGGACCATCACACGAGAAGGAGCGTGGAACATGGACGAGAGCTATGCCATCCGGCGTTATGAGCAGGCGGCGGCACTGCTGCCGCTGCGGTGGCAGCAGCAGGCCCGGCAGCTGGCCCCGGGGCAGATGGCCCTGGCAGAGGAACTGCGCCTGCGGGCGGGAAGACCCATGACGGTGCTGCTGCCGGAGGGAGAGGTGGTCCCGGGCCGCAGCGATCTGCCGCCTACGGTGACCCAGTCGGACCTGGAGCAGCTGTGCGACGCGGTGACGGACTATTCCCGCTACGCCGCCGGGGAGACCCTGAGCCGGGGATATCTCACCGCCCGGGGCGGGTTTCGGGTAGGCGTGTGCGGCACCGCCGTGCTGCGGGACGGAATAAACACCAACCTGCGGGATCTGTCGTCGTTGACCATACGCATTGGCCGGGAGCAGCCGGGGCTGGGGGATGCCGTCCTGCCGCAGCTGTTTCGGGACGGGCAGTTTTGCAGCACGGTGGTGCTGTCTCCGCCGGGGCTGGGGAAAACCACCCTGCTGCGGGATCTGATCCGGGGCCTGTCCGACGGAACGGAGGAACTGCCGTGTCACCGGGTGTCCGTGGTGGACGAGCGGGGGGAGATCGCCGTGATGTACCAGGGAATCCCCCAGATGGCGGTGGGGCGGCACACCGACGTGCTGGACGCCTGCCCCAAGGCGGTGGGCATCCCCATTCTGCTGCGGGCGGCCAATCCCCAGATCATCGCCGTGGATGAGATCACCGTTCGGGAGGATCTGCTGGCCATGGCCGCCGCTGCCAACTGCGGGGTGCGCTTTCTGGCCACCGTCCACGCCGCCGGCCGCCAGGAGCTGGGGCGCAGGCCTCTGTTCTCCCAGCTGCTGAAGGTGCGCGTGTTTGAAAAGGCCGTCACCATCCGCCGGGAGGGCGGCCAAAGACAGTACATCGTGGAGGAATTGTGGTAGGAAAGCTCCTGGGCGGGGGATTGGTGCTGCTGGGGACGGCACTTTTGTGCCGGGCTGAGACCCGGACCCGGCGGCAGCAGACGGAGCGGCTGGCGGAGCTGTCGGCGGCCCTGTCGGAGATGGCGGCGGGTATCCGCAGCCTGCGGCGGACCCTGCCCTGCCTGCTGCGGCAGCAGACCCGGCGGCCTTTGTGCGGCGCATATTTCGGCGCCGTGCTGGAGGGTCTGGAAAGTGGACAGCCCCTGCCGGACGCCTGGGCGGATGCCTTCCGGCAGCTGGAGCCGCCGGAGGCGGGCCGCGTGCTCCGGGATACGGAGCTGACCGGCGACGAGGAGCGGATCGTATCCGCCCTGACGTCCGCCGCCTGCCGGCTGGACCGGCTGGCGGATACCCGGCGGCGGGACCGGCGGCAGCAGGAGCGGCTTTTGTGGACCGCCGCCCTGTCCGGGGCGGGACTGTTTATCATCTTACTGATGTAGAGGACGACACATGGATGTGGATCTGATTTTCAAAATAGCCGCCGTGGGGATTCTGGTGGCGGTGCTGAACCAGCTGCTGGTGCGCAGCGGACGGGAGGAACAGGCCATGATGACCACCCTGGCGGGACTGGTGGTGGTCATGATGATGCTGGTGCGGCAGATCAGCGATCTGTTCCAGCTGGTAAAGTCCCTGTTCGGGCTGTGACCATGGAGACGGTGCTGCAAATCGCCGCCGTGTGCCTGGTGGGCGCGGTGCTGGCGGCTGTGCTGCGGCAGCGGAGCCCGGAGGCGGCGCTGCTGCTGGGGCTGGCGGTATGCGCGGCGGTAGGTGCCTTGCTGCTGCGGGGGCTGGCGGACGTGCTGGACATGCTGGAGGACCTGGCCGCCGCCGGCGGCCTGCCGCCGGAGCTGCTTGCGCCGCTGGTCAAGACCCTGGGCATCGCCCTGGTGTCCCGGTTGGGCACCGAGATCTGCCGGGACGCGGGACAGGGGGCCATGGCGGCGGTGCTGGAGACTGCCGGGGCCTTCGGTGCGGTGCTGGTGTCCCTGCCCCTGGTCCGGGCGGCGTGGGAGCTGCTGAGGTCGCTGGTATGAAGAAGGCTATTTTGCTGCTTTTGCTGCTGTGGGCGCTGACGGTGCCGGCCTGGGGAACGGAGCTTCCCCGGGAGGTGCGGGACGCCCTGCCCGCTGCGGCAGAGGATATTACGGAGCATATGGACGACTCCGCTTCCTTCTCGGAGGGACTGAGCCTCCTGTGGGAGCGGGCCTGCGCCTATCTGACCGCCGCCCTGCGGGAGAGCATCAGCGGCGGGGTGCTGCTGCTGGCGGCGGCAGTGCTGTGCGCCCTGACGGAGGAATGCATGGACGCCGCCGGAGGAAAGGTCCACTTTGTGCCCATGGCCGGGGCGCTGGCCGTCACTCTGGCGGCAGCAGGCAGTGTAAGGACCATGATGGGCCTGGGCCAGGAGACGGTGGAGGAGCTGAACACCTTTTCCAAGGCACTGCTGCCCACCCTGTCCGCCGCCGTGGCCGCCAGCGGGGGCATCCTCTCTGCCAGTGTCCGGCAGGTGGCCACGGTATTCTTTGTGGACCTGCTGCTTTCGCTGATCCGCGGGCTGCTGCTGCCGCTGGTGTACTTTTATGTCGCCGCTGCGGCGGCGGACGCCATGCTGCCGGGGCGGCATCTGGCGGGGATCAGCACCGCCATCCGCAAGGGCACCGTCTGGCTGCTGACCGGAGCGCTGGCACTGTTTACCCTGTATCTGACGGTGTCCGGCGCGGCGGCGGGCTCCGCCGATACGGTAACGGCCCGGCTGGCCCGGGGTGCCGTGGGGGTATTGCCGGTGGTGGGCAGCATTCTGGCCGACGCGGCGGACACCGTACTGGCCGGGGCGGGAGCCGTGAGGAATACGGTGGGCGTGGCGGGACTGCTGGCGGTGCTGGCGGTGTGTCTGCTGCCCCTGGTGCGGCTGGGGACGCAGTATCTGGTATACAAGGCAGCGGCGTTTCTGGCGGGAGTCCTGGGGGCCGAGCGTCTGACGGGGCTTATTGACGCCCTGGGCGGGGCCTTCGGGCTGATCTTCGGCATGACCGGGGCCTGCGGACTGTTGCTGCTGATCTCCATTTCGTCGGCGTTGGGGGTGGTCACGGGATGATGGATGGAATCCGGCAGTGGCTTCTGGGCGTGCTGGCGGCGGCCATGGCCCTGAGCCTTCTGTATACCCTGCTGCCCAAGGGAGCGGTGCGGGGCGCGGCCAGGGCCACCGGGGGCCTTATCCTGCTGCTGGTGGTGCTGGGTCCTCTGGCGGGGCTGGATCTGTCGGATCTGGCCCTGCGGTACGAGGACCTGAGCCGGGACATGGAGCGGCAGGCGGAGGCGTACCGCCAGGAGGGCCAGGCGCAGCTGGAGCTTGGCATACAGCGGCGTACTGCCGCATATATATCGGAAAAAGCGGCGCAGCTGGGACTGAGCTGCCGCCCCCGGGTAGAGACTGCCTGGCGGGACGGTGTGCCCTATCCCAGCGGCGTGACGCTGGACATCGCGGAAAACCAGGCCCTGGCGGAGGTCCTGACGGATGAGCTGGGCATTCCGCCGTCGCAGCAGCACTGGCTGGGGTAAGGAGCGTATGAAAAAGTGGAGCATTGGGAATTTATGGAAAAAGTACAAATATGTGGGTCTGGTGGTGCTGGCGGGGATCGTCCTGATGGTGCTGCCCGCCGGGACGAGCGCACCGGACCCGCAGAAGGACAGCGGTGGGTTCTCTCTGGAGGACACCGAGCGGCGGATGGAGGAGCTGCTGGGCCGCATGGACGGCGTGGGCCGGGTGCAGGTGATGCTGACCCTGAAAAACGGCTCCTCTCTGGAGCTGGCCGAGGACGCGGACAGCACGGAGCGAGACGGCGAGACCCGGGCTCAGCGGGAACCGGTGACCCTGAACCGGGGCAGCGGCTATCAGGATGTGGTGGTGACCCGGGAGACGTATCCCGTATACTTAGGCGCGGTGGTGGTGTGTCAGGGCGCGGGCAGCAGCAGCGTTCGCCTGGCGGTAACGGAGGCGGTGGCGGCGCTGACGGGCCTTCCCGCCGACCGCATCACGGTGGTGCAGTGGAATTCATAACAGGAGGGACGGATATGAAGAAACGATGGAAGAAGCCGGCAGTGGCGGCGGCGGTGCTGCTGCTGGTGTGCGCGGCGGTGTACATGAACTGGCGCTACACAGACGATATCCAGAAAAATGCCGGAAAGACCCTGGGTCAGACCACTCTGGTCAGCTCCCAGGACGGGGAGAAGGGAACGGAGCCAACCGCCGCGCCGGCGGAGGACGACTATTTCGCCACGGCCCGGCTCAGCCGCAAACAGGCCCGGGACAACGCCATCAGCATGCTCAAGGAGGCGGAGCGTGATGAAAACGCCCAGCAGAGCGTCCTCAACGAGGCGTCCCAGACCCTGCAGGTGCTGGCGGCCTACACCGTGGCGGAGTCCCAGATCGAGAGCCTGGTAACGGCCAAGGGCTACGCCGACTGCGTGGTATTCATGGGGGCCGAAAGCGTCAGCGTGGTGGTGGCTCCGCCGGAGGGCGGCCTGACGGCCACCGACGCCGCCCGCATCAAGGACATCGTCATCAGCGAAACGGACTATACCGCCCAGCAGATCAAGATCATGGAGGCAAATTAACAGTTGTAATTCCCGGGAAGAGATGGTATACTACTCTTATATTGGGACTCTATTGAAAATACGAATGAGGAGTTTTGCAAGCTATGGCTGATAATAAAGAATACATGACCCATCAGGAGAGCATGGGTACCATCCAGATCTCCGAGGATGTGGTGGCCTCCATCGCCACCTCCGCCTGCCTGGAGGTAGAGGGCGTGGGCGGTCTGATGAACGCCAACGTTTCCGACTATGTCACCGGGAAAAAGATGACCGCCAAGGGCATCCGGGTGGAGATGGACGGCGAGGGCATCGTGGTGAACCTGTTCATCCTGCTGCGGTACGGCTGCGCCGTGTCCGAGGTGGCCCAGAAGGTCCAGAGCAGTGTGTTTGCCGCTCTGGAGGGCATGACCGGCTTCCAGGTCAATGCGGTGAACGTTCACGTGGGCGGCATCAGCTTCGACTGAGCCCTGAATCCAGAAAGAGAAAAGGAATTTACGACTATGACGCGGAATACGGCACGGGAGATCGCCACCCATCTGGCATACGAGCTGAGCTTTACGGACCTGCCCATCCAGGAATTCCTGGATCAGCAGCTTTCCCGGGAGAATTTTGCCGCCCGGGCGGAGGAATGCAGCATTTATGCCGACACCCCCAATGAAAAACAGGAGAAATACATCCGCCGTCTGGTCACGGGCGTGGCCCAGCATGCGGCGGAGCTGGACACCTACATAGAGCAGTACGCCAGGGGCTGGCGCTTTGAGCGCATTTCCCTGGTGGCCTCTGCCATTATGCGGGTGGCTATGTTCGAGATCCTCTATATGCCGGATATTCCCCACGGCGTGGCCATCAGCGAGGCGGTGAACATCGCCAAGGATTATGAATCCCCGGAGGTGGTGAAGTTCATCAACGGCATCCTGGGCAGCTTCCTGCGGGCGGAAGTGAAGGAATGACCCACAGCAGGCAGAGCGGCAACGCTCTGCCTTTGTTTTGACGCCTGAAAGGAGGAACGCCCCCATTGGATCAGCAGCATATTTTTGCCGTGTCCGAGGTCAACGGTCTTATCAAGGACCTGATCGACGGCACGCCGCAGCTCTCCGGGCTTTACATCCGGGGCGAGCTGTCCAACTACAAGATCTATCCCTCCGGCCACCACTACTTCACCCTGAAGGACGGACAGAGCGCCCTGCGGTGCGTCATGTTCAAGTCCAGCGCCGTGAAGCTGCGGTTCCGGCCGGAAAACGGCATGCAGGCCGTGGTATTCGGCCGGATCAGCGTGTTTCCCCGGGACGGTGCATATCAGCTGTACTGCACCCAGCTGTCGCCGGACGGGGTAGGGGACCTGTATGTGGCCTTTGAGCAGCTGAAGCAGAAGCTCCAGCAGGAGGGGCTGTTTGACCCGGCTCACAAGAAGCCGCTGCCTTTGTACCCCCAGCGCATCGCCATCGTTACCAGCGGCGCCGGGGCGGCGGTCCACGATATGATCCGCATTCTGCGCCGGCGCTATCCCATCGCCAAGGTGCTGCTGCTGCCGGTGCGGGTCCAGGGGGCGGAGGCCCCACCGGAGATCGTGGGCGCCATCCGGTACGCCAACCGCTGGAAGCTGGGCGACGTGCTCATCACCGGCCGGGGCGGCGGGTCCATGGAGGACCTGTGGGCCTTCAATGACGAGCGGGTGGCCCGGGCCATCTACGCCTCGGAGATCCCGGTGATCTCCGCCGTGGGACATGAGCCGGATGTGACCATCTCCGACTATGTGGCGGACCGGCGGGCGTCTACGCCCAGCAACGCCGCGGAGATCGCCGTGCCGGATATGGCGGAGCTGCTGCGTTATCTGCGCGGGGCCGACAACGCCATGGCCCAGAGTGTGCTCCACCGGCTGGAGCGGGAGGAGCGGCGGCTGAAAATGCTGTCGGAGAAGCGGGCGCTGACGGACCCCATGGCCTTTGTCCAGGACCGGCGGCTCCAGCTGGATTATTTACAGGACAAGATGACGGCGGCGGCCCGGACCCATTGGGACCGGGAGGCCCGCCGCTTTGCGGGGGCCGTGGCCAAGCTGGACGCCCTGAGCCCCCTGAAGGTGCTGGGCCGGGGCTATGCCGTGGCCCGGACGGAGGACGGCGGCATTCTGCGCAGCAGCGACCAGGTGCAGCCCGGCGATCGGATACGGCTTCGCCTGGCCCAGGGGAGTCTGGGCTGCCGGGTGGAGGAGAAGGAGGATAGCCATGGCGAAAAAGAGCTTTGAGGAAAACATGGCCCGTCTGGAGGAGATCGTGGCCCTGCTGGAAAAGGGCGACGCCCAGCTGAGCCAGTCCCTGTCCCTGTTCGAGGAGGGGACGAAGCTGGCGGCGGCCTGCCGCACGGAGCTGGACAAGGCCGAGCAGCAGGTGGTGCGGCTGATGAAGGGACCCGACGGCGCGCCCATTGAAAATGAATTTGTTAGCGAGGAATAAAAATGGAATTTAAGCAGCAGTATGCGGCCTATCAGCAGGCCATCGAGGAGTATCTGAACGGCATTTTCACGGCGGACAAGCCCTATGGCCGCCTGCAGGAGGCCATGCGTTACAGCATTCTGGGCGGCGGCAAGCGCATCCGGCCGGTGCTGACGCTGGAGTTTGCCCGGCTGGGGGGCATCGACTGGCATCTGGCGCTGCCCTATGCCTGCGCCCTGGAGCTGGTACACAACTATTCCCTGATCCATGACGATCTGCCCTGCATGGACGACGATGATCTGCGCCGGGGCCAGCCCACCACCCACAAAAAGTTCGGCGAGACTCTGGCGGTGCTGGCGGGAGACGCACTCCAGCCGGAGGCCTTCCGCCTGATCGCGGAGGCTCCCTGTATGTCCGACGGCAGCCGGGTGGAGGCGGTGCGGGTGCTGGCCCGGGCCTGCGGCGCCGACGGCATGGTGGCCGGCCAGGTGCTGGACACGCTGTACGGCATCCATACCGAGGAGCAGCTGAAGGCTATGTACCGGCTGAAGACCGGGGTTATGATCTCCGGCGCGGCGGAGCTGGGCTGTGTGGCGGCGGACATGCCTGCGGATATGCGGGCTCAGGCGGTGGAATTTGCCGACCGGCTGGGCCTGGCGTTCCAGATCCGGGACGATATGCTGGACGTGGTCGGCGACCAGCAGGTGTTCGGCAAGCCCATCGGCTCCGATAAGGAGGAGGGCAAGATCACCTATGTGGACGTGGACGGCCTGGAGGGCTGCGCCCGGGCGGTGGAGTCCTGCACCCAAAAGGCTAAGGACGCCGTGGCCCATTGGCCGGAGCACGACTTCCTGTTCGCTCTGGCGGATCAGCTGGTGGACCGGAAAAAGTAAGCGCATGCATTGATCTGTGAAAAATAGAGCCCGGGTCCGGCGCAATCGCCGGACCCGGGCTTTTCTGTGGATGCTGTCTGCGGCTCAGAAGCTGCCGATGGGGATGGAGCCGTCGTCGGTCCCCTTTTCGATGGAGAGAATCTTCAGCCAATAGCTCCGGCCGCCGCCCATGTCCACCTGGACCCGGTCTCCGGCCCGTTTCCCCAGCACTGCCTTGCCCACCGGGGACTCCTTGCTGATGAGTCCCTTCAGGGCGTCCTGGCGCAGGGTGGTCACCAGCTGGATTTTCCGGGTCCTGCCGGTGTTTTCCATGAGAATTTCCACCGTGTCATACAGGCCCGCCGTGTCCGCCCGGGAGCGATCCTCGATGACACGGGCGGTTTTGATCATCCGCTGAAGGTACCGGACCCGGCTGTCGTTGCGGTTTTTCTCCTGCTTGGCGCACTTATACTCAAAGTTCTCGCTGAGGTCGCCGAAGGCCCGGGCCGTCTGTACGTCCTCAATGAGCCTGGGCCGCAGCACCTGCACCCGATAGTCAATTTCCTCCTGCATTTTCTGGAGATCCTGCCTGGTCAATTCGTCATACATGATGGTTCCTCCCATATCTGCGCCAGACGGCGCAGTCCCTCCGGCAAGCGTTCCATGTCAATGCCGGCATAGTTGACAACTAAAATGTGCTGGGGTGCGGTGTCGGGCCGGCTGTAGTAGTCCGACAGCAGCGCCAGCCGCAGGCCCGCAGCCTCCGCCCGCTGCCGCAGGGCGTCGTCGCCGAGCTCCGTGTGCAGATGCATGAGAAAGTGCAGCCCTGCGTCCTGCTCCCATACCTCCACCCGTCCGGAAAGGGGACTGCTGCCGATGGCGTCGATGACGGCATCGCGCTTTTGCCGGTAGCGGGTTCTCATGCGATTGAGATGCTGCTCATACCGTCCCTGCTCCAGAAACCGGGCCAGGGTATACTGCTCGAAGCTGGACACGGTGCAGGCGTAAAAGCCCAGCCTTTCCCGGTACCGGGCCAGCAGCTGCGGCGGCAGGATCATATAGCTGATGCGAATGGACGGGGCGATGGTCTTGGAAAAGGTGTTCAGATAGATGACCCGCTGATTTTCGCTGACGGAGAACAGCGTGGGGATCGGCCGCCCCACAAAGCGGAACTCACTGTCATAGTCGTCCTCCAGAATGTACCGCTCCGGCTGCTCCGCCGCCCAGCGCAGCAGCTCCTGGCGGCGGGTTATGGGCATGACGATACCCGTGGGATAGTGATGGGACGGCGAGATGTGTACCACGTCCGCCGGCTGGCGGCGCAGCAGCGTGATGTCCAGCCCCCCGCCGTCCAGGCCAACCCGGCACAGGGGCACCTGGTGGGCCTGATAGATCTTGGCGATCTTGCCGTAACCCGGGTCCTCCACGGCGTACCGCTTGTCCCGGCCCAGCAGCTGGATGATGAGGGTGTATAAAAGCTCTGTTCCCGCGCCGATGATGATCTGCTCCGGGTCCACGTCCATGGCCCGGAACTGACGCAGGTGAGCAGCGATGGCCCGGCGCAGGGCCGGTGCGCCGTTGTATGGCGTGGAGCGCAGCAGCTCCGTGTCCTCCTCCAGAATGGTCTGCCGCATCAGCCGGGACCATACGGTGAAGGGGAAATACGACCGGTCCAGAGACCCGGTGGCCAGGTCCAGAAACACCGGCTCCACAGGGCGCTCCGGCACCAGGGGCGGCGGAGCCGCCGGGGGCAGGGGACTCTCCAGCGGGCTTACATAATAGCCCTTTTTCTCCACGGTGTAAATATACCCCTCTGCCGCCAGCTGCTCATAGGCGTTCTTCACGGTGATGACGCTGACCTCCAGGTGCTGGGCCAGTGCCCGCTTGGAGGGCAGCTTCTGCCGGGGCGACAGGGTGCCGGACAGAATATCCCGGCGTATACAGGCGTACAGCTGGGTGTACAGACTCTCGCCTCCGTCCTTTTCCAGGGAATAGGTCAGCATGGGAACCTCCAATCTGGTATTATCAAATAATATCGATATGGATATTTTAATAATACCAGTTCTTACTATAATACAGACAGAATCAAAACGCAAGGAGATTTTTCTATGAGAGACATGAAAATCAGAAAAATGGTACTGGCCGCTCTGATGGCGGCGCTGACGTATGTGGCAACCATGGTGGTGCAGATTCCTTCTCCCATGCAGGGGTATGTGAACCTGGGCGACTGCTGCGTGCTGCTGTCCGGCTGGATCCTGGGGCCCTGGTGGGGCGGCGCTGCCGCCGGTATCGGCTCTATGCTGACGGACCTGCTCAACGGCTATGCCCACTACGCCCCCGGCACCCTGGTCATCAAGGCCCTGGATGCCATCGTGGCGGCGCTGATCGTGAAGGCCCTGGGCCGCAAGCCCTACGCCTATGTGGTGGGCGGCGTCGTGGGCGAGCTGATCATGGTGGCGGGCTATTTCGGCTATGCCTGCCTGCTGCTGGGCAAGGGCATCGGCGCGGCGGCCAGCATCCCCGGCAACCTGGTGCAGGGGGCCATGGGCCTGGTCATCGGACTGGTGCTGTTCGTGCTGCTCAAGCGCAGCAAGGCTCTGGACAAGCTGAACATTCAGTGGTAAAATAATTCCGAACGGGGGTTCTCCCCGCGGAAAGGAAGTTATATCATGGCTGGAATCGTTCATGAAGTGGAAAATGCCGATCTGCTGGCCCGGGTGCGGCAGGAATCGGCCAACGCCGCCCGCCAGCTGGCGGAGGCCGCCCGCCTGCACAGGGGGCAGATCGTGGTGGTGGGCTGCAGCACCAGCGAGGTGGTGGGCCACCGGGTGGGCAGCTGGTCCACGCCGCAGGTGGGGCAGGCTATCTTTGACGGGCTGCACAGTGTGTTCGGGCCCATGGGCGTGTACATTGCCGCCCAGTGCTGCGAGCATCTGAACCGGGCCCTGATCGTGGAGCACGAGGCGGTGCCTCAGCTGGACATCGTCAACGTGGTGCCTCAGCCCAAGGCCGGCAGCTCCTTTGCCACCGCTGCGTATCACACCTTCCGCCATCCCGTGGCGGTGGAGGAGATCCGGGCCGACGCCGGTCTGGACGTAGGCGGTACCCTCATCGGCATGCACCTGAAAAAGGTGGCGGTGCCGGTCCGGCTGGAGCAGGACCACATCGGCGGCGCCATTGTGCTGGCGGCCCGGGTGCGTCCCAAGTTCATCGGCGGCGAGCGCGCCGTGTATGATGAAACACTGAAGGACGGTTATCCGGAATTCTGATACGACACGCGTAAAAAGGGACTGGCTCAAACGGAGCCAGTCCCTTTCAGCTTGTCAAAAAAGCCTCGCAGAGTTCGCGGCCCGCAGGCCGCGAATAGTGTTCAATC
>OJPW01000450.1_pt1 | contig 35338 bp, 28 predicted proteins | sample 1598571 | NCBI WGS metagenome assembly OJPW01 (sample SAMN03922493, study PRJEB24848) | human gut metagenome | isolation source: stool sample | host: Homo sapiens | place: Germany | collected 2011-05
TGCCTCTTGTCTCGTGGGCTCGGAGATGTGTATAAGAGACAGGTCCACACGATACACCTTAATTATACCCGATTCATATTTATTATCAGCAACATAAATTCTGGCCATTTTAGTCTCTTTTCTTTCCAAATACGTTAATACCCAAAAGTTGCCATATTAACAGGTGACCGGAAGTTGGAAACTGCCGATAGATAGTGCGGCCTGTTGGCTGGAACAGCTTATTTTGCCGTGATATTTTTTCTGTAAATTTTATAAAAAAGAAAAGACACAATCAATTGAAAAAACAAGAATAAATAAGCAGGTTCGGCAGCCTTTTCCAAAATGCAATTTTCAAAAACGAGACTTTCGAACTTGCTTAAAGTCATAGTTTACATAACAAAACAGCGCCCTGAAAAGAGCGCTGTCTGTATTGGCGACCCCAACGAGACTCGAACTCGTGTTACCACCGTGAAAGGGTGATGTCCTAACCGCTAGACGATGGGGTCATCGAAACTAGGTGCATATATACAGATAAAAAAAATAAAGGTCAAGTATTATTTTTACAAAAACGAATTTTTTTTGTTCCGGGGCCCAAAAGGCTTCCGGTATCCAAAACGGCCAAAGCGGCAGGACGCAAGAAACGGGGATTGTATCGGAATGCCGCCGCGGGAAAACGGCCGTTTTCAAAAACGGCAGGGCAGGAAGCGGATCAGATGTCAGTCGTAACCGCGGTAAGGCTTTTGCGGCAGCCGGACGTCGCGGTTTTTGACGCCGCCGTCAAGCGCGGACAAAACAGCCGTCGTTTCCGGGTAAAAGCTTTCTCCCTCATATTTTTCCAAAGCATGTGCGGCCGATTGAAGTTTGAACTTGTCATTTCCGGCCACGGCTTTGTAGACTTTGTTGATTGCGTATTTACGGCAGATTTCTTTCCCTTTGGCATCCAAAGTGCCCGTCAGTTCCCGTATCTGCCGTTGAACGATCAGACGGTGGCGGCGGTAATGTTCTTCGGGAACGATGTTTTTGATTTCGTGTTCGCGAACCAGACGCTCATAGAGCAGATTGACGTAAGTATTGCGAAACGAAAGCTTTTTCAGCAGATCGTCGCTTTTGAAAGCGAAAGCCCAGCGGTTAAGCATGTTTATGTCGCGTTCTCTTTTTTGTCGCTGGATTTGTTCCGCTTCCGCCGCGGCTGCCGCAAATATGCCGCGGATTTGCGGATTCGGATATTCCTCGGTCAGGGTTTCCCTCAGCCGGCGGATTTCGTCGTCGGTGAATGAATGATGCCATGCCTGCCGGGCAAAAAAACGCCGCGTGCGGTCGGCAAAACTGGGGCAGAGAGGTTGACGGGCGCCGGTTTCCCGGCCGATTGCCGCGGCCAGGGCGGCCAGTCCGCCGGCATCTCCGCGGAAAACCTGCTGCCGCACTTCGTCAAACAATTCCGGCTGTGTGTTTTCAACCGACAGTGCCCGCCGCGCCAGCGCCGCTTCCGCCGCCTGATAGGTTATATCTTGGGAGCGGGGCGCCAGCCGGGCAAAAGTCCGGCAGAAAAGGCCGAAATGTTTGGCCGACATGGCGGGGGCGGAAAGAACATATTCCTGCAAAACCAAATCGGCGGCGCTCGTCAGGAGCACCGCCTCGTCTTCTAAGGACAGCATATCGCGGACGGCTTTGTCGAAGCGCCCGTCCATAATTTAATAGCCGCTGTAGGGAATGATGCGCGCCCGGTCTGAGCCGCTGCCGTAAAGCACCATGCAGCGCTGGCCGACGGCCATCAGCACGTCGCTGCCCTGAGTAACGGTGACCAGTCCGCCGTTGTCGAGCTGGACGACGTATTCATACCCGCTTTGTTTGGAAAGGCCGCGTTGAGCCAGATTGCCGGCCGCGCCGCCGACCAGGGCGCCGCCGACGGCGCCGAGAACGCCCGCGGTGCTGCCTTTGCCGATCTGCGAACCGGCCACGCCGCCGGCGATGCCGCCGATTGCCGTACCGAGCGAATTGTCGCTGTCGGCGACGGTGATCGCACGAACGGAAACGATGGTTCCTGCCCGGGCGCGGTTGACCGACCCGACCGCCGCCGAATCATACTGGTTGGCGCCGATCTGGGAAGCGCACCCCGCCAAAACCGCCATTACCGGCAGTATCAGGGCAATAACAAATTTTTTCATCCTTCTTCCTCCGCATGATAAAGTTGTTCTGTTGTTATCTGCTTTTTATATTATCTACAGATTGCTTTTTGTCAATGCCGGACTCTTGCCAAATGAAGTTAACTGTTATATATTGACGGACAAAATTAACTTAAACGGAAAAACTAATTTAACGGGAAAACTAAAATGTCAGAAAGAACCAAGGTTGTAAAATTGCTGTCTTCGGACAAACCTTTGGCCGACGTGCTGGTCAAGGGCTGGGTGAGAACGCGCCGCGACGCGAAAGATTTTTCTTTTATCGAAGTAAACGACGGTTCCTGCCTGAAAAATATTCAGGTGATCGCCGGCAGCGCTCTTCCCAACTACGAGGACGTCAAAAAACTGACCACCGGTTCTTCGGTTGCCGTCAGCGGCGCGCTGGTTCCCTCTCAGGGCGGCAACCAGAAATATGAGATCAAGGCCGAAAAAATCGAGGTTTACGGCTGGGCGGACGATACTTATCCGCTGCAGAAGAAGAAACATACCGACGAATATCTGCGTACCATTGCCCATCTGCGTCCGCGCACCAACAAGTACGGTGCCGCATTCCGGATTCGGTCCGAGCTCTCATACGCGATTCACACTTTTTTCCATGAACGCGGATTCCGCTACGTCCATACGCCGATCATCACCGCTTCCGACTGCGAAGGCGCCGGCGAAATGTTTCAGGTGACCACGCTTGACCTGAACAACCTGCCGAAAACGCCCGACGGCAAAGTCGACTATTCTCAGGACTTTTTCGGCAAAGAGGCGCGGCTGACGGTTTCCGGCCAGTTAAACGGCGAAATGTACGCGACGGCGCTCGGCGACATTTATACTTTCGGCCCCACGTTTCGGGCGGAAAATTCCAACACCACCCGGCATGCGGCGGAATTTTGGATGATTGAGCCGGAAATGGCTTTTGCCGACCTCACCGACGACATGAATCTGGCGGAAGACATGGTCAGATACTGCGTTAAACATGTTATGGAACATTGCGCCGAAGACATGGAATTGTTTGAAAAATTTGTCGCTCCCGGTCTGAAAGACACGCTCGATACGATCGTCAACAACGATTTTGCCCGCATTACCTACGGCGAAGCGATCGAGATCATGAAAAATTCCGGCGAACGTTTTGAGTACAAACCGGAATACGGCGTCGACCTGCAAACCGAGCACGAGCGTTTTCTGGCCGAAAAACATTTCAAGCGTCCGGTAATCGTCCGCGATTACCCGAAGGAGATCAAAGCCTTTTACATGCGTCTGAACGACGACGGCAGAACGGTTGCGGCAATGGACGTTCTGGTGCCGGGCATCGGCGAGCTGATCGGCGGTTCCCAGCGTGAGGAACGCTATGACGTCTTGTTGAAGCGCATTGAAGAAATCGGCATGACGGAAGCCGACTATGAGTGGTATCTCGATTCCCGCCGCTTCGGCACCGTTCCTCATGCCGGATTCGGGCTCGGTTTCGAACGTATGATGCTGCTGCTTACCGGCATCGGCAACATCCGTGACGTCATTCCTTTTCCGAGAACGCCGAAATCGGTTAACTTTTAGGAGAAGCAGGTGAACAGATATTTCCTTATTTCGGCTTTGGCCTTTTTGGCATTCTCCGCCCGGGCGGAGAATGCGGACAGTGAAATCAACGTCGTCATTTTTGCCCCCAAGCCGCAGGCGGAAAGCGCCGCGGCTCGGCTGCCTTCCTGCAATGATCCCGCAATGTTGAAGGCCGTTGCCGAAAAAGTGAAGGAATATCAGGACGAAAATCCCGCTTCCAGCATCATCAGCCGCCGCAAGCAGGCGCTGATTGTCAAAAACCTGAAAGAATTTGAGGAGATTCCGACAGCGGAATTTGACAACGCGTCCAATTACGAAGTGGCCCGCGAACTGGTGATGACCAAAATAAATTACCGGATTGCCGAAGATAATCTGCGTTTGTGCCGGGGCGGCGCCGTCAGCGGTATTTATCTTTTGATGTATCCGGAAGGAAGCGGCACCCGCGTGCAGATACTGAATTTTGTTCCGGCGCCGGACAGCGGCAACGAGTTTTCGATTTATTTTGAACCGCCGGCAGACGGGGAAACGCCGACGGAAGAAAAAGCGTCTGAACCGGCGCGGACACCGGATGCGGACATCGCTTCCGGACAGGAACCGGACGACGCTTCCGCGGCGGCGGAAAATGCGGCGGAGCCAAAAGAAATGCCGGCCGGCGACGCGTCCGCGGCGGCGGAAAAATGAGTCTCCGATTACGTTTTTTTTCAAATGAGCGGTTGAAAAAATAGAAAAAAAGGATATAATCACACTTCGTGTGAAAAGAAAAGGATGGTGATGTCGGAATGAGTAAAGGTTCTTCGGTAATGGTGATCAACAAGGCGGCGCAGCTGCCGGCTTTGCCGGACGCGGGCGGCCTGTTGTCCTATTTTGAAAGAATTAAGAGCTTTCCGGTGTTAAGCGAAGAGGAAGAGCAGGCGCTGATCCTCGACTTTAAACAAAATCATAACCTTGAGGCCGCGCACCGGCTGGTGGTTTCGCATTTGCGCCTGGCCGCAAAAATCGCCCTGACATACCGTCATTACGGTCTGCCGTTGGCCGATCTGATTTCGGAAGCCAACATCGGGTTGATGCAGGCGGTCAAAAAATTTGATCTGGAAAAGAAAGTGCGCCTTTCGACTTATGCAATCTGGTGGATCAAGGCGGCGATCAACGACTTTATCCTGCGTTCGTGGTCGCTGGTCAAGATCGGCACCGTAGCGGCGCAGAAAAAGCTGTTTTACAATCTCGGCCGCATCAAGGCCAAACTCGGCATTTACGAAAACAAGGAGCTGGAACCCTCCGTTGTTAAGCAGATTGCCGGCGAGCTGGTGGTTGACGAAAAAGACGTGGTGGAAATGAACCGTCGTCTGGGCGGCGATTCTTCGCTGAACGTTACCGTCGGCGACGAAGAAGACGAACGCGAAAAAATCGACATGCTGGTCGACAAGCGGCAAAATCTGGAAGCTGCCCTGGCCTGCAAACAGGAAGCGGCGCAAAAACACCGGATGCTGCAAAAATGTCTGAGCCGGCTGCCCGAAAGAGAAGCTTACATCATCCGTCACCGGATGCTGACGGAAACGCCGCAGACGTTGGAGGAAATCGGCGCCAGGTTTGAAGTCAGCCGCGAGCGGGTTCGCCAGATCGAAAAAAAGGCGTTTGAACATTTGTCCGCCCTGGTTAAGGAAGCTGCCGCGGAAACGGCTGAAACTGTTTAAGCTGCTGAGAAACGGAAGCGGTGAGGCGATAGAAAATGGCAAAGAAAAAAGAGAAATCAGGCGAGTTTGAATTTACCGGCGAGATGTCTGCCGCCGCCGTTACCGGTCTGGAATTCCGGGACAGCTTTTCTCCTTCCGAATCTTTGGACGGAATGCTGGAACGGATGGAGGAGCGGATCAAAAAAGTGCGGAAAATCAAAAAGAACAACATCTTTGTCAATCCTTTCAAAAGTTCGGAAAACTGATTTTTCATGGCGGATGAGTTTTTTAATCGGACGGTGGCCGCTCTGGCGGCGGCGGGGATCGATTCTCCGCGTCTGGAAGCGCGGATACTGCTGGCGCACGTTACGGGCATGGAAAGCAATGTTTACGATCCCGGGCGGAAACTTTCTCCCCGGCAGATGAGCGAGGTCGGCCGGCTGCTTGAACGCCGCCTGGCGCACGAGCCTTTGGACAAGGTGATCGGCCGCCGCGATTTTTACAAATATCGTTTTGTCGTTAACCGCGAAGTGCTCAGTCCGCGTCCGGACAGTGAAACGCTGGTGGAAGCCGCGGCAGAGCTGATTGCCGAACACCGTTTGAGCTCTCTGCTTGAACTCGGGGTCGGTTCGGGCTGTCTGCTGCTGTCGCTGCTGGCCGACTGTCCGGGAACGCGGGGCGTCGGTGCGGACATTTCGCCGGCGGCATTGGCGGTGGCGGCGGAAAATGCATGCCGGCTGAAGGTGGAAGACCGTTTGCGGCTGGTCGAATTCGACTATTTCAAAGATGTTTTCAGCGAACGTTTTGATCTCATTGTCAGCAATCCTCCCTATATTCCGAGCGCCGACGTCGCTTCTTTGGCACCGGAGGTGAAAGATTATGACCCGTTGTCCGCTCTGGACGGCGGTGCCGACGGTCTGGATCATTACCGGCAGATTGCGTCGGTTGCCGGCGGCTGGCTGAACGACGGCGGATATCTGGTGCTGGAGGCGGGTGCCGGGCAGGCCGGCGACATCGCTTCCGTTTTTGCCGGTTCCGGCTGGCAGACGGTTGGCATGCGGGAAGACTTAAACGGGATCAAACGCTGTGTAATATTGAAAAAATAATTTGCATTTTGCAAAAATTTTTGTATTATTCACCCGTAAACGCTTATTGAATTTTTAGGAAAATCGGCGTTTTTGTTTCCAAACCAACTTAAAAAGAAAATAAATTTGTTCCGGGGTGTTCCTGTCCGTGCAGGCGCTCTTTAACCTGATGTTTTATGGTATAAATATGAAAAAAACAAACAACAAATACCGCAGCGGCGGCAATAACAGCAGCAACAGTACGATCTACTCCCTCAATTATAAGTTTGACAGCAATTCCATTGCCGGCAAAATCAGCGGCACCGCGCTTGACCTGATCAAACGCTACAACGACTTTGCCAAAGACGCCCAAAGCAACAACGATTATGTCAATGCGGAAATTTTTCGCCAGTATGCCGAACACTACCGCAAAATCGTGACCGAAATCAACGAACGCAAGAACCAGCAGCGTCAGGCCTTTGCCGCGGAAAGCGGCGAACTTCGCAATGAGGCGGAAAACCGGCCGGCGGCGGAAGAACGGCAGCCGGATGCGGAAAGTGCGGGAATTGAAAACAGCGACCGCAAAGAAGAGAATACGGCGGCAGAAAAGGCTGCGCCGGCGACAGAGAAAAAGCGCGCTTCCTGCACACGACCGGGTAAAGAAACGGCAGAAGCCGCCGCTCCGGCTGCAGAGAAAAAAGCGGCCGAAGAAGAACGGGTTCCGGCGAAGGAAACCAGAAAATCGTTTAAAATCATCGAAATCAGTCATACCAAAGCGGACGAAGCGGCTGCCGTCGTTCCCTCTGCCGCCGAAGCGCCGGCGGCGGAAGCTGCGCCCAAGCGGGTTTACCGCCGTCGTAAAACCGCCACTGCGTCCTAAAACCGACAGAGAGGGCGTCCGTGTATTTCGTCATCGCTTTTTTTACCGTCACCTTTGTCGGCGCGCTGATCAGCGCACGGACGCTGTGCGGCTACAACGACATTTCGCCGTGGTGGAAAGTCGCGGTATTCCTGCTGTTGTGGGCCGTTTGGGCAATGCCGGCGGTTTTGGGCGGCCTCCGTGCCAAAGGATGGCTGGAAGGGCCGGTTTACAATACATTGGCTCTCGGCGGCTATTTTCTTTTCGGCTTTGCCTTTTTGCTGCTGATGCTGCTTTTGTTTCGTGATTTCGTCTGGGCCGCTTCTTACGGACTGGCCAAGTTGTCGGGGCATGCTTCGGCCGGCTGGAGTCCGGTGAATACGGCGGCTCTGACCAAGGCCAACCTGATTACTTTGGCGCTGGCTTTGCTGCTGTCGCTTTATGCCCTGTACGAAGGCGTGAAAACCCCGCGCGTGCGCGAAATCGTTATCGAAACGTCCAAAACAGACCGGGAAATCAAAATCCTGCAAATCAACGACATGCACATAGACCGCAGTAAACCGGTCAAATGGTTCGCCGATATGGTGGATCTGGCCAACGCTCAGGAAGCTGATCTGATCGTGCTGCCGGGCGACATCATTGATGACCAGATGGAAGCGGTACTGCCGCAGGCCGGTGAGCTGAAACGGCTGAAAAGCCGTTACGGCATTTATTTTTCGCCCGGAAATCATGAATTTTACAACGGCCTGGTCGAAATACAGTGGTATCTGCAAAAAGCCGGTTTTATCTGGCTGTCGGAAAACGGCCGCAACGTGGAGGGGCTGCCGCTTTATATAGCCGGCATACCGGACGGGCCGCGGCAGCGGACGCAGACGCAGTATCCGCATCTTTTGCGGGATGCCGATCCCGAAGCCTATAAAATTTTGCTGGCGCACAATCCGGCCAAAGCGCGGGCATATCTGGGGCAGGGGTTTGATCTGCAGCTTTCGGCTCATACCCATGGCGGACAAATCTTTCCTTTTCATCTGCCGGTGCGGCTTGCCAACAATTTTCTTTCCGGTTTGTACGAGTTGCCGGAAGGCAAGCTCTATATTTCCCGCGGCGCCGGTTACTGGGGACCGCCGATGCGGCTGCTGGCGCCGTCCGACATGACCTTGATCCGGCTTCTTCCGGCGGCGGCTTCCCTGAACAGGGGTTGCAACAAAAATAAGCAATGAAAAAACTTGTTTTCAGGGGCAAAAAATGTTATAAGTAACTCCTAAACCAAATTATTGAATACTATGAATAATTATTTGCTGGCTTTGATCGTTATTTTGACGATGATTTTAATCATGGAAGCGGTTCGCTTTCTGCGTTTGAGAAAATGTTGCGGCAAAGATCGCTGCAAATGCGGGGAACGTGAAGAAGCATTTTACCGGGAAAAACGCCTTTTTCTCAAACAACTCGGAGAAAGCGGCCTTTTGGCTCAGGAAATTGCGGAAAAGGAGAAACATGTTGGTCTGCAAAAAGTGCAAATCAATACTTTGTTGCAAGAGTTCCATTCGTTGGTTTTTTTCGGTTATTTGAAGCCCGATTATGAGGCTGGTTTTAAAAAAGAGCTGGAAAAACACTATGAAACTTTTGTGCAAAAGGCTGACAAAGGCGGCTACGCAGAGGACGAAAGAAGAGCCAAAGCCGATATTTACAAAGAGCTTTTGCAGAAGCTTTCGCTGACATGGCATGATCAGGATGAATCGAAAAAATGACAAAAGAGGCGTAAACATTAAAAAAACATCTCCCGCCGGGAGATGTTTTTTTGTATTGATGCCCGACAGTCTCCCCCCTTTTAATGGCGGTTGAATGGTTACGACGACGATGCCGCAGCGTCGGATTTTTCCTTTATTTGCGGTAAACCGGTCATCATTGTGTGAAAATTTTTCGGATTATCATTTTAACGGTATCGGTTACGCTCATGTCTTGCAAAATGTTTTTTCGGGAATGATTTTAATGTAATCTTTTTTATGCCGCCGTTTTTTCATTTCTTCTTCGCCAAAATCATCTTTGTTGCTTTTTGTGCCGTGTTTGATTAACGTTTCCGTAAAAGTAAGACCGCAATAATAATCCCGAATTTCATCTTTAAATGTGTTTTTTGCCAATTCAAATAACGGCATATACCATTTTGAGTTACAATATGCCCTCAAGAATAACCGTTTCGCAATTATTTTTTCCATACATAAGCAATTCTGACAGCAAGGGCAGCGCTTTTGTGCCTGCCCCGTCTTTGACGCGTAACATTTCTCGACGGACGACGTCTTGAGAAACCACCATGACGTTGTGTCCCAATTCATGTTGCAGCACTTTGGCAACAGTTGTTTTGCCGCTCCCGGAATTTCCCCTTATAATCACCAATTTTGACAAGTCTGTTTCTCCGTCGGTTCCAAAGCGGATGGCAGGTCATTGGCGGATGAAACGGAGAAAATAAAGCGCATTGACGTTGCGTAATAATCACTGTTTTTACTCATCACATGCTTTTTGCCGTTTTTCCTGAATGCTTTGGCGATAGGAATATCTTAATCCTTTTCCGGATTTTTTTGCGGCTTTCGGCAGATTCTTTTTCATGATTGCTGCGCCAAAAGTGTTCTCTTGGCAAATAACCGGTTTCCGCCGTTTTTACATTTTTATGCGCCTATTCCCATTCGATCATCGGATAGTCTTCTTTGCCGCCCGGCAGCTGAAAATGCCACCATTCGCTGTTGATAGTTTCAAAACCGACGGAAGTCATCAGTTTTTTCAGCAGTTCCCGGTTGTTGATTTCTTCCGCATAACGCGTGTCGAGAAAATCCTGCCGCGCTTTTTCCAGATGCTTGTAAAAAGGCTCGGTTTCCCCCTTGGTCAGTTGCTTGGCGAATTTTTTCTCATAGCCGTCGATTTCGGTCGGGAATTTCAGGTTGCGTCCCTTTTCGTCGGTGAGGCAGCAGTCGATCGCCGTACCGTAGCAGTGCAGGCTGTTTTCCGGTTTGCTGGCAAACAATCCTTCTACCGTAATCAGTTCCAGAATCCGCCGATGGGCAACCGGCGGGCGGTAGGCGTCGCGAATACGCAATTTGAGGTTTTGCGCGGCCAGTTCGCCTGCCAGTTCCTGCAACCGGACCGCGGCGTCAACATGGATATAGGCCCGGTCGCCGAAACCCACTTCCCAATATACGGGATGTAAAATGATGTTTTCCGGCGTTGCGTACATCATGTCGATGATGAATCGGTCGCCGGTAATTTCCGTCAGATTGTTTTTAATAAGAAAATTTCTGTCCATGTTTTTATCCTTTCTGTTGCCAGGATCCGTTTTCGTTTTGCTGCCAGTAAAAAACGTCGGCGTCCTGTTGTTTCAGATTTTTCCACATTTGCCGTGCCTGCGTCAGGCTTTCTTCCGAATTGCCGTCAAAGATGTTGAATACCCTTTCAAAGCGGCTGATTGTTTCCCGATCGGTTCGCGCGCCGTCGGTCAGAAACAGAAATTCCGCGCCGTTGGGCACGTCGTCGCCGGCAGTCAGCCAGATCGGCTGCATTTCAGCAAAACCGTCCTTGCGGCTGCCGTGCGGCAGAAAAGAAGTGTCGTTATAGGTCCATAGCAGCGAGTTCAAAAACTCAACGCGTTCTTCGTTGCCGATTTTTACCACGATTTTTTTGCCGGTGCCGTAAGCCTTTTCCAAAAGCTTCGGCAGCACGTCTTCCAGACGCTGGTTTTGCAAATGGTAAAAATCTACTCTGCTCATGGTCTTAACTTCAGCTGGAGAACGTTGATTTCGTCTTGTTCCGCATTCTGGATCATCAGGTGCAGCGGGCGTTTTTCTGTTTGGGCGTCCTGAATATGTCCCAATGCGGCGGAGAGGGTGACGCAGTCTTTCAGATCCATTTTCAGGATGATGTCGCCGCGTTTAATGCCCTGACGGTCGGCGTCGCTGCCGAATTCGACCCCTTCGACCAAAAGTCCCATGGTGGTCGGCGACAAATTCATGTTTTTAACGATTTCCGGCGTAATTTCTTTCAGGATCATACCGCTTTCTTTTAAGATTTTGCCGCCGTCGGAATCCGGTTTGACCTGCTCGCGGGGGGCGGCTTTGGGTGATTTCGGCATATTTTCGACCTTAACCGTGATCGGCTCAATCTCCTGATTGCGCCAGATTACAAGCTGCGCTTCGCTGCCGGCCGGCATTTCGGCAATCAGCCGCGAAAAGTCTTTGCAGCTGTTGATTTCGGTCTGGCCGAGGCTGATGATCACGTCGCCGGCCTGCAGCCCGGCCTTGGCTGCCGGTCCGTTTTCGCTGATGCCGGAAACGATGATTCCCTGAGAGTCTTTCAGGTTCAGGCTGCGGGCCAGATTTTTGGAGTTCGGCTGTACCCGGATGCCGATCCAGCCGCGTTTGACCTCGCCGCTTTGCTCCAGCTGTTTGACAATCCATTCGACAATGTTGATCGGGATGGCAAAGCCGATTCCCATATTGTTGCCCGAAGTGGAGAAGAGGGCGGAATTGATGCCGATCACTTCTCCTTTGGTGTTGAACATCGGGCCGCCCGAACTGCCCTGGTTGATGGCGGCGTCGGTCTGGATAAAGTTGTCGTACGGACCCGCGGCAATGTCCCGAGATTTGGCGGAAACGATGCCGGCGGTAACGCTGCCGCCCAGTCCGAACGGGTTGCCGATGGCCAGTACCCAGTCGCCCACCCGGATGGCGTCGGAATCGCCGAAAGTTACTTTGTCGAGTTCAAACGGCGGTTCGATTTTGATCAGGGCGATGTCGGTTTTTTCGTCGCCGCCGATGATGTCGGCTTCGACTTCGGTGTTGTCAAACAGTACCACGTTGACGACTTCGGCGTTCTCAATCACATGATAGTTGGTGATGATGTATCCGTCTTCGCTGATGATAAAGCCCGATCCCAACGCTACCCGGCCTTCCAGCGGATCATAATATTCCCCGCCGCCGTTGCCGCCTTCGGTCGGAATGTTGATCTGGTCGGGCTGCTGGATGGTGGAGATGTTGACCACCGTCGGGATCAGCTTTTCCGCCAGATCGGCAAAAGACGGAAAACCGTATTGCGCCCGGACGGGAAAAGCGGCGGCCGCGCCGCACAGAGCCATAAGCCAAAGTCGTAATTTGTTCATCTTCCTATCTCATCGATTTGCGGAAAAACTGGAAAAACTCGCTGTCGGGTGACAAAACCATCGAGGCGTTGCCGTCGGTGAGCGCGTTTTTATAAGCCTCGAGCGAGCGGTAGAAGGCAAAAAACTCCATATCCTGCCCGGCGGCCTTGTTCCAGATCATGATCGCCTGTTCGTCGCCCTGACCGCGGATGATCTGTGCCTGCTTTTCGGCGTCGGCGAGGATGATGGTTTTTTCCTTGTCGGCGCTGGCCTTGATCTTCTGCGCTTCCTGCGACCCTTGTGCGCGGAACTCCTTGGCTTCGCGCTCGCGTTCGGTCTTCATCCGGGCATTGATCGCCTGCAAAACCTCAAGCGGCAGGTCGGCCCGGCGGATGCGCACGTCGGCAACGCTGACGCCGATCTGTTCCGCATCGACCTTAACCGCGGCGCTGATGTCGTTCATGATCTGGGTGCGCTTCTGCGACAATAGTTCCTGTAAGGTGCTGCGGCCGAGGATCTTGCGGATGGAGGAATTGACGATTTCCGCCAGTTTGCTCTGCGCCTGATATTCGGTGCGCACGGTTTTGTAAAATTTCAGCGGGTCGATAATCCGGTAGCGGGTAAAACTGTCGACATCCAGACGCTTTTTGTCGTTTAAAACCACTTCCTGCGCCGGCGGATCAAGGTTGAGCAGCCGCGCGTCATAGAAAACGACGTTCTGAATCATCGGAATTTTGAGTTTCAGTCCCGGTTCCTTTACAACTCTGACCGGACGGCCGAATTGCAGAACCAGCGCCTGTTCGCCCTGGTTGACGGTATAAATGCTGCCGGCGGCCAGAATGACAACGGCCGCGGCCAGCGCAATCAAAACATATTGAATCTTACTCATCGTCGTCGTTTCCTTATTTCAAACTGTTCAGCGGCAGCAGCGGCACCACGCCGTTGCCTTTGGCGGAAGGGTCGAGAATGACCTTGTCGGAATTTTTCAGGACGTTTTCCATGGTTTCCAGATACAGGCGCTTGGCGGTTACCTCACGGCCTTTTTTATAGGCCTGATAAACCGAGTTGAAACGCTCGGCCTCGCCCTTTGCCTTGTTGACGACGGCTTCCTTGTAGGCTTCCGCGCCTTGCAGAATCTGCGAAGCCTGGCCGCGGGCGTTGGGAACAACCTCGTTGCGATAAGCTTCCGCTTCGTTCTTAAATCTTTCCATGTCGGCTTTGGCGCGCTGAACTTCGTTAAAGGCGTCGACCACCTGTTTCGGCGGATCGGCCTTTTGCAGTTTGACGCGGACGATTTCCACACCGGACCCGAAGTCGTCGAGCACTTTCTGCAGTTCAAGCTTGGTGTCTTCCTCAACCTTGCCGCGGTCGCCCGAAATGATCGGCATCATTTTCGACTGGCCGACGATTTCGCGCAAAACCGACTGTGCGGCAACGCTTACCGTCTGGTCGGGGCTGCGCATGCTGAACAGGTAGTCTTTGGCGTTTTTGATCCGCCAGACCACGGTCAGGTTGATGTCGACGATATTTTCGTCGCCGGTCAGCATATGGCTCTCGGTAAATGCGCGGGAAACGTTGGAAACCCGGCTGCTTTCGGCCACCCCGAGGTTAATGCTCCGTTCCTGGGTCATGCTTACTTTTTCCACCGTCTCGATCGGGTAGGGCAGATGGTAGTGCAGTCCCGGTTCGGTGGTGTCGACATATTTGCCGAATCTCAGCACCACCCCCTGTTCGTTGGTTTGCACCTGATAGAAGCCGGATGCCAGCCACAGGGCCGCCGCCGCGCCGATAATCAGTTTGGCGCCGCCGTCAAAACTGAAACCGCTGCTTTTTTTGATCCGGCGGAATTTAACGACTTTTTCCGTATTCGCTTCGCCCTGCCACGGGGAGTCATCGCTGTCGTCCCACGGGCTTTTGTTGTCAGCCATGTTTTTACACCTCATTGTTTATTATATTGCATTAAATCCATATATAATATAAATGTATCCTAAAAACAATTAATGATACGACAATATCAACAGGAGAGAATTATGGAAGCAGAACTGCGCCGTATCGCCGGGCAATACTTTGCTCCGGAAACGATTGAGAGCGTCAGGGTTTTTAACCGCCGCGCGATCGTTACTCTGGTTAATGCCGCCGAAGACCCGGCCGGAGCGGAAGCAATGGAAAAGGCTTTGCTGGCATATCCGGAAATAGACAAAGTTTCGGTCGTTTATACCGCGGCCCGCCGCGACGAAGGGGATACCCGCTGGCGGATTCCCGGAGTAAAGAAAATCATTGCCGTTGCTTCGGGCAAAGGCGGCGTCGGCAAATCCACAACCGCCGTCAATCTGGCGCTGGCGCTGGCGGATCTTGGCAAAAAAACGGCGTTGTTCGATGCCGACATTTACGGTCCTTCGGTGCCGACCATGCTGGGGTTTGAAGATGTGTCGCCGATTTCTTACGACGGCAAAACTTTCGAGCCTTTTGAAAACCTCGGCCTGAGGTCGATGTCGATCGGCAGTCTGGTGGACAAGGACACCCCGCTGATCTGGCGCGGACCGAAAGCCTGCGGCGCCCTGCAGCAGCTTTTGACGGAAGTCAACTGGGGCGACATCGACGTCATGGTGATCGACATGCCGCCCGGCACCGGCGACATTCAGATTACGCTGGCCCAGCAGGTAAGGCTTGACGGCGCGGTTATCGTTTCCACCCCGCAGGACATTGCCCTGATCGATGCGGTCAAAGGCGTCAATATGTTCAAACGGGTAGAAGTGCCGATTTTGGGCATTGTCGAAAATATGAGTTATTACCTGTGTCCCGAGTGCGGTCATAAGGAATTCGTCTTCGGCGAACACGGCGCGCGGGAAACGGCGGAACGTCTGGGTGAAAAGTTTCTGGGGGAGATTCCGCTCAACATTAAGATCCGCAGTTATGCCGACGGCGGCACCCCGATCGTTTATGCCGAACCGGACAGTCCGTTCAGCGAAGCTTACCGCGAAATTGCCGCAAAAATAGCCGCGGCCTTATAGACGAAAAAGCCGGATATCCGAAAATATCCGGCTTTCGCAAGTCTGCAGCAAACATCATTTGCCGTTACTTTTCGATTTCGTCTTTTTCTTCGTCGTCTTCTTCCTCATCATCTTCTCCTGACAATACTTCGTCCTCACACCAGAAAAAGTTGTTATGGTCGTGTTGTGCCGCTTGTTCAAATTCGAAAAAGCGGGCAACGGGAACTCGCAGGAAATTGCTCAATGTCCACAACATGTAACAGGGAATGTGTCCCTTGCCTTGTTCGTATTGCCTGAGTGTTTGGAGCGGAACGCCGATCTGGTCGGCCACGTCTTTTTGTGTAAGACAGTATACGGAACGGCAGAAGCGCAGACATTTGCCGATGTCAATTTCGATCGGTTGCGGGATGTCTTTGCCGCGTTCCAATGATTGAAAAATAGGAAATCCCATGAAGCAATCCTTTCTGTTGTTGATTAAACGGTAAGGCCACTGTCAGACTTCAAAAGGGATATGAGCTTTTCGGCCGTTTTTTTTAAGACGGCGGGAAAAGCGCTTTTGAAATGAAGGTGGTCGGGAAGTTGACAAATCATATATGCTAAAATGATCCCCCGGGTCTTTGAACTTTTCAGTTGTTGGACATGCACCCGGGGCTCCCCGACCGTAGTCAGGGATATATTCATCGTTATCGCTATCAACAACGATAACAATTTGACGGCGAATACCCCTGTCGCCGTAGCATATATGGGCTTGTCAAGGCCCCGCGCCCCTTTTTCGGGCGCTTAAGTGCCAAAACCGTACATTTTCCGCAGCAGAACGGAAAAACGTTTGCCTGCTTTCCGAACAAACGGCGCCGGCACGTTTTCACGACCGTTCCGCGGGCGGATGTAATGGCTCTGCCACCTGGAAATATCATAAATAAACAAAAAAACGATTACAAGACGAAATATGCGGAATAAACAAAGGTAAGCGAAATTCGCAGCCGGAGAACCGGCTATCGTATTGACACTAATAGATTGTGAAAATAAGAAATAAAAATTAAAGGTTGTGGATAACATACCGCTTTTGTATTTTCGTTCTGATGCCAAAGCCGGTTTGTGCCAAACCCGTTTTTCGCTTTCTCAACAGCTTGCCCGGCCATGTTTCGGAACGGATGGCCGGAACCTGCACTTTTTCAGCGTCTGCGTTCGGGCAGTCCTTCTTCTTTTTCAAGTTGTTTGATTCTCATCAGCAGATCGTCGATCTTAAGCCTGAGCGTTGAAGACGGATTATGCCGCAGGGCGTTTTCCGCCTGCCGCCGGGCCGTTTGCGCGTCGCCGCCGAGAAAAGAGAATTCCGCCGCCGCGTAGTTGGAGGTTGCCATGTCGTTTTGCATGCCGCTGGCTCTTGCCAGAAGCAGCCAGGCATAGCTGTCGGGGTTATAAACCAGAACCTGGTTCAGCATGCGGACGATTTCTTTTAAGTCTGCCGGGCCGGGATTGTTTTCGAGCATGGCCTGCGACAGGTTAAGCTTGAACAGGGACGAGGCCGGCTGCAGTTTCAGCGCCTGCCGGTAAGCGGCGGCGGCCGGAACAATTTTTCCCGTTTCCATCATCATCTGTCCTTTTAATTCGTAAAAATAAGGGTTTTGCGGCTCGTCTGCGATCAGTGAGTTAACCTCGGCCAGCGCCTCTTTCATTTTCAGCTGTTTGAACAGGGCGATGGCGCGGGCGTAACGGGCGGGGACGGAATTGTCGTTGGGCGGATATTTGAGAAACGTCTGCCGCGGTTCTTCGGTATAGGCAAACAGTTTGGCTTTGATTCTTTGAAATTCCTTTTCCTGAGGCCCTTGCGCCGGCGCCCGCGATTCCCGTGCCGCTTTTTCGACGAAGGATATGCGTTCGTCGGTCAGCGGGTGAGTGCGGTAATAGTCGCGTTCGGCAATGCCCTGCATTTTGTTGCGGTGTTGTATTTTTTTCAGGAATGCGAGCATGCCGGCCGGCGATTGGTTTATTTTTTTCAGCAGGTTGACGGCGGCCTCGTCGGCGCTCCTTTCTTCGCTGATCTGGTATGAGAGCATCGAATTGAGAGCCGAACTCTGCGAACCGAGAATGGCGGCGATGCTCAGGTCTGCACGTCCGGCGGCAATGCCGGCCAGGCCGCCGACCAGCATTGAAGCCAGGCTGATGCTCTGCACCTCGCGCGATTTGATTTTGTGACGAAGAATGTGTCCGCCCTGAATATGCCCGGTTTCGTGCGCCAGCACGCCGGTCAGCTCGTTCTGGCTGTCGGCGGCGGTAATGGTGCCGATGTTGACAAACATGCGGTTGCCGTCGGTGACGAATGCGTTCAGTTCACGGTCGTTGACAATATAAATCTGCCCCGGGCGGAAAGCTACGCCGGCGGCGTTGAATACCGGCCGCAGCGTCTGATGCAGAAATATCTCGGTTTCTTCGTCCGAAATCAGGGAAATGGCCCGTGCCGTTCCGCAATTTAAAAAAACTGACAGCAGCACAAGACTGCCTGCCAGTTTTTTTGCCGTTGTCAGAAAAGAGTTTATCCGTTGATAAGCTTTTTCCACCATGCAACCTTCCTTTTTTCCGGTTTCTCTTCGTTTTCCGTATTGGTATTTGCGGGAGCCGGCGTTTCATGGCTGTTATACAGAATTACCGCTTCTTCTTTTGCCGGTTTTTCTTCCGTTTCACCGGACGGTTCGCCGCTGCGGCGTCTGCTGCCCCTGCGGCGGTCAAAACGGCCGCGCCGGTCGCGCCTGCCGCCTCTGCGTCGGAAACCGGCGTTTTCGTTTTCCCCGGCGTCGGCTTCGGTTTCGTTTTCCGCGGCGTTCTCTGCGGTCGTTTCTTCCGTGTCGGTTTCGTCGCCGGCATCGTTTTCCTCATATTCGGAAATTTTGTTTTCCTTTGCCGTTTCTTCGCCGGCGGGTTTGATTGCTTTTATCCGTTCGATTTTGAAATCCGCGATGTTGCGGACGCTGTCGTCGGCACAGATGACAACCTGCATTTTATAGCGCTGTTCTATGTTGACCAGTTCGGCGCGCTTCTGGTTTAAGAGATAAACGGCCACGTCGCGCGGCAGCGAAACGGTAATTTTTGACGAGCGACCTTTGATGCCTTCTTCCTCAATCGTACGCAGGATGGAAACCGCGCCGGATTCGATGGTGCGGACAATGCCGCGGCCGTGGCAGTGCGGGCAGGTTTGATAATTGCTTTCAAAGAAAGAGGAATGCATCCGCTGGCGCGAAATCTCAAGCAGCCCGAAGCAGCTCATTTTGCCGATCTGCACGCGGGCGCGGTCTTTTTTCATTGCCTCTTTCATCCGCTTTTCGATTGCCTGGTTGTTTTTGGCTTCGTCCATGTCGATGAAGTCGATTACCACCAGTCCGGCCAGATTGCGCATGCGGAGCTGTTTGGCGATTTCGTCGGCGGCTTCCAGGTTGGTTTTGAGCGCCGTTTCTTCCAAATCTTTTTCCTTGGTGGCGCGGCCCGAGTTGACGTCGATCGAAACCAGCGCCTCGGTGGGGTTGATTACCAGATAGCCGCCCGATTCCAGCTGCACGTTGGTGTCGTGCAGCTTGTCCAGCTGTCCTTCGACCTGGAAACGCTGGAACAGCGGAATGTCGTTCGGTTTGCAGGACTTGAGCTTTTTCATGCTGTGCGGCGACAGAATCTTCATAAAGCTGCGGGCAGCCTGATAGGCGTTGTTGCCGTCGATGATGATTTCCGAAATTTCCTTGGTAAACATGTCGCGCAGCGCCCGTTTAATCAGGTTTCCTTCCTCGTAGATCAGAGCCGGCGCACCGCTTTTCAGCGAATCAAGCCGGATCTGTTCCCAGGTGCGGATCAGGTAATTGTAGTCGCGGACAATGTCCGATTTGGTCTTTTCTTCACCGGCGGTACGCACGATCAGCGACATGTCGCTGGAAATCGGCAGTTCCCTGATGATGGTTTTTAAACGCTTGCGGTCGGAAACGTTGGTGATTTTGCGCGAAACGCCGCCGCTTTTGATCCGGTTGGGCATCAGCACGCAGTAGCGGCCGGCCAGCGACAGATATGTCGTCAGGGCGGCGCCTTTGTTGCCGCGTTCTTCCTTGACCACCTGTACCAGAAGAATCTGGCCTTCTTTGATGACGTCCTGAATTTTGCTTTGATGGAAAAGCTTGCGCATCAAAATCAGCTTTTTCTGGATTTCAAAGTCATATTCGCCGTCGTCATCGTCGTCGGCGGCCACTTCGTCGTCGCTGCCGTTGTCCATGCCGGCGCCGCCGGTTTCTTCCGTTTCGTTTTCGCCGTTGTTTTCGCATTCTTCGTCTTTTTCGACAATTCTTTCGTTTGCGGTGCCGGCGGATTCGGCAAGGGTTTTGACTTCTTCTTTCTTTTTGCCGTCGTTTTTCGCTTCTTCCGCGGGTGCGGCGGCCGTTTCCGCCGGCGCTTCCGCAGACGCCGTTTTGCCTGCGGCGGCAGATGTGTCTTCCGCGCCCGTTTCGGCGGTTTCTCCGGCAGTTTTCGGTTTGCGTCCGCGGCGTCTGCCGGTGGTTCCCGCTTTTTTCTTTTTGCCGGCCTGCTTGCCGTCTGCGGCTTGGTTTTCGCCGTCTGACGCTTTTTCTTCTGCCGCTGCCGCGGGGGCTTCTCCGGTTTCCGCGCCGCCGTTTTCAGCGATGGCGGCCGTTGGCGTTTCTTCCGCTGCCGCCGCGGAAGAAGCGTTTGAACCTTCCGGTTGTTCGGCCGCCGCTGCCGGTTGCGCTTCCGCATCCGTGCCGTTTTCGTCGGCGGCTTTTGCCGCTTCTTCCCGGGCGCGCGCTTCCGCAGCTTCCTGTTCCAGGCGCTGGGCGCGTTTTAAGGCTTTTTCTTCGCGGATTCTCGCGCGTTCCTGTTCGCGTTCCTTAATTGCCTGTTTTTTGTTTTCAATCATGGCGTCGACTTCTTTTTCCAGTTCGGCCATGGTTTTGTCGTCCACATGATAATAGTCGGGATGGATTTCGCCGAAAGCGAGGAACCCGTGGCGGTTGCCGCCGTAGTCGACAAAGGCGGCCTGCAGCGAAGGTTCAATCCTCATCACCTTGGCCAGATAAACGTTGCCTTTGATCTGTTTTCTGCTGCTTGATTCGAATTCGACGTCTTCAAGCTTGTTGCCGTTGACCACGACCACCCGCGTTTCTTCGGGCTGGGTGTCGTCGATTAACATTCTTTTGGTCATATTTTAATAAACTCCGTTCACTCCGCGGAAAACGCGGAAAAATTATTGCATCCGGAGAGAAATCGTGCGGAGAAAAGCAGGAAAACACAAGCTTCGGACAAAAGCTTCAGGCGCTTCTGCCGGGCTTTGCCGTATTGCCGGAGCAGCTTTCTCCGACCTTCAAACATTCAGAACTTTCCTGTTCTGCGATCCGCGGACAAACGCTTTTTTGCTTGCTTGTTATTTGGCTTGTCCGCAAATCAGAATCTCTATCCGGTTTAAACCTCATTCCGGCCGGGATGCACAGGCACGTTTTTCACCGTGAAAAACGGCGGCAACCAATGCGCGGGGAACCTAAAAAACATTTTGTCGTCAAGTCGTAAACGTCCCCGTGCCGGTTAAAAAGACATCCGGCCGCTATTGACAATATACCGGCTGATGTAAAATTACAATACGAAATTTCATTTTTTTCTTTCTCCTTTTTAACAGATTGGTAATAAGTGGCATTTATAATTGCCGAAACTATGGTGGAACAAAACCGGTAATGAGCATACTGAACAACATAACGGCGGCAGGCTGCCGCCGAATACTGATGCTGGCGATGATGGTGCTGTCGGCAGTTTTTCTGTGCGCTTTCAGAGCCGATGCCGCCGGCCGCGTCAGCGGGCTGCGGATCGGGCAGGGCATCGGCAGCGTGCGTATCGTGTTTGACGCCGACGCCGAATTCGACTATAACGTTTTTCTGCTCGACGGGCCGAAACGTCTGGTGGTGGATACCAAAAACGTCTATGTCGGCAAAGCGCTGGAAAAGACCAAAGACAAAAACAACCTGGTCGGCCGGGTGCGGGTGGGTGATATTCATGACGGCAAAACCCGCATTGTTTTCGATCTGCTCAAGCCGGTGGTGGTCAAAAAGGTTTTCATGCTGCCGCCGCAGTCCACTTTCAAATGGCGGCTGGCAATTGACGTGACCGTCGCTTCCGAACGCGAGTTCCGGCAAAAGGCGGGCATCGACAACGCCTACGGCAACAAAAGCCTTTCGCTGGCCGGCAGCGTGCAGGCGGCAGCCGATGCGACGCCGAAGCCCCGTAAGCAGAACGCCAGAAAAATCATTGTGATCGACGCCGGGCACGGCGGACACGATCCGGGAGCGATCGGCTATTCCGGCGTGCATGAAAAGAATATTACCCTGGCCATGGCCAAAGAGCTTAAGCGTCAGTTGGACCGCAAGGGAAAATATACGGTTTATCTCACCCGCAGCACCGACGTCTTCATTCCGCTGCGCAAACGGGTGGAAATTGCGCGCAAACACAAGGCCGACCTGTTTATGTCCGTGCATGCCGATTCCGCTTTGAACCGCAAGGCAACCGGGCTGTCGGTCTATACCCTGTCGGAAACGGCTTCGGACAAGGAGGCGGCGGCGCTGGCCGAACGGGAAAACAAGGCTGACGTCATCAGCGGGCTCAATCTGGTCGAACAGTCCAAGGAAGTGAGCGACGTGCTGATATCGCTTGCCCAGCGGGAAACCCGCAACCGTTCTTCCGAATTCGCCAAATGTCTGGTAGACGAAATGCGCAAATCGGTCAAGCTGATCAGCGATACCCACCGTTTTGCCGGGTTTGCCGTCTTAAAAGCGCCGGACGTGCCGTCCGTGCTGCTGGAGATGGGCTATCTTTCCAACAAAAACGAAGAACGTCTTCTGCGTCAGGAAAGCTACCGCCGCAAATTGGCCGTTTCCGCCGCCAAAGCGATCGACCGCTATTTTGAAGACATGAAACACAAATCCCTGTTTTGATCCCGGTTGTCGTTTAAACGGCTGATAAATCAAGAATACGGTTGTCGTTTGCGATAAAAACTGTTATGAGTGTGTCATAATATAATCTGTTGGGTATGAAAATGTTTAAAACTTTGTCTTCTTTACTGAGCACGTTTTTCTTTTTTGCGGTCATCCTGATTGTCGTGATCATCAGCAATCTGTGGCGCTTCAGCCAAAGCCTGCCCGATTACCGCCAGCTGGAAAAATACGAGCCGGCGGTCACCACCCGCCTGTATGCCGGCGACGGTCAGCTGTTGAAGGAATACGCGGTGGAGCAGCGGCTGTTCATACCGGTCGGCAAAATCCCCGATCTGGTCAAGCAGGCGTTCATCTCCGCCGAAGACAAAAAGTTTTATCGGCATTCGGGGATTGATTATGTCGGCATTGTCCGCGCCGTTATCAGCAACGTGAAAAACCTGGGCAGCGGCCGCCGGCCTTCGGGTGCGTCGACCATCACCCAGCAGGTGGCCAAAAACTTTCTGCTTTCTTCGGAAGTGTCTTATGTCCGCAAAATCAAGGAAGCGCTTTTAGCCTGGCGGATCGAACAGGCGTTTGGCAAAGATCATATTCTGGAACTGTATCTGAACGAAATTTACCTCGGCAACCGCTCTTACGGCGTGGCGGCAGCGGCGCTCAACTATTTTGACAAGCCGCTGTCGGAACTGACGCTGGAGGAAGCCGCCTATCTGGCGGCGCTGCCGAAGGGACCCAACAATTACAATCCCCACACCCGTTACGAGGCGGCCGTGGCCCGCCGCAACTGGGTGATCGGCCGGATGCTTGAGGAGGGGTATATTGACGAGCTTGCGGCCGAAAACGCCAAGGCGCAGCCGTTGAAAGTGGTGAAACGCGACAGCGGTTTCGTAAAACATGCGGAATATTTCAGCGAAGAAGTCCGCCGCGGAATTGAACGGCGTTTCGGTGCCGAGGCGCTTAACGAGGGCGGGCTGATCGTCCGCACCACCGTTGATCCGCGTCTGCAGGAAATCGCCACCCGGGTATTTCGGGAAAAACTGCAGGAGTATGACCGCCGCCACGGCTGGCGCGGGGCAACGGCCAACATCGCTCTTGAAGACGATTATATGTCGGTACTGGAGAAAACGGCGCTGCCGGCCGGAGCCGAAAGCGGCTGGGAAAAGGCGGTGGTGACCCTGGTCAACAATGCGCGGGCGGAGATTAAAACGGTTGACGGCGAAACCGGCGTCATTCCTCTTTCCGTTCTTTCCTGGGCAGGCAAAACGCTGCCCGATCAGGGGATCGGCAGGGCGCCGAAATCGGTTAAGGAGGTGCTGAAACCGGGTGACGTGATCTGGGCGGAAAAAATCGGCGAAGAGAAAATCAAAAAACAGAAACTGCCGGAAAACGCTTATAATCTGCGTCAGGTTCCCGACGTCGACGGCGGGTTGATCGCCATTGATCCTCACACCGGCCGGGTGTTGGCAATGGTCGGCGGGTATTCCTACAAACGTTCGCAGTTTAACCGCGCCACCCAGGCGCGCCGGCAGACCGGTTCGTCGTTCAAGCCGTTTGTTTATCTCACCGCGCTGGAAAACGGCTATTCTCCGACCGATCTGATTTTGGACGCGCCGTTTGTGCTGGATCAGGGAGCCGGTCTGCCGAAATGGAAACCGGAAAACTTTACCAAGAAATTTTACGGTCTGATGACTTTGCGCGAAGGAATTGAAAAATCGCGCAATCTGATGACGGTTCGTCTGGCGCAGGACGTCGGCATGGACAAGATTTCCGCCTTTGCCAAAAGAACGGGCATCAACGACCATCTGCCGGAGCTGCTTTCAATGTCGCTCGGCGCCGGCGAAACCCGGCTGATCGACCTCACTTCCGCCTATGCGGAAATTGTCAACGGCGGCAAAAAAATACAGCCGTATCTGATTGAGCGCATTCAGGACCGCTATGGCCGTACCATTTTAAAACAGGATAACCGCGACTGTGCCGGCTGCAATTACGATGTTTGGGAAAATCAGCCGACCCCGCAGCTGGCAGACGGCCGCGAGCAGGTGTTTGACAGCCTGTCGGCCTATCAGATGACTTCGATTCTGGAAGGCGTGGCCACCCGCGGCAGCGGCGCCCGGCTGCGGCGCCTGAAAAAACACCTGGCCGGCAAAACCGGAACCACCAACGACAGCAAAGAAGGCTGGTTTGTCGGTTTTTCGCCGGATCTGGTGGTCGGCACCTACATCGGTTTTGACGAACCGCGGACGCTCGGCCGCTGGGAAACCGGCGCCAGCGTGGCGCTGCCGGTATTCTATGCGTTTATGGAAGAGGCGCTGAAAGATCAGCCCGATATTCCGTTCCGCATTCCCGCGGGCATCAAACTGGTGCGGATCAATTACAAAACCGGCAAACCGGCGGTGCCCGGGGACCAGGTGGTCATTACCGAAGCGCTGAAGCCCGACTTTGACTTTGAAACGGCCGGCCAGCGTATCATTAACGGCAGTTCCGACAACGACAATGACGGAGAAGACGACCGCAACGATTTCAAACGTTTCGGCAATTCCGCCGACAGTGAAAACTTCCAGCTCGGAACCCAGTATTAGTCAACTTTTCAACCTATTGAAAGGAAAAATATGCAGGCAGAAGTATTAACCTTAATTGACGAGATCAAGCAGTCGCTTTCGCTGCTGAGGAGGTCTCTTTGACTACGATAACGCCGTTTTGCGTCTGGAAGAACTGGACGCGCTGACCGCCGCGCCGGAACTGTGGAACGACGCCGCTCGCGCGCAGAAGCTGTTGAGCGAAAAAAATTCGCTGGAAGAAAGCGTTACCGCGCTGAAGCAAACGGAAACGTCGTTAAACGAATTAAGCGAACTCTGTGAACTGGCGGAAGAGGAGGGTAATCGGGAACTGGTTGCCGAGATCATAACCCAGCTGGAGGAGCTGAAGGTAAAAACCCGCCGCGGCGAGTTGGAAGCGCTGCTTTCCGGCGAAGCCGACAAAAACGACGCCTTTCTCGAAGTTCATGCCGGCAGCGGCGGCACCGAGGCTCAGGACTGGGCGGAAATGCTGCTCAGAATGTATACCCGCTGGGCGGAAGCGCATCAATATAAGGTGGAATATGTGGAGGAAGCGGAAGGCGACGTTGCCGGGCTGAAGTCGGCAACCGTCAAAATCAGCGGACACAACGCATACGGCTGGCTCAAGTCGGAAACCGGCGTTCACCGTCTGGTGCGGATTTCGCCGTTTGACAGCAACGCGCGCCGCCATACCAGTTTTGCCTCGGTCGGCGTTTATCCCGACATTGACGACGAAATCCGCATTGAGATCAACGAGTCCGACTGCCGGGTCGATACCTACCGCGCGTCGGGCGCCGGCGGCCAGCACATCAACAAGACCGATTCCGCGGTCCGTATCACCCATATTCCGACCGGAATCGTAGTCCAATGCCAAAATCAGCGTTCGCAGTTTCAGAACCGCGACGCCGCTTGGAAAATGCTTCGCGCGCGCTTATATGAAATGGAACTGAAAAAACGCGAAGACGCGGCGCAGGGAGAAAGGGATTCGATGGGCGACAACGGCTGGGGCTATCAGATTCGCTCCTATGTTTTGCAGCCCTACAAACTGATCAAGGATCTGCGCACCGGCGCGGAAACTTCGGACGCCAAGGCGGTTTTGGACGGCGACATTGATTTGTTTTTGGAGGCGGCGCTGGCCGATAAGGTAAGCAACAAATGAAAAAAGTTTCAAACCGGCTTTATCTGGCCCGTAAAATCTTTGATTATACGGTGGTTTTAATCCTGATTCTGCTGCTTTTGTTCATTTGGCAGCTGTACCGCGGGCCGATTGCGGTTCCTTTTCTCAAGCCTTATATCATCGCGGCCTTAAACCAGGACAACGAAAACGCGGAAGTGACGGTGGACAGCGTCAACATTGAGCTGGTGCGTTCGATCAAACCGATCAAAATCATTGCCAAAAACGTGGTTTATGAAGAAAACGACGGCCATATGCGGATAAACGCGCCGGGGGTGGCCGTTTCGTTCAGTATCCGGGCGCTGCTGCAGGGCGTGATTGCGCCGAGTTCGATTGAAGTGAACAATCCGTCGGTTTACATTTTCACCGATTACGGCGTCAGGGACAAAAACCGGGCGGCGGAAGTCAGCCGCAAGCAGATAGACTATTACGTGACGGCGTTTGAGGAGTTTCTCGAGCGTTTCAATTCGCCGGACAGGACTTATTCGGAAAGTTATATCAACGACATAGAAATCAACAACGGCAAGGTGGAGTTCCATGAGGTCGACCTCGGCCGCAAATGGGAATTTGCCGACCTCAATTACAATTTTGAGCGCAACCTTACCGATATCGAAACCGAAATCAGCGGGTCGGTCAAACTGCGCGACAAGCTGGTCAGCGTCGGTATGGAAGCCCGTTATCGTCCTTCCGACAACCGGCTGGCGGCGCAGATTTACTTTTCCGACCTGGTGCCGGCCGACATCGTCGACACATATGTCAACGGCGGCGCCCGCCGCGACTGGTACAACGTCAACCTGCCGATCAACGGCAAAATTGCCGCGCTGATCAATTTCAACGAATTTTTGAAAAACCGCGGCGACCTGATCGAAGCGGTGGACACCGCGCTGGAAAAAATCAAGTTTCAGCTGGAAGGAGGGCGCGGTTTCATCCTGTTTGACACCGGCGATGCCGATTCCCGCTATGACATTTCCTCTTTTATGCTGGAAGGGGAGATCAACGGCGGTCTGGACCGGGTAGCGATCGAAAACGCCGACTTTTATCTCGGGGAGCAGAAGGTAACGCTCGGTTTCAATGTTTCCGGGCTGGAAGATTATCTGCTTGAAGATTCCAAAAAGAATTTGCGGCTGTCGCTGACGGCGGATATCAGAAAGCTGAAATTTGACGACCTTTACACCTACTGGCCGCGCTATGTCGCCCCCGATGCCTGGGAGTGGTGCCGGGACAGCATTTTCGGCGGCGACGCCAAGAACGCCCGTTTTGAATTTGACTTCGGCTATGACGAAAAAACGAAAACTTTCGGGCTGACGGATCTGAAAGGGAAGGCCTATATTGCCGATTCGAACCTCCGCTACATCAATACCATGCCGATGGTCAACAATGTTTACGGCGTTTTCAGCGTTACTCCGACCAGCATCAATATCGCGCTTGACAAGGCGGTGTCGGACGGCATCATGCTGAGCGAAGGAAACGTTCTGATCTATGACCTTGACAAGTACAACAACTATATCGACATCCGGCTTTTTTCCAATTCTTCGATTGCCGACGCTTTGAAACTGATCGACCACAAGCCGCTGGAGTTTACCTCGCAGATGGGGCTGCATCCTGAAGTTATCGAAGGGGAAGCCGACACCGAGCTGGGACTGAAATTTGAACTGAAAAAAGACCTGGACTACGACGACGTGAACGTGACGGTCAACTCAAAGCTGCACAACGTGCGGATAAAAGACGCCGTGGACGGCCGTCCGATAACGGCAAAGGAACTGGAACTGGCTGTTGACAACGACGGCATGTCGGTCAAAGGCGACGCCGAGTTTGACGGCATTCCGCTCAAAATCGTCTGGGACGAGCGTTTCAAGACCGACAAGCCTTACCGCAGCCGCTATCAGGCTTCGCTTAAGCTGGATGCCGCCGGCGCCGAAAAGTTCGGCCTGGATTACGAAATGCTGAAACCGCCTTATTTTGAGGGCAGCGCGGAGGTGGAGGCGACGGCGACCCAGGGCGGCGACGACAAGCTGACGGTCGATCTGAAGGCCAAACTGCAAAAAGCGGTGATGAACTACAGCTTTTTGGGTTTTTACAAGCCTGCCGGCGCAGCGGCGGATTTTGGCGCCAAACTGGTTTTTGCCAAAAAGCAGCTGACGTCGATCCCCGATTTCAAACTGCATAAAAGCGATTTTGACATTGCCGGTAAAATCAGTTTTGACAAGAAAGGCGCGGTCCGCGTGGTCGATATCGGCAAAATCAAAGGACCCAAAACGCAGGCCGGCGCCAAAATAGAAATGCCTTCCGGCAAAAACGGCGTCGTCAAAATCAATATTTCCGGCGACAGCTATGATTTGTCCGAGTTTTTTGACCGCGGCAAAAACAGTTCGGCCGCTGCCGGCGAAGCAGAAAACGATTGGGAAAAAACGCCGGACGTTGACGTCAACATTGCGGTTAACCGCCTGTGGACCAACCCTGACGTGTCGGTGACCGGTTTTGCCGGCAGCGCCAGGCTCAGAAACGGCGTCGGCGTGCATGAAGTGCACATGATCGGCAATTATGACCATAATCGCAGCATGAACCTGAAAGTGGATTATGTTCCGCGGCCGAACGGCGAATGGCTGCTTTCCGTCAGCAGCAACCATGCCGGCAATACGCTGCGCTTTTTGCGTATCTATAACGACATGCACGGCGGCAATCTGCAAATAGAAGCCAAAAAGGGAGCTGACGGGGAGTTTATCGGTCATGCCAAAATCCGCGATTTCAGCCTTCACAACACGCCGCTTCTGGCCCGGCTGCTGACGGTGGCCTCTTTCAGCGGCATGGTGGACATGCTGACCGGGGAAGGGATGACGTTTTCCCATTTCGACGCCCCGTTTAAATACAAAAATCGCATATTATCTGTAAAAAGCGGCAAAACCTACGGCAACGTCGTCGGGCTGACGTTCAGCGGCGCCTACAACACCGCCAACGAGGACATCAGCATCAAGGGGATGATCGCTCCGGCTTACGGACTGAATACGCTGATCGGACGGATTCCTCTGGTCGGCAGCCTGCTGGCCGGCAAAGACGGCACCGTGTTTGCTGCCAACTATTCGATTACGGGCAAGGCAAGTGATCCGAAAGTTCGCCTGAATCCGCTTTCGGTATTGAGTCCAAATTCGTTAAAAGACGCGGTTTCCAGCGTGTTCGGAGGAGAAGATGACAAGTTCTAAATATAAGATCGGCATAGACTTTCACGGCGTAATTACCGCTTCTCCGGCGTTTTTCCGCGACTTTACCGCGCTGGCGTTTGACCGCGATTATGAAGTTTTCGTCATTTCGGGAGGACCTTATCTGGTGGTGAAGAACTTTCTCGATTCCTGGAAGATCCGATACAACAACATTTTTTCGCTGATCGACCATTTTGCCAGCCGCGGACAAGTCAAATATTTTCCCAACGGCAACTTCAAAGTGCCGGACGAATTGTGGGACAAAGCAAAAGCGGAGTATTGCCTGCAAAACGGCATTGACATCCAGATCGACGACACGCCGGGTTACGGCGCGTCTTTTTCCACCCCTTTCTGCTGCTACAATCCGGAAAACCGGACTTGTGAAGTCGGCGGAAAAGTCATCGACTTCAACGCTTCTCCCGAACAGTCGCTGCGGGAAGTGGAAGAGTTTTTGTCCCGCAAACACTAAAGCGCTGCCGCCGGAAAAAGATAAAAACAAAAGGTTCTTCTTTTCGGGCGATAAGAATTTTCAGGCGATAACCCGGGCAATAAAAAAGCTCCCGGCCGGATCCGGGAGCTTTTTTGACGACCTGATTTGCAGATGTAAAATCTTGCCGGTTACCAGGCGTAATTCAACCCGATGCCGAAAGCCGCGGCGTCGTACGAACTGCCGTAAGTGTAGTGCGTCCAACCGTAGAAGGACAGGCGGTTCCCAAAGCCGTAACGGCCGCCGAGTTCGATTCTGCCGAGCGTCTGATTGCGGAGAGAATTGGTCGGCCGCAGACCGTCGATCCTGACGTCGCCGCTGTCGCCGAACGTTTGTATGACGGAAGGACGGATGTAAACTTTGGCCGTTCCCTCGTCGTAATAAAACGTTTTCTCCAGCTTGATGCCGGCTTCCGCTTCAAAGTAGTTCAAATTGTCGTATGCGGCCGTCGTTCCCGCCCGGTCGTGAATGTCGCCGTAGTTGATATGGGCGTAGGAAATGCCGAGCGACGGTTCCAACGTCAGCGTTTTGCCCAAACCGTAAACGTAACCGGTTTCCAGACTGCCGCCGAACTGATCGGCGTCGGTGTCCGTCTTAATGGTACCGTCGTCGGTTTTGACGTCGGCTTTTTGAATGCCGCCGAAAACCGTGCTCATGACATACAGGCGGTTTTTATCGAAGCGGTAATACAAGCCGCCCAGCCAGCTGTCGATGTCAATGCGGCTGCCAAGGGTCGAGTTGTAATACGTTCCTTTGCCGGAAAGGTCATACTGTCCGCGGCGGTATGCGGTGAAAACGCCGAGTTTGTTATGTGCGTCGGCCTGGATGTCGAAACCGCCGGTAATGCCCCAGACGTCGGCTTCCATGTCGACCGGCTTGTCGATATTTGCGTTTTGATAGCCGGCGTCTATCCAGACGTTGCGCAAAACGCTGCCGTCATATGCTTCGTCATAAACGCCGCAGCAGTTGTTGCTGAATATTTTGCCGGCGGCGACTTTGGCGGAAATTATTCTGCTGAGGCCGCGGGTCAGTTCTGCCGCGGCGGCAGGCAATCCGCCGTAGGCAACATATTCCGGCGCCACCGGACGAACGACCGGCGGCTGCGGCTCGGGTTCCGGTATCGGGGTCGGTTCCGCTTCCTTCGGGAACAGCCATTGTTTGTTAACCGCGTCATATTTGACGGAAATGTTATATTCGTACGGGTTGCCGACCATGCGCGAAATGACGAAACCGCCTTTGGTCGCGTCGTCGTCCGGCGTGTTGGCAAAAACGATGTCTTCCGTTTGTTTAACGCTGCTCAGCATATTGAGAATGAGACCGGTGGTGCCGGTCAGATCGCCGCTGATGTTAAGAACGTCGGAAACGTTTTCGGCCGTGTTGACGTCCAGCCGGATGGCGGCGCCGTCGGCCCGGTAACCTTTCAGGTTGACGGTGCCGATGGTGTTGTTGGCAATGTCCAGCATGGCGTTTGTCAGTTCAACAAACTGATTGTCGAGAAATGCTTCCGATTTCAGCACCAGCGACGTATCGGCCACGTTCAGTTTTTCCGCGTTGTCAACTCTGCCGTTTAGCACCAGGTTGCCGCTGCCGTCGCCGGTAATGTTGATCAAGTAGCCGTTTTCGCCGTTAATGCCGCCGTTAAACGTCATCGTGCCTTTGTTGGTGATGTTGATGTCAAGCCGCGTTCCCTGCCGCATGTAAATGTCGTTGCTGCCGGAGGCGTCGGTATTGCCGTCAAAGGTCATGTCGTCGTTGTCGGCGATCAGCGTCAAGTCTCCGGCGTTGTCAATCGCGCCGCCGTGGCCGTCGGAAGCGTTGTTGGTAAAGTCGGTGTTTTGAATTGTCAGTTGTCCGCGGTTGACAATCACGCCGCCGTGGCCGTCGTTGCGATTGTTGCTGAAGCTGCTGTCGGTGATGGTGGTGATGCCGCTGTTGTCGAGTATTCCCGTCATCGCGTCATTCAGCGTCGTTTCCTGAACGTCGAGAATTTCGTTTTTCTTGACGATTGATTGCGGGCGTTCCAGGCTTTTGGAAGCGATCACCAGCTGATTGCCCTGCTGCTCGAATTTGTAAGTGAGGTTGTTGTATATCTTTGTGTAGCTGCCAAGATTGTTGATCGTCAGCCCGGCATTGTCAAAAATCGTAATTTTGTCGCCGACGTTGCCGTAATCGTCAAAGCGGATGTTGAAGATGCCGATGCTGCCTTCGGCTTTTTCCGTGTTGATGCTGTCGGATAAGCCTTGGTTAAAATTGGCGCCGAACTCAAACAGCGAATTGCCGGAAACGGTCAGTTCGTTTAACTTCAGACTTTGATATGAATCGTATTTGAGGCTGAGCAGCGAATTGTTCAGTTGCAAAGAAGTTGATTTGTCGCCGAAATTGGCATGATGTCCGTCATAGCTTCCAAACGTCAGGTTGACGTCGTCAGCGGTGACGGAAGAAGCGTTGTTGACGGTGTCGGCGAAAAAGATGTTCCCTTTGCCCGTGCCGGAACCGTTGCCTTTCAGGACAATAGAATATTGTTTGTCATAATTGATTTCCGTTCCCGTGTCGTTAACGTCGCCGCCGTCGATCTGATCAAGAAAAGTAATGTGTCCGCCGCCGGAAACGTCGAAAGTCAGCACCGTGTCGGCGATGTCCGTGTCCATGAAAATCGCGTTGTTGACCCGGTTGCCGTCGGTTATCGTATAGTTGCCGGAAAATTGAATGTTTTTACCCTTGCTGGCCAGCGTCAGGTTGTCGGAAGTGTAAATGGCGCCGCCGAGAGCCATGCCTTTTCCTTCCGCGTAGTTGTTGATAAAGCTGCCGCTGATGACACCGATGGTTGCCAGATTGTTTTTGTTATAGCTGTAGTTGTAGATTGCGCCGCCGTAAGCGTGAGTGTTGGCGTTTGAAGCGTGGTTGCCGATGAAATTGCCGGTAATATCGCCGATGGTGGCTGTCTGTGCCGCGGCATTGGTCGAGTTGTAAATGGCGCCGCCGTAAGACGGCCAGGTCGATTCGGAAACCGCGCTGTTGCCGATGAAATCGCCGGTGATGTTGCCGATGGAGGTGCTGCCGCCGTTGAGCGGACGGTTGTAGATGGCGCCGCCCTGCGGTCCGTTGAAGAGATTTCCCTCAACGCTGTTGTTGACAAAGTCGCCGGTAATGTTGCCGATGTCCCAGGAATTGAATACCGTGTCCGTCCGATTGGTGATTGCCGCGCCGTTTCCTCCGGTCTGTCCGAAAAAGTTGCCGGTAATGTCTTGGCCTTTCATGTCTTCGTCAAGCGGTTCATGGCTTACGGCGCCTTCTTTTATGTTGTATTTGTAATAAGTGACGGCAACCTGACCGTTTTCGTCGATTTCAACCAACGAAAAATCGGCCTCTTCGGCAGAAGAAACGTTGGTGATTTCATAGATGCTGTCATCTTCCAAAGTCGGTGTATACGCTGCCCGGCCGGCGGTTGTCGACAACAAAAGGGAAACAGTCAATCCGATAATGATAGTCTTGTTTTTCATTGTGTTCAGTCCTTTTTTCCAAAGCAATGTTCATCGGGTTGAAGTAGACAAAGCGATTGTGAAAAGCAGGTTTGCTCTAAAAAAACTCATTAAAACGATCCTTTTTTCAAAGCAGGAATTTTTTTCTTTCAACGATGAATTAACTCATTGATAAAAATGATTAATCGGGTATTATACAAAAATGAAAACTGGACAATATGCGTGTTGAAAAAAAAGGATCCTTTTTCTGCCGCGTTTTTTGTTCTTTTGTATTTCAAATATATGAATAAGAATCAATACCTTACTGCATAATTTTTACAAGAGTGGAACGTTCGAAAAAAAGGATCCTTTTCTTCAGGCTTGTTTATGTTTTTTGTGCAAAAGTGCAATAAAATCGTTTGTCTGCCGGGGTATCTGTCTGCCGGAGTGCTTTGCAACGACAAAAAAACTCCCCGGAAAATCCGGGGAGTTTGATTTTTAGAGCCGGAAGAACATCAAATAAACGGTACCGAAAACATCAACCCTTTGTTTTTCAACAAGTTGTTTTCGTTGCGTTTGATTTTGAACTGCGAGCCTTCGCCCAGCTCTTTTTCAAACACTTCGCCGTAGTTTCCGCTTTCCTTCAGATAGGTTTGCAGCCATGTCGGCGCCAGCTTGAAACGCTTCCACAATTGTTCGTCCAAGCCCAGCAGGTTGCGGGTTGAGGGGTCTGTCGAACTGACGTGGATGTCGACGTTTTTGGAGGTAAGGCCGGTTTCTTCCGCCTGCTTGATCGCGTTCATCGTCCATTTGATAATGCTTTTTAACATGGTGTTGTCTTTGTCGGCATAAACGTAAATCGGGCGGACGGTAATGGTTTCCGGCAGCATTTCGACGTCGGAAACGCCGGCCGGGCTGTGAATGACGATGTCGCGCAGAATCATCGAATTGCCGGTAAACAACTGGCAGCGGTTGAGCAGAAACGCCTCTTTTGCCCGCTGGATGTTGGGAAACGTCAGAAACGAGAAGTCGAGCTGATATTTGTCATTGTAGACTTTCAGTTTGGCCAGATCGTCGCTGTTGTTGACCACGCAGACTTTTTTGCCCCTGTAGGCTTCCATGGAAGTAGCGCCTTTGACGGCATGTGCCAGAAAGACCTGCCGGTCATAATACCAGACGTCGACCGGCGCGGCGCGGGTCGACATTTCGGTCGTGGCCGAAAACGGCAGTCCGCCGATCATAACGTCGATTTTGTTGGTGTAAAAGGCGTTTGACACCTGGTTTGAAAAAAGCGGCACCATCTCGATTCTGTCGCTTCTGCCGAAAACGGCGGTGGAAAGCATTTTGCACAATTCGACGTCAATTCCCTGCCAGTTGCCTTTTTCATCCCGCCAGGCAAGAATTTTATTGCCGGTTTCCGTCCCGCAGTAGATTTTGCCGCGGGTGTGAATGTAGTGCAGGCCGGCGTTGACGGTCGGTTTGGGGGCGGCGGCAAAGGCCGGTGCGGCGGCCAGCGCCGAGAATGCGAGGCATAACCATAATTTTAGTTTCATTTTAACAACCATTTTGCTATTATGACTTCAGAATGATTGCTAATATAGGGCATTTTTTTATGAAAAGTAACTGTTTTTTACGACTTATCATTTTTTTTGTGCTGCTGACGCTTGCCCTGCCGGCGGCGGCCGAACCTTTGAGCGAAGCGGAAGCGCGCGCGTTCGGCGAAACCAAGGGCAGAGAGCTGTTGAACACTTTTGCCGAAAAAGATCCGGCGGTAAAGTATAAGAAGCTGGACGAGCTTTTTTTAAATTATGTGGATCTTGACTATATTTCGCGATTCGTCGTCGGCAAATACTGGCGGCAGATGAGCGCGGAACAGCAGAAGAAATATCAGGAGCTGTTTACCCGTTATGCCTTAAACGTCTATAAGGGCTTTCCGCTTAGTTTTGACGACAATCTGGATTTTGTGATTTCCGACGTTGAGCGCGACGGGGAATATGCGCTGGTGCGCACCAATATAGATTACCGCGGCATGGACGGCAAGGCGACGACTTTTCTGGTCGAATTCCTGTCTCTTATACACATCTGACGCTGCCGACGATACTCCTTGTGTAGAT